>Ga0206986_1002_pt1 | contig 115719 bp, 124 predicted proteins | sample Alteio_BWMinCont_14_FD_153277 | JGI IMG/M metagenome (GOLD analysis project Ga0206986, IMG submission 153277) | Enriched cells from forest soil in Barre Woods Harvard Forest LTER site, Petersham, Massachusetts, United States -... | ecosystem: Environmental > Terrestrial > Soil > Temperate forest... | reverse complement strand
TCAAAATCAGGCACAGTAAATACTGATTGAGCTGGTACGCTGTGGGTTAATTCATTAGTTCTTATCTTCACTTGCATTGTCTGAAGACCGAGTCTTTCAGCTACGCGGATCAAACTTAATTCAAAAAATTTTTGCGCTTCAATTAATTCGTTTTTGGACAATGCTACTTCCGCATCGGCTCTGGAAGCGTCTACTCCGGGTCTTAGTCCAGCGTCTACCAATGCATGCACCGCCATAGCAAAAGTTTGCATACGTTTTAATTTCGCCTCATAGGCACGCACCGTCTCTTTTGCAGCAGCGGCGATTAAAAAAGCGTCTCCTGCTGTTAAGCACGCATCAAATTTTGTTAACTGAGTATGAGCAGTTGCCTCGGCAAATTCTGCCTCAGCAGTCTTGACATTTGCTTTCCGCAAGCCAAAATCAAATGGCTCCCAGGTAAATAATGAGCCTTCGTTATTCAGCCAGAAGCCGCGAAATCTGGTGCCGGCCGCTTCTGTGTGAGTGATAATAGGTATAATTGTTTGAGGGAAAATCACAGTCGGCACATTATTAAGAGTAGCCCTGGTTTCTTGAATAATAAAATTTAGCTGCGGTAAATAAGCAGTTTTTGCCAGACTTGTTTCACCTTTGGCAGCCAGTGCGCGCTCATGAGCAGCTTTGATAGCTGGGTAATTTTCTGCTGCAATTTCAATGGCATCAGGAAGGGTGTATGCTGGCTTGATTACGTCTCTTAAAAATGTCTGCGGCATGTCAGTTGCTTCAGTGCTTGCTGCCGCTGATGCTGCCAAGCAATTACAAGACGTGGTGATAGCAAGGAAACATATCCAACGCATAAACATTGCAAATACAAATGATTCGCCGGAGATAAACTTCAGACACATGGCGTGATTCAATGGCAGCACCCTGCTCAACTGTGCCTTTTGTACCATAATCAAAAGCCCGGCTCATTCAGCCGGTTTAAGCATTAAATGATGGGAATTTAGTCTGAAATAACATTATGGCATGCATCAGGATCTTGACGGTATGTTCGCAAGTATGCGAACATACTTAATGGAGGTCGCTGCCGTGCCAAAAGTAGAGGTGGTTTTCTTTCAAGAAAATGAAGGGAAAATTCCTTTGCTGGAATGGTTTGATGAGTTGCCGGATAAAGCCCTAGCTAAATGCAGAGCCAGGATAGAGCGGCTTAAAAGTTTGGGACATGAAATTCGTCGACCAGAAGCAGACTATTTACGAGATGGAATCTATGAATTGCGAGTCGGATTGAATGGTATTAATTACCGCATGTTGTATTTTTTCTATGGAAACAAGGCAGTAGTAATATCACATGGAGTGATTAAAGAAAAAGCTGTGCCTTTGCAAGAGATAGATAGAGCAATTAAATGTAAACGGAAGTTTGAACAGGCTCCAGACAAGCATACTTATCAGGAGACGTAAAATGCAAAAAGCAAGAAAGCCTACAACTGATGCAGTAGAGATTTTGCACCGACGCTACTTTGAAGGTAAGCCTAAAATGATAGCTTTACTGGAAGAGGAAAGAGCTAATGCGGATATTGCGCAAAAAATTTATGATTTAAGAACACGTGCAGGTTTATCTCAGCGGCAATTAGCTAAATTAATTGGTACGACAGCATCTGTTATCTGTCGCTTGGAAGACGCTGATTATGAAGGACATTCCCTGGCAATGTTGAGACGTATAGCATCAGTTTTGAACAGGCGTGTGGAGATTCGGTTTATTGTAAATCAGAGACGTAAGTTAGCGTAACGCTAGTCTACAAAAACAAAAAAAGAAAAAGGGGCAGATTGCTCCGCCCCCTTCGAGCATCGTATGAGTAAGGAAGAATGGCGCGGCAACCTGGTTGGGTTGCTATTGTCTAGCTTTTTGCGGATCTTCTTTTAGCTGCTTGTTGCTCAGGGAGCACAAGCTTTTGAAGCTGCATCACTAACTCTGATACCGTTGTGTCGGCGGCGGGGAGATCTTTAAGTTGTACACGTTCTACTTCCATGTCGAATGTGTCACTAACTAACTCCTCAATATCCCCGATGGCATCATCAGTATTCTGGCGATTAGAACAAAGCTGTTCCCAGGTAGAGCGGAGGATGGCATCATCCTCCATATCACTAAGCCCTGGGAGTTGTTCTTGCAGAACTTCCAACACCAATTCCTCAAGCTGCTGCCTGAGTGTTGCCACGGTTAGTCTCCTTTGCGATGGTTTGGTTAACGCCTCTCATCAGGTTCACGTGAATCTGATTTGGAGCAAGCACGCTGTGGTGTGAGATCACCTCATGACCTCACAGGCAGGATGTTGATTCTCGAACACAGCCACAGCGATGTCGGTGATACGAGGACATTCGTTGAGTAAGAGCCGCACAAGCTTGGTGAGTCCTGCCAGCTCTCTCAACCCGATGTCGGTAATCTGGGCGCAACCGTGGAGGTTGAGCACCTGAAGTTGAGTGAGCTTCCCCACTGCTCTCAGCCCAGCATCAGTGATGTTGCAGCCACGGAGGATAAGCCACTTAAGCTTAGTGAGCCCCACTATATGTCTTAGCCCGGCATCAGTGATCCGGATGCAATCATGGAGGCTGAGTACTGCAAGCAGGGAGAGATTTTCTAGGTACGCCATACCAGCATCACTGATGTTGCGGCCGGCGAGGTTGAGCCCTACGCAGTTTGGATCGCCTGCCACGAATTGTTGCAATTCAAAATCAGTTTGTAGGCGCATATAATTGCCTTTCAAGTTAAGGGATCGCCGCCACCGATGGTGGTGGCATGAGGTCACCACCTGGTGATCATGCAGTTAGAATGCAACCGCTGAAACTCAGTCACACCAGCATCAGTGATCTTGTCGCAGCCTCTGAGGTAAAGCTCCTCAAGTTTGATGAGCTCCGCCAGATGCATCAATCCGACATCGGTGATCTCGGTGCAGCCGTTGAGGTTGAGCTCCTCAAGCTTGGAGAACCCCTTTAGATGCATCAACCCGGCATCGGTGATGTCGCAATCGCTGAGGTTAAGCACCACAAGCTTGGTGAGCCCCTGCAGATGCGCCAGCCCGGTATCAGTGATCTTGGTGCAGCTGCTAAGAAAAAGCACCACAAGCTGTGTGAGTCCTCTCAAATGTACCAGCACGGCATCGGTGACCCAGGGGTAGCCGCGGAGGTTAAGATTCTCGCAGTTAGGATGCTCTCTTGCGAATTGTTGCAACTCGACTTCACTTCGCAGCCGCATGTTTTGTTTCTACCTTTCTGTTAAGGAGCACATAGATATGGTCCTATTGTGCTCTAGAGTGGAGAAGGGGCGGATTGGCAGTCTCCGCCTCCCCTTGTGTTGTTGTCGCGCCGCCACCGGAAATGGATCTTAATACCGAATATCACACATGGACAGCTTTTTTTGGAGCGGCGCCACGCTGTCTTTGGTGACCTTAGTAAAGCTGAGGTCGAGTATCAAAAGCTTGGTGAAGCCATAAAGTTCCTTCAGCCCGGCATCAGTGATACCGATGCAGCCGCAGAGGTCGAGCTCCTGAAGCAGGGTGAGCTCACTAATCTTCTTCAGTCCAGCATCGGTGATATTGGTACCCATGAGGTTGAGCCTTTTAAGCTGAGTGAGCTTTCCTACTGCTTCCAGCCCAGCATCGGTGATGTTACAACCAAAGAGGACAAGCCACATAAGCTCAGTGAGCCCTTTCAGGTGCTCCAGCCCAGCATTGGTGATACCGGTGCAGTCGCCGAGAAAGAGCCACTTAAGCCGAGCGAGTCCTGCTAACTCCTTCAATCCGGCATCAGTGATACTCCTGCAGCCGTAGAGTCCGAGTTCTTGAAGCTGGGTGAGCTTTGCCAGTTCCCTTAGTCCGGCATTACTGATACTGGTGCAGCTGCTGAGGTAGAGCCTCTGAAGCTGAGCAAGTCTTGTCAGCTCCTGTAGTCCGGCATCAGTGATATCACGAATGTGGCGAAGGGAAAGCTCAATGCAGTTGGGATTGGCTGCTACGAATTGCCGCAGATCAGATTCATTTTGCAGCTTCATATCATTGCCTTTCAAGCTAAGGAGTGTGTCGTCACCATTAGTGGTGGCGACCAACGATCACGTAAAAACGCCGCAAGCGGCTACACTACACTTAGAATGTACCCGGGTAGCATGTGCTAGCAGTACACTCCCTGGGAGCGCAGGCAGCTTGCCTGCTTCGTGGGCACCCATTGTGCCGGGAAAGAGAAGGGCGGATTTGTGGTCTCCGCCCCTCTCTTGTGTTGTTGTTACGCATCACTGCCGGTGGTGGCGACTAGCGCATGGATTTGGCAGTGGGGGAACTGCTCCTGTAACTTAGCCACTTCATGTTTGTTGATGAGGCCGCAGTTGTTGAGGTAGAGCAACTCAAGATTGGTAAGCTCCACCAGCAGAGGCGCCAGTCCGGCAATAGAGAGCACGATCCCACTGAGGTTGAGCAGCTTGAGATGTTTGAGCCCGCGCAGATGTATCAGCGCACCCACCCCAGTGTCAGTGACCATGGTTCCGTTAAGGTAGAGTGTCTTGAGATTGGTGAGCCCGCTCAGGTGCGGCAGCCCAGCATTGGTGATAGCGTGGCAGCCGCTTAGGCAAAGATACATAAACTGAGTGAGCCGCCCTACCACTTCTAGCCCAGCATCGGTGATATGGGTACGGCTGAGATCAAGCCAGTCGAGCTTGGTGAGCCTTCTCAGTTCCTTCAACCCCGCATCAGTAATCTTGGTGTCACTGAGGTCGAGCACCGTGCAGTCGAGATTAGCATCCACAAATTGCCTCAACTCATTATCGTTTTGTGGACCACCGCTCATCTCATCGTCAGAGAACAGCATGTCTTTACCTTTCAAAATAGGAGTGTGTCGTCACCATCAGTAGTGGCGAGTAGCGGTCACGTAAAAACGCCGCAAGCGGCTACACTACACTTAGAATGTATCCGGGCAGCATGTGCTAGCCATGTACTACCTGAAAGCGCACATGCAATGCACCCCCACAGTACGTCGAAATGGAATTGGTCGGTACATGCTAAATGTAGTGTAGCCGCTTGCGGCGTTGTCCTAAAGCTTGCGTTGTCCCAAGTTATAATCCTCAAGGCGGGCACTCATTGTGCCCGGAAAGAGAGGGGCGGATTTGCAGTCTCCGCCCCTCTCTTGTGTTGTTGTTACGCTGTTGGCACAGGCGGTGTAGACGGCTTGTGAAAACGATGGATTCGGCAATTGGGATGCTGCTTCTCGAACTCAGTCTGACCAGTATTGCCGAGGAATAGCTCTTCGAGAGCTTTGAGATCTTTCAGATGCACCAACCCGGCATCTGTGATGCCAATGCAGCCATCGAGGTTGAGCAGCTCGAGCTTGGTGAGTCCCGCCAGATGCATCAGCCCGGCATCAGTGATACCAGTGCAGCCACTGAGGTTAAGCCGCAAGAGCTTGGCGAGTCCCGCCAGATGCTTCAGCCCGGCATCAGTGATACCAGTGCAGCCACTGAGGTTAAGCCGCAAGAGCTTGGCGAGTCCCGCCAGATGCTTCAGCCCGGCATCGTTGATGTTTTTGCCGAGACTCAGGGACGTAAGCTGGCTGAAATGTTTCAAAATCGCCAGCCCCTCGTTGGTGATATTGCGGCCACCGAGATTGAGCGACGTAAGCTGACTGAGCTGTTTCAGAAGTGCTAACCCGGCATTGGTGATATTGCGACCGCCGATGCTGAGCGACTTAAGATTGATGAGCTTCGCCAGGTGCTCCAGCCCGGCATCAGTGAACATTTGACTGCACCCATCGAGGGAGAGCCACTCAAGGGAGATGAGCTCTTGCAAATGCTGTAGCCCATCGTCCGTGATCTTTATGCCATTGCAGAAGAAGAAGTTGAGCAGCTTAAGCTTGCTGAGTCCTTTCAAATGTAGCAGCCCAGCATCGGTGATCTTGTGGCAGCCGGTGAAGTAGAGTTCCTCAAGCTGGGGGAGCCCCGCCAGATGTGCCAGCCCGGCGTCAGTCATTTTGTCGCCCCAAAGTTTGAGCACCTTAAGCTGGGGGAGCCTCGTTAGATGCTTCAATCCGGCATCGGTGACATCCATGCAGCCCATAAGGTCAAACTCAGTGCGGCCAGGATTGGCTGCCACGAATTGCTCGAGCGCCGAATCAGTTTGTGGACCACCACTCAGTTCATCATCGTCAAACGTGACCATGTGATTGCCTTTCAAGTTAGGAGTGCGCGGCATTGGACTGGTTGCTTGATGTTCCAAACATCGAGCTTCGGGCAGTCCAAGAGAGCACTCCGGTTTTTTGTGTGTGCAAACGAACTACTGCCTGGCACACGCTGTGCCCGGGAAAGAGAGGGGCGGATTTGCAGTCTCCGCCCCCTCGCTTGTGTTGTTGTCGCGCCGCCACCGGTGGTGGTGGCTATGGAAAGTTATCGTTCAATCTTGCACTTTGGATATGCCCTTTGGAAGGCTGCGACACCGGCATCTGTGACCTTTGTACCGGTGAGCTCGAGGTTGCAGAGATCCGTGTACTTGAATTCTGCAAGACGCTCAAGCCCGGCATCAGTAATCTCGGTGTCAATTAGCCAAAGTGTGTCAAGCCAGATGAGCCCCCTAAGATGTTCCAGCCCAGCATCGGTGATTGCGGTGTGACTGAGCGAGAGCCAGCTGAGGTCAGGGGTAAGCGCGGACACGTGTCGCAAACCTGCATCCGTGATCTTGGTATTATTGAGATCAAGGGATGATAGTTGTGGGAACTGTCTAAGACACATCAAGTCAGCGTCTCTTACTGTTTCGCCCTCAACATTCTCCAGTCCTTTCACCATCATGTTTCTCGGAACGACTACTTCTCTGTTGCCAACTGGTTTGCCATCCAGTCCCAGCTCTTCCACTGTGATGTCGGAGAGGTCGGGGAAACAGGTGACGGCGCCAGCCTCCAGAAGGGGAAATGCGCCCTTGAGCACTTCCAAGATCTGATTCAGGAGCGCTTCACTCCAGTCGAATGTCTTAGACAGAGCGACGCTGATCTCCCAGGCTCGAAAAGTCGGCGTGATCCCCGCTATTTCGAAGAGTCCTTCAGCGACGGCTTTCCCCGATTCAGTCAGTTCTGCAAAGAGCCGACTCCTCACACTGCTGATTGGGAAGTGGTCATGCGAAGAACTCTCTTGAATCAAGAGGATAGGTACCCCAAACCAGCGGACTTGTCTGCTCGATGTCTCTGACCATCTGATGCGGCGTAGCTGAGATGTCGGTTGACCAGTGCGGTTCGCGGCGGCGGTTTCGGTGCGACTCATAGGAATCTCCATTTGAGTGGTTTTTTTGTTTGTTTGAAGAGGCAAACGCGCCTCTGAATAAATGCAGCTCACTCCACTCAAAGTGAGAGCATCTGATTCCGATAGTTGGGAAGCTTGAAAGGGAGATCCAGAAATCAGTCAGCAAGCACCAAATAATGCATAACGCTTAGACACACCCATTGGGCACATCTGTTCAATGAAACTGCTGAATAATCAACTGGTGCTTACGTTCTGGTTTCTGGATCTCCTAATACAAAGAATAAAAAGGTCACCTTTACCATGGCAAATTTGACCAGGCAAAAGCAAGTTTTAGGACAAAGATCTAAAGACAAGTAAAGAATAATGGAACAGCGCTGGTAAGCCAGGCTAGATGAGGCTTACCAACGATGCAAAGAATTAAAAAGAAACAAATCGCTCCAGTTGTGAAGCGGTATTAAAGTAATTTCCAGCTTATCTTCAACTTTACAATTAGCGCGGTTCACGCGAGGTATGGTGAAGCGGTGCTCATAAAGGGCATGTGTCTTTCTCGTTTTGCTTCATCTAAAACATTACCGGTTGGATCCCGATGGCTCCGTGGGACGGCGCAAGCGCCTACACTACACTTAGATCCGAATCCTAATTGCTTCGTGGGACGCCGCAAGCGGCTACACTACATTTAGATCCGAATCCTAATTGCTTCGTGGGACGGCGCAAGCGATAGAACAACGGCGCAAGCGCCTACACTACACTTAGATCCGAATCCTAATTGCTTCGTGGGACGCCGCAAGCGGCTGCACTACACTTAGATCCGAATCCTAATTGCTTCGTGGGACGTCGGTGGGAACTGTTGTCAACGAATGGGCGTCTCAATCTAAGGTGAGTTAAAATACAGGCGCGTTTGCATAATACTTAAGGAGAGTAGTCATGAACAATAAGAATATTGCTCTGGCATTGTGTTCAGTTTTTGCCCTTGGCTTCCTTTCACTTGCTCCAGCTGAAGCAAAAAAATGGACAGTGACTAAGCGCCAAGAAAAGCTGTGTTGTGAAATTGATCAAGCACGTAAATCAAATCAACTGACTTCCCAGGAAGCAGACAACTTAAAAGCTGAAGTAGATAGGGTTAAAGAAAAAGAACAGAAGATGAAGGACAAAAATGCTGGAGAGCTGAGTTATTCTGACAATACCGAGCTTGAAAGAGATTTGAATAAAGTCAGCAACAAGTTGCACAAGAAGACATTAGAAAAGCGAGTGGAGTGATACTACAGGCGGTATCTTGTGCTGGCTCAAGGTGAAAATTTCTTTTTTGGCTTTCTCATTGCTCTAGCTCTTATGGTAGGTCTTGCCATTCTGACAAGCATGGGCTACATACATCTATACTAGTCATCTGTGAAAACCTCAGCCATTTCCACTTTCAAGCAACTGCATCATAGTGCTGGCATCTTTTTGTTATCTCTCAGTATTATTGGCTTCCTAACCGGCTGCCAACCGGCTAGTGTTGAAGATCCTGTTTTGTTAAAGAACACTTATTTCGAGATGGTCGACTGGCACATCTCTGGTTTCGGCATAATCAATTCTCCAGTTGCCTGGGTGCGCATAGGCAATTCCAACAAAGTGCCAATTAAAGATATGGTTCTCAAATATGTCACCTACGATATAGAAGGGCATAAGCTTGATGAAGGAACATTCACTATTGAAGAAACAGTGCAGCCTGGGGAAGTGAAGAACTTTATTGAGCTTTATCTAGGCTTGGTTGATTTGCACACCGAGCAACTGCGCGTTGAACTTATTTCAGTGACACCGGCGGATGAATAGACCCTTGAAGCAGGCAAGGTGCCGGCGCTCCCAGGTAGTGTCCTATTTGCACGTGTTATCTGGATACTATTGTAGGGGCTGGGCTTTAGCCCTGCCCCTAGGGCAACGCTAAAGCCTTCGGGCGATTCACAGGATCGCCCTCGCCCCTACCACCTGTGTAGCCGCTTGCGGCGTCCCACGGAGCAATCTGGATCCAGAACGTGCAATTTCGGATCAACCGAATCCTTCGGGCGGACAGAATGTCCGCGCTCCAAGGCTGCGCTGCCTAATGTTCGTGGGCTAGATAGGCTGACTTAAGAACGGTATAACCAATGAGGCAATACAAAATGATGACAATGAGAAGCATCACCAAAGGCATCTTTTCGTATATCTTGGCGAAAGGCCTAAAGATAAAGTCAATTAAAAAAATATCGGCAGAGGCAGCGAACATAGTTATGTCTCCTCTTGTGATGCAGCAAGATCTGAACTATTAAAAGTTCGACTTGCGGAAATGATTACCAACAAAGGGCAGTGCTAATTCTGGAAAAATAATCATTAGTATGCCTAGCAAAAGCACGCCGCACAGAAATAATGAAAGAAACCAGACCATAACTCTCCTTATTACTTATCGTCAATCAAGACATATATCACATGCATCATTATTGACGTACTCAGGTAAAGGTGTGGTTAAGAAGTCTGGTGATTAATTTCTTCTGCACTATTTGATGATGCTCGAAAACCGCACTGGCAGTGGGTTTTATTTTTAGCGATCTAAAAGACATTGTTAAGATTGGTTGCGCGATGAAAAATCGATCTCTCGATCAACCAAGCAAAACCAGCTTGTAGTCAGGGTTTTGGAATATTGAAAATAGTTCCCAGGCACAAAAAAGAGAAAGCTCTCATAAATGCGCAAAAAATTTTTGCGGGGATTCCCACTGAAGACGGAACCACATCACCGGATCTGATCCATGCTAGTTTCGTGGGACGCCGCAAACGATAGAACAACGCCGCAAGCGGCTACACTACACTTAGCAAGTATCCGGATAATACGTGCTAGCCGTATACTACCTAGGAGCGCCGGCACCTTGCCGGCTCTTTGATGAGCGCCCGTAGCTCAGGGGATAGAGCCCCCGCCTTCTAAGCGGGTTGTCGTTGGTTCGAATCCAACCGGGCGCGAGCTATAATTTTCAAGACGCAAAATGGTGGACATCATTCTAAATGTAGTGTAGCCGCTTGCGGCGTGGACCCGGAATACTACATTGATCCGGAACAGCCGATACCTTGTTCACTGCCGCATCTTAAAGGGTCATTAGCTCAATGGTAGAGCAGCTGCCTCTTAAGCAGTTGGTTGCAGGTTCGAATCCCGCATGACCCAAAGGTTTCCGAGATCAGACAAATCAATTAGTAGCCATATAGTAGCCACGCGAATGAAAACCCAAGGATTTTTGGCTGTCTTTGATATATCTAACAGAGTAGTAAAATTGACCAATCCTGACTCTGCGAATGAAAATATTTGTACTTCTGTGCGTTTGATTAGTGGTTGTTGTAACTAGTGGGACTTTTGCTTAAAAAAGCAAAAGTCCCACTAAGAGTATTTCGCCGGGATGAATTGGTCGCCTATTTTTATCTCGCGTTGATTGCATGACAGCATCAATGTTTATATCAGTTTCCTTTTCCTCATAACCCCATCCTGACTTTCCGCAACCAGCCTTACACCTAATTAGTTTTTTCTTGAATTGCCCAAGCACTACCTGCACACCTGTTGATTCCATAGCACTTATCAAAGCTTGGTGCCGTAATGGTGCTTGCTGGTCAATATGTGTCGCTAAAGCCGAGAAGTAATGGACAGACTGCATTTGAGCGGCAGGTCCACAGGCACTCAGGAAGTTTTGGCATAGCCGCGACAAATTCAGCCATTTACCCCTAGACAGGTGATGGTCAGTTATTGCATCACGCACAGAATGGTAAAGATTAAAGCCATCAACTAAAAATGAAACGCGATTGGTCATGACTGTAACCAAAAAAAAGCCCTGAGCACTTGACTCAGGGGGGCCTTGGGCGTACCCAAGGGGTTGACTAATATATTATGCACCAATTTGAAATACTTGTAAACCATCTGAAAGATTAAGATAGTTTGTATTGGTTGCAATAAACAACAGCCATATAAATTCCAATCAATTCCTTAGCAATATCAGGGTGCAGGGCGACGCCGGCTATATGTTCACATTTAGATGCAGCCTCACCAAGATCCAGCCATAAAATATGTCCAGGTTGGTCCAGCTTTAGACTAAAGGTGATCCACGGATGGCTTTGCTCGTATTCATAAGCTGCCATAATTTTGTCCTTAGCTCTGGCAAATAGATTGGCATAATTTGAGTGATTTTCTTATAGCTCCCAACTGTCATAAATGGACGCTTTGCAGACAACAATGCCAAAATTTAACTATATTCTGGCACATATTTTGGCAGCTTAATTTGAGGAATTTTAGGCAACCTGTATCCAATAATTGTAATCCAGTTAGCTGCCCGGCTTTCTTCGGTAAGATTTTAAATGAGGCAACGGTTGATGTCAGGGTTGGAATTCTAAATGAGGCAATATGTCCGCATCAAATGAACACAGCGTTGTCAAACTAGCGACGAACCGTCGAGAGATCACTTGATTTGCACTGGTTTGCAAGTGCTCGCGTGAACCGCGCTAATTGTAAACTTTGGCAATTTGGATTATTTTCCATTCAACTTTTCGTATTTACTGGGTTTTTTAAGATCTGCAGACTCAACAAGAGCTTGCTTTTATCAGATCAAATTTGTCATGGTAAAGGTGTTCGTTTATACAGGCATATTCAACAAGATAAGGATTCCACCCAGCTCCCACATATAGCCATTGCAGATATTGCTTAGGTATTGTGGCACGGGCTGGTTTGCTTGATGGATTGAGACTGAGTGAGTAGATAGAGAAATTTAAGAGCGGTCGGCAGTGTCCGATCACTCTATATATAAGTTCAGTGGTTGAGCGATGAAATTCAAGGTGCCGACAAACTTGAGGCCTTCTGCCAAGAGGGAAGAAAGGAGTAGGGACCATGTCACGCAAAAAACACAAACCCCGCCGCAGTCAGAGAGAAGCACAAAGTGTGCTGCCGCCGGAGCTGAGAACAGAGACAAGGGTAAAAATCAGCCACTTGCAGACCCGAAATGAGTTCGACCAGATTGTCCGCATGGACCTGGTGAACAATCCCGATGGGCACTGCTTGACAGAGCCTGAGCTCGAGAACTATGTAAAAACCAGCAAGTGTTTGCTGGCTAAGATGGGTGGAGTGACAGTCGCCTATCTCATTTACAAGCACCTGCAATCAGAACCAGTAGTGCGTGTGATCAGGTGTGTCGTTGACAAGAAAGCCTGTCGCGGCACTCTTAGAGATGTCGGCCGTTGTCACAGCATCCGTTCCCAACTGGTTGAGGTTCTAGCGAGGATGCTCTCCCCCACTGGTCCCACTTACCTCAAAATGACTATCCCATTCAGAGACATTGCCGCCGCTAAGTTCTTCTCTTCAGATCGCCTGGCGGCTAATCTGACCAAAGTGATCAATGAAACAACCGGCAGCAGACCTGAACTACCCAAGAAGTTGTTGAGGTCTGTCAAAGTGTTGCATGGTTACTACCAAGACAAAGGCGAAGATGCCATAGCTTGCTGCTTTGAGCTGCAATGTGACGCAGGGATCTACGAGCACCCTACGCTGGATGCGGAGCCAATTTTCCTGCAAGAGGGAAAGGTGCCGCTTGATCATGAAGGGGCAGTCAGTGCAAGCGAGTCTTCTTCTGGAGGTGAGCAGACAACTCCAACTGCAAAGGCAGAAGCGGGCAAGAAAGATCGTATTCATGTGAAAATCCGTCCAGCAGAAGAGGCGGATATACCAACCCTTATGCTCATGCAAAAGGAGTCTGACCCCACTGATGCCTGGAGCGAGGAAAAGTTCACAGCGAACTTCCGCTTACGCACCCGCCATTCTGTGCTCTGGGTGGTGGCGGAGCGGGAGAATGTTGAGGGCATACTGGGCTATATGATCTGTGGTGAGCGCAGAGTCAGGTCTGACCTGATCAACATCTGTGTGGGCCCAGCCTGGCGTCGCGCCGGAATCGGCAAGCAGATGATCACCTGGCTCAAGAAAGAGCAGGCTGCTAAGGGTATAGGAGGGATTGTGGTTAGGGTGCAGGAGGCTAGCCTGAGGGAGCAGCTTTTCTTCAGAGGCCAAGACTTCAAATATGTGTGCACTTTACGCGACTGCGAGGGAAAAGAAAGTCGCTATCTCATGCAGTGCCAACTGCCGGCACTGACTGTGAAGGAAGGAGAATCTCATCCTAGGGGTGAAAGCGTTAAGGAGAGCCTGCCGGCAGAAAGCCCCGCACAAAGCCCCGCACAAAGCCCCGCACAAAGCCCCGCACAAAGCCCCGCACAAAGCCCCGCACAAAGCCCCTCACGAAGAAGGAGTCTTCCTGAGAGCGCCAAACCAGGCGGCGAAAAAATCCGCGTCCACATCCGCTGGATGATCAACCGTGACTTTCCCGAAGTGCTTCAAATTGAGGCAGACAGCTTTGAGTTCGCCTGGAGCGATGAAGATTTCAGGCGCTGTCTGCGCCAGCGCAACTGCATCGGCTGGGTGGCTGAGGTGGGTGCAGAAGGAACTGAGTTTGGTGTACGCGTGGTCGGTTTTATGGTTTACGAGATGTACAAGGAGAAATTGAGCATCCTCAATTTCGCTGTCAGCCCAAGCGTGCGGCACAGCGGCGTTGGTGCTCAAATGGCCGCCAAGCTGGTGAGCAAGCTGAGCGATCACAAACGTACTCACCTCACTCTGGAGGTGCGTGAGACAAACTTGGATGCCCAACTGTTCTTCCGAGCTCAGGGCTTCAGGGCAATCAAGATCTTGCCCAAATACTACGAGGACACTGGCGAGGACGCTTTTCGCATGCAGTACGCACTTGGAGCTAAAAGGGACTGCCCTGGCTTCAAGCAAATCAAGGAAGAAGAAGTTCCAGATGTAATGCCTGAATGGGATGGGACGCACAGAAAGATAGGCGATCCTCAGGACCAGATGGAAAAGCTGAAGCCTGCGCCCGAAAAACCCGAAGAAGAAGAGGAGAAAGAGGACTAGCGGCTCCCTCCGACCGCTCAATTCAAACGGAGGCAGGGGATTGTCTTCTCCTGCCTCCGTGTTGTCCAAATACCTCCGTCTACAGCAGGCGGAGTTTTTGCATAGTATCGCCCGTGGTGCTCTGAATTTCAACCTTCCATGGAGACAAGTCATGGCTAGCAGAACCGAGTCCCAGGTCGTTGCACAGAAAACCGAAGACACGCCGATCCTCAAACAACGTGGCTTGATGATCCATCGCGACATGCCCGCAGTGCTTCAAGCTGAGCAAGATAGCTCCACACAGGTCGTTGTGATGCCAGCCGAAGAAACGCCGCGCCTCAACATCCGCTGGATGATCAGACGCGACATGCTCGAAGTCCTTCGAACTGAGCAAGATAGCTTCGACAAATCCGTCTGGACCGAAGAAGATTTCCTGCGTTGCCTGCGCCATCGCAACTGTATCTGCATAGTGGTTGAGCAGGGTGAAAGGGTGGTCGGCTTCATGATTTACGAGCTGCACGCGAAGAAGTTGAACATCCTCAATATCGCGGTCAGCCCAGGTGCGCGGCGTGCCGGCATTGGTGCGGCAATGGTTGCCACCAAACTGGTGAGCAAGCTGAAACAGCCGCAGCCTACGAAGGATCGCATCACTGTAGTGGTGCGGAAGACAAACACAACTGCCCAACTGTTCTTCCAGAAGCAGGGCTTCACAGTCATGAGCACGCTGCCAAAGTTCTTTGAAGACAACGACGAAGACGGCTTGCTTATGGAGTACAAGCTTGAGGCTGAAGTGGAGGCTCCTAAGACCGGCAGCTAGCACGCCGACGCTCAGATTCACGCGAAGGCAGGCGGAGAAATCCCCTGCCTTCGTGTTGTCCATTTGCCTTCGTCTACAGTAGGCGGAGTTTTTGCATAGTATCGCCCGTGGTGCATCTGAATTTCAACCTTCCATGGAGACAAGTCATGGTTAGTAGAACCGAGCCCCAGGTCGTTGTGATGCCAGCCGAAGAGACGTCGAGCCTCTGCACCCGCTGGATAATCCAACGCGACTGGAACGAAGTCCTTCAAGCTGAGCAAGACAGCTTCGGGAAACTCGCCTGGACTGAAGAAGATTTCAGGCGCTGCCTGCGCCAGCGCAACTGCATCGGCATGGTGGTTGAGCGGGGTGTAAGTGTGGTTGGCTTCATGATTTACGAGCGGCACGCGAAGAAGTTGAACATCCTCAAATTCGCCGTTGCTCCAGCTGAGCGGCGCGCCGGCGCTGGGGCCAAAATGGTCGCCAGACTGGTGAGCAAATTAGGATCACGCCGCAATCGCATCACGGTGATTGTGCCTGCCGATGAGGAAGGAGGTGCCAGAGACTTCTTCCTTAGCCAAGGATTCGTGCGGCTGCATTCGTTGCCCGACTACTATCCGCACAGAGGCAGCGGGAAAGATGCTCTGCTCCTGCGCTATGTCCTGCCAGGTGCAATCGTCAGCGATGATGCAGACTGGGACGTGTGTTCTTTACCGGTTGAAGTGCTGTCCATGCAGGTCCAACACCTAGATGCAGTTGTAGCTATCGACAGGGAGATCCCTGGTGAGCATGGTTGGACCCAGGCAGATTTTCTGCAATGCATTGCAGAGCCTGGGTGCACCGGCTGGGTGGCAACTTGCGGACAATCAGAGGAAGAGGAAAAGAGGGTGGTTGGATTTATGATCTGCCACTCTCTTGCAGACGGAACACAGCAAGTCAGCAACATGGCTGTTGCTTTTCAGGTGCGCCATCAGGGTGTTGGGGAAATGTTAATCACCCACTTGAGGTCCCAAAAGTCTACCCGCGTCGTTATTGATGTGTCAACGTCGTCCAGTGGCGCGCTGGACTTTCTGCTAGCACAGGGCTATCAAATCACGCGGGAGTGAAGATAGGCTTTACGCCAGCTACCGCCTGGAGCTGCGTGTGCCTGATGCAAAGGTTTGAGGGGACAGAGGTTAGGATGCCTGTGATACCTCAGACGGAGGTATCACAGGCATCACCTGTGGTGCGTATTTGAATTACACTCTAGCAAGGAGACAAGGACATGATTGCTAAGACCCGGACCGTTGCAAGACCAGCCAAGAAACGCACGCCTTGCGTCCACATCCGCTGGATGACCAAGTGCGACATGCCTGAAGTGTGTCAAATTGCAGCAGACTGCTTTGAGTCCCCCTGGACCGAAGAGAATTTCCTGTGCATCCTTCGCCAGCGCAACTGTATTGGCTATGTGGCTGAGCAGGGTGAGAAGGTGGTCGGCTTCATGATTTACGAGCTGTACCAGGAGAAGCTGCACATCCTCATGTTCGCGGTCAGTCCGGGTGTGCGGCACGCCCGCCGCCGTATTGTTGCGGCAATGGTCGCCAAACTAGTGAGCAAGCTTCAACTGAAGCCGACTCCAAAGATGACCAGCTGCCGCAATCGCATTACTATGATTGTGCCTGCTGAGGAAGGAGGCACCATAGACTTTTTCCTGGAGCAAGGGTTTGTGGTGCTGTATCAGGTGCCCGGCTACTATCCGCACAGAAAAAGTGGGGAAGATGCTCTGTTCATGCGCTACATCCTGCGGGGTGTGAAAGTCAGCGAGGATGCAGACTGGGATGTGTGCCCTTTGCGGGTCGACGTGCTGCCCATGCAGCCCCACCACCTCAATGGTGCTGCAACTATCGCAAAGCATATCTTTGGCCCACGTGGCTGGACCGAGGCAGGTTTTCAGCAATGCATTGCCAAGCCTGGGTGCACCGGTTGGGTGGCAACTGCCTTGGGATATGGACAACCAGAGAGTGAGGTGAAGAGAGTGGTTGGATTTGTGATCTGCGACTCTCTTGCGGACGGAACGCTGCAAATCAGCAACATGGCTGTCGCTCCTCTGGTGCACAAAAGGGGTGTTGGAGAAATGTTAATCACCCACTTGAGGTCCCAAAACCCTTCCCGCCTCGTTATTGACGTGTCAACTTCCAGTGATATTGCGCTTGCCTTCCTGCAAGCGCAGGGCTATCAAATCACGCGGGAGTGAAGATAGGCTTTGCGCCGGCTCATCGCATGGAGCTGCGTGTGCCTGAATTCCGCTCTTCTTAAGGAGACAAGACATGGCTACGGATACCCAGCGGGCTGTAACACCAACTGAGAAGAAAGAGAAACGTTACGTCCACATCCGCTGGCTGATCAGACGCGACATGCTTGAAGTGCTTGCAGCTGAGGCAGCAAGCTTTGAGTTCGCCTGGCAAGAGGAAGACTTCCTGCGCTGTCTGCGCCAACGCAACTGCATCGGCATGGTGGCTGAGCAGGGTGAAGTTGTGGTCGGCTACATGATTTACGAGCTGCACAAGGCGAAGTTGCACATCATCAATTTCGCAGTCAGCCCAAGCGTGCGGCGTAGCGGCGTTGGCGCCCAAATGGTCGCCAAGCTGGTGAGCAAGTTGAGCGACCACAAACGTAGGCACATCACTTTGGAGACGCGCGAGACAAACGTACTTGCCCAAGTGTTCTTCCGAGCCCTGGGCTTCAGGGCAATCAAGAACTTGCGCAGGTATTACGAGGACAGCGGCGAGGATGCCATTTACATGCGGTACACACTTGGAGATAGCCAGGACGGCGAAGATCAGACTCCAGGTGAGATGCCAGAAAAATGGGATGCGAGGTGCAGACCAATCGGAGATCGTCGGGAACGGATGGAGTGGCTGGGGCCTGCGCCCGAAGAACCAGAACAAGAAGAACAAGAGGAAGAGGAGGACGAGGAAGAGGACGAAGAAGAGGACGAAGAAGACTAGCGCTCCCTCCGGCAGCTCAGATTCACACGAAGGCAGGCGGAGAAATCCCCTGCCTTCGTGTTGTCCATATACCTTCGTCTACAGCAGACGGAGTTTCTGCAATAGTATCGCCCGTGATGCATCTGAATTCATCCTTCCAAGGAGACAAGTCATGGTTACTGCTGATGCCCCGACCGTTGCAACACCTGTCGATGCAAGTGAGGTCCACATCCGCTATCAGATCAGGTGCGACATGCCTGAAGTCCTTCAAATTGAGCGAGCCAGCTTCGGCGAATTCGCCTGGACCGAAGAAGATTTCCTACACTGCCAGCGCCAGCGCAACTGCATCGGCATGGTGGCTGAGCAGAGGGATGGAAAAGTGGTCGGCTACATGTTTTACGAGCTGCACGATGGGAAGCTGCACATCGTCAAATTCGCTGTCGCTCCAGATGTGCAGGGCACCGGCGTTGACGCCCAAATGGTCGCCAAACTGGTGAGCAAGTTGAAGTCGGCGCAGACTTCCGAGAGCAAGATGCGCAATCGCATCACGGTGATTGTGCCCGCCGATCGGGAAGATGGCATAGACTTCTTCCTGGGCCACGGGTTCGTACTGCTGCATTCGTTGCCCGGCTACTATCCGACCAGAGAAAGCGGGGAAGATGCTCTGTTCCTGCGCTACGTCCTGCCGGGTGAGACCGTCGAAGATGATGACTTGGACGTATGCCCTGATCGGCTCGAGGTGCTGTCCATGCAATCCCAGCACCTCGATGCTGTTGCAACTATCGCCCTGGAGAACTTTCCCTACGGTTGGATGAGGGGAGACTTTCGGCGGTGTCTCGAGGATTCCGGCTGCACCAACTTGGTGGCAGTAATGATGGGATTCAGCCCGGCAGGAAGCCAGGAAAAGGAAGTGCTTGGATTTCTGGTCTGCGCCACTTCTGCAGATAGAACGGTGGTGGAAATCCGCAACATGGCTGTTGCTCCTGCAAAGCAAGACGAGGATGTTGGGACAGAGTTGATTGCTCATCTGCAGTCCACAAACCCTGCCCGCATCCTTGTTGAGGTGTCTGTTCATAACGAGATTGCCCTTGCCTTCCTGAAAGTGCGGGGCTTTAAAATCACGAAAACGGTGCAGATTGCCTTTGCGCCGGTCCACATCCTGGAGTTGTCCGGTACCTGAATTTCGCTTTTCCAAGGAGACAAGTCATGGTTGCTAAGACCCGGCCCGTTGCAAGATCAGTCAAGAAAAATACGCCTCATGTCCAAATGTTCCCCATGATCATGAGCAATCTGCCGGCAGTCCTTCAAGTTGAAGAAGACAGCTTCAATGAAGCCGACACCTGGGGTGAAAAAAGGATGCTGTGCGTACTCCACCGACGCAACGTCATTGGCAAGTTAGTCGTGCAGGATGGAAGAGTGGTCGGCTTCATGATTTACGAGCTGCATAAGTCGAAGCTGCAACTCCTCAAATTCGCCGTTGCTCCAGCTGAGCGGCGCGCTGGCATTGGTGCTTGCATGGTCGCTAATCTGGTTGGCAGGCTGTCACTAGGGCATCGTACTCGCATCACTCTTCGGGTGAGGGAGACAAACAAAGTTGCCCAACGATTCTTCAAAGCGCAGGGCTTCAATGTCGTGCGCACGCTGCCCAACTTCTATGGCAAGGGCAATGCTTGCTTGCTCCTGGAGTACAAACTTGCAGGAGCTGAAGCGGAAGCCCCCATGACCGGCAGCTAGCGCGTCGTAGCTCAATTCAAACGGAGGCAGGCGGAGAAATCCCCTGCCTTCGTTTGGACTGGTGTGAATTCCCCCTTCCAAGGAGACAAGACATGGCTACAGAAACCCGGCTGGTTGCAACACCGGCTGAGAAGGAGATACTTCGCGTCAACATCCGCTATCAGATCAGGCGCGACTTGCCTGAAGTGTGTCTAATTGAGCAAGACAGCTTTGAGTTCGCCTGGACCGAAGAAGATTTCCTGCGCACCCTGCGCCAGCGCAACTGTCTCGGCATTGTGGCTGAGTTGGGTGATAAAGTGGTCGGCTTCATGATTTACGAGCTGCATGTGAAGAAGTTGCACATTCTCAATTTGGCTGTCAGTCCAAGTGTGCGGCGCCTCCGCGTTGGCGCCCAACTGGTCGCCAAACTGATTAGCAACCTGTCCCTACAGCGCCGAACTCGCATCACTGTGGAGTTGCGCGAGTCAAACTTGCCTGCCCAGCTGTTCTTCCGAGCCCAGAGGTTCAAGGCAACCAGGGTCTTGCGCGCTTTCTACGATGACACTGGCGAGGATGCTTTTCTCCTGCAGTACAGACTTGCAGGAGCGCCAGCGGAAGACCCTGAGGTAGATCTCTTCGTGACAGATTAATATGACTAAGTGGATCGACAGATCTTATCTGTCACGCGGGTGGGTTGTCATCCACCCCGACAATCGTTCTATGACCTGGGTACACCGAATACACCTGATAATTCCCATACCTCCGTCTGCTGTAGACGGAGTTTCTGCATAGTATCGCCCGTGGTGCGTACCTGAATTCCCCTTTCATAAGGCTCAGTGGTTGGGCGATGAAATTCAAGGTGCCGACAAACTTGAGTCCTTCTGCAAAGAGGGAAGAAAGGAGTAAGAACCATGTCACATCAAAAACAGAAACGACGTCGTGAGCATGGAAAGGCGCAGAGGGTGCTGCTGAAACCCAGAACAGAGACTGAGGTAAAGATCAGGCGTTTGGGTACCGAAGATGAGTTCAAGAAGATTCTCCAACTCGATCTGGTGAGCAATCTTGAAGGATTCTGCTTGACAGAGGTTGAGCTCAGGGGCTATTTGACAGGAGGTACTTGCTTGCTGGCTGTCTCGGGTCGAGAGATAGTCGGCTATCTCGTTTATGAGCGCCAGGAATCAGCTTTAGTGGTGCGTGTGACCAGGTGGGTTGTGACAAGAAAGCCGGTCGGTGGTACCCTCAAGGATGCCGTTGCTGAAGAACGCTTTCGTCAGAAGATCGTCTCCAGGCTCATTGAGTTGCTGGCTGAGATGCTCTCACCAACTGGTTATACTTACCTCACAGTGGCTGTCCCATTAAGCGACAAGGGCGCCTGCAAGTTCTTCGCTTCCGCTCGCCTGAAGGCTATTCTGACAAGAGCGCTCAATAAAACAACTGGTCGTGAAGCTGAACCGCCTATGAGTTTGCTCAGGTATACCAGAGTGTTGCACGGACACTACAAGGGCAAAGGCGAAGATGCCGTAGTATACCGCTTTGAGCTTCAAGGTGGCTTAGAAACGTCCAGGCATCCGGGAGGGGACAAGCCAGCGAATGCCTCAGGCGGAGTGCTAGATCATGCACGAGATCAAGCACAAGAAAGGAATCAGCCAGCCGGCGCAAAACCAAACAAGGAGGAAATTCGTGTCCACATCCGCTGGATGATTAGACGCGACATGCCTGAAGTGCTTCAAACTGAGCAAGACAGTTTTGAATATCCATGGACGGAGGAAGACTTCCTGCGCTGCTTGGGCCAGCGCAACTGCATCGGCATGGTCGCTGAACGGGGCGAGAAGGTGGTCGCCTACATGATTTACGAGCTGTGTAAAGCGCATCTGCACGTTCTCAATTTCGCTGTCTGCCCAAGTGTGCGGCGCGCTGGCGTCGGTGCCCGAATGATCGACAAACTGATCAGTAAGTTGTCTTCACACCGCCGAACTCGCATCACCCTGGAGGTGCGCGAGTCAAACTTGGCTGCCCAACTGTTCTTTCGAAGGCAGGGGCTCAAGGCAAAAAGGGTCTTGCCTGACTACTACGAAGACAGAGGCGAGGACGCTTTTCTCATGCAGTACACACTGGCAGGCTCCAAGGATGATGTCCCAGAGACAAACGACCCAGTGGAAGATTGACTAGTGCTCTGGCGACCTGGGTTGTTCAAACGAAGGAACGTACCTGAAAGTATAGACCAGTCAGAAAGGACAGTGGTAGCAAGTGTGTGTTGTATACACACTTGCTGCTGTTGTCCTTTTTTATTTTTTTGCCATTCTGGGCACCATATACGGTGGCGTGGAGCGCGGACGTCCTCGTCCGCCTCGGTTAACTTAATCCTTCAAGCAATTTCGGTATGAAATTGCTTTTTATGAACTGGGTACGGGGCGGACAGAATGTCCGCGCTCCAGCTGTGCGTTCTACGAATGATCCCGGTTCCAGCCGAAGCAGGCGAGCCGCCTGCGCTCCCAGGTAGTATAAGGCGTGCACGTACTATCGGGATACGATCTAAGTGTAGTGTAGCCGCTTGCGGCGTCATAAAACTACATTCCCAAAAGAGTAAGACCAAGCGCATGAGCAGCTTTTTGCAATTCTCGATCTAGTGAATACGCCCCTCATCCCGATATTTCTTCCATTCTTCCCAGCGGAAATGGTTGTCTTTAAGAGTTTTAGCGCGTTGTCGAATACGATCTGAAGCTGCTTGAGCTTTATCTTGATTGACGCCTGCATGTGCTGAAACCAGTTTGGCTACAGGATGTCCTCGCCGGGTGATCAGGATTTCAGCTCCACGCTCCACCTGAGCCAACAAATTAGCTAGTTTATTTTTAGCTTCAGAAATCCCAATCTCACGCATACTGTTACCTCTGAATAAGCTAGCTTATTATAAATGATGCATCATGCAAGAAGCAGAAGGCTTTTCAGCAATAAAAAATTGGCTTAAAAATAGAAAAGGCAGATGAGGTGCCGGTTTGGCCCCATCTGCCTTTCATTCCACTGAAGCACCCCTTACGCGGTGGCGGTAGCGCGGCGGACCTGCCGTTCCGCCCGCAGTTCATTTTCAGCCTTTTCCCTGTAGCGTTCGTTGCAATCAATTGCTGTTAGCTCCGGGCGGCCATCCTTCACCCAAAGCTCATCCATTCGTTGCGAAACATCCAGGAACCACTCCGCATGCCGCCAATCATACTCTGCGCAGCCAGATCGATTGGCACGCATGCGAGCTCGGTAGCAATCGTAGGCGAGCAGTTGAGTGAGCCTGTGGCGGCGGGTTATCCCTACCCATCTCTTCCAGGACTTCCTGCACAGTCTGATGGTCTTGGACTTTCTTCAATAAGACGAAATAGATAAGCCACCGGGTTCGGGAAGGACTTTGCAGTTTCGTCGACATGTTCGGACTCCTTCTACAAGAACACCACAAGAACAGCGAAGCAACCCATTTGCTCCGCTTAGGAAATCACTACACTCAACAAGTACGGCAGGAAATACTCAAACTACCTTAACTCATGATGGCAACTCTGATTGAAGATTTTCTGCTTTTCGAAGTCTGAATATTTCCTATTTCTCTAACTGAATGAAACACCTTCACCCTGCCAAATTGGGCAGAGCAAATGCAAGATCGGTGAGGCTATATCTTTAAATATGGCAATGGTAGAAAATTTATTAACCTCAAAGCTGCTTTGCTTTGTGCTGCAGGCAATAGCGGGATCACTCAAGCAGTCAAGCACTTCTGCAAATGCGCCTTTATTACACGATTTTTAGCCCTTGGCTGATTTATTTACAATTAGCGCAGCTCACGCGAGGTCTTGATATCACTCTCGTGACAACCGTCTGTATTCCACTTGATAAATGCGTCTCGCTGCTAAGTTTGTAATTCTGCTAACAATTTGCTTACACAATCGTTAGCAGATATGTTATCTAAAAGCGGATGTCCATGATGGAGCAAGCTTATGGCAGTTGATAAGACATCTATGATTAGCGTGCGCGAAGAGGATAAGAAGTATTTACAGCTTTTGTCAGCTGAAAAACATGTGACTATGCTAAGCGTCATCCATGACCTTGTTAAAGAAGTCAAAGAACATCGTCGCAAGAAGTTCTTTCAAGAATTACGCTCAGGTTTTGCTGCTTTGAAAAATAATCCTGACCAGTGGGCAGAGGAATTAAAGGAGCGGGCTCTTTTCGACAATACCCTTGCAGATGGGCGACAGATCGACTGAAAAGAAGACTAAATCGAGTCTCTGCCAAAACCTTAGGTCGAGTCGAAGAAATCTTGCGTCAACTTCTGGCGCTTTGAGTAATCTGTAATTAAAGGGTGTCTAGGTTTGATGGTGGAGCATTTTTGCTTCTGTACGGAGATTTTCAATTACCCATGAGCGGGCAAGAACACCATAAGGTATGCGTTTATGCTCGGCAACCTCAAGAAGCAAATTCATCATTTCTGGATCAGCCCTGAAAGCAATGATGCCTCTTTCTATCACACGTTGCCTGGCTGCTGCGCGTCCCTGTTCGAAGCGCTTTTGAGTTTCAGCAGAGCGTTTTATTCTTGTTGCCATAATTACCTCGTTTGTTTTTCGAAAAGCTCACGATAAAACTTGCTGGCATCACTGGCATGAAAAATATGTTCAGCTTTGTTAAACATTGTATAACACTGTACAACGCAAGTCAAGAGAATCGAAGTAAAGTCATTGATATGTTATCTTGAAAATCCGATTCTATGAGGCAGAAGCATGTCTGGTCATTCTAAGTGGGCGAACATCAAGCGCCAGAAGGCAGTTGTTGACGCTAAAAAAGGGGCTGTTTATGCCCGCATGTCGCGTGAAATCATTGTGGCAGCAAGGCTTGCTAGCGGGGACATCAATGCTAACTTTAAGCTCAGACAAGCAGTCGATCGCGCTAAAGCCGAGGGCGTTCCCAATGATAATATTGCCCGCGCTATTGAAAAAGGAGCCGGCGGGGGTGCCAGTGAATCTATTGAAGAACTTATATATGAAGGTTACGGACCAGGCGGGGTAGCCATTTTGGTACGCTGCGCCACTGATAATCGCAATCGTACAGCCGGCGATGTGCGCAGTTATTTTTCTAAATATGGCGGTAACTTAGGCGATACAGGCTGTGTCAGCTGGAACTTTCAGGAACGCGGCGAAGTATTGGTTGCCCGCACAGCTAGCTTGGAAGAAGAGACGCTTTTAAGTGTGGCATTGGAGTTGGGCGCCGATGATCTTGATAGTTCAGGGGAAGAAGCCATCCTTATTATATGTATGCCATTGTTAGTTCCCACAATAAAAGAAGGACTGACAAAACAGGGCTTTAAAGTTGTCTCGGCTGAAGCCACTCTCTCGCCACAATCAACTGTTACTGTGGACGATAAAGAAACCGCCAGGCAGCTGATGCGTTTGTTGGATCAGCTGGAGAATCAAGAAGATGTTCAGCAGGTCTATGCCAACTTCGATATGGACCCTGCCTGGATGCAGGAGTTTTTGGGATAATCCGAACCCGGCTTGGCGGGCGGATGCTTCGCATATTGCTGCGTCGCATACGCGACTCCGCATCTATAATTATGCTCCGGCAGCTCGATGACTCGCTGCCTCCGCAATGCGCCCCTACGATGATCCCGAATTACACATTTACGATCTAAATGTAGTGTAGCCGCTTGCGGCGTCCCACGAAGCCATAAAGATTCGACACACCATAAGGCGATGCACGCATCGTCCGCCGTCCAATGTGTTCCCAAGCAAGGTAAATATTGTTACGAAATGTAAACAAGATCGATTTCTCTGTTAATCTTTGTGTGAATCTGGGAGCACCCAAGTAACCTGACTTTCCGCCGCTTAACGTCTGCTTAACACAAAGACCGTTTCATTTATTAGCAACGCTTAATTTTCAATTTACAATTTGTTACAACCCGGTTTTCGCAGGCAGACAGCAAAGTTTCATTATAAACAGCTAATATATTAATCCCTTGCCCAGTCGAGGCTGCCGGGCTTTTAAACAGGAAGCGAGCTTGTCAGCTTACCGTCAACCGGTTTTGTATGAGAATCCTCACATAAAGCTGTAATCCACCACCAGTGCCTAAAAACCAGGCTTGTCAGCGGATGTTTTGACGAGTCCGCCTGGCTTTGCTACCTTGGCACGAGCTTTGAGCCGGCGCTTAAAGCTTTGGCTGATCGTTTGTGATTGATAATTCGTTTGCAAAGTAATTTGAAAACAAACTGGTCGGGGAGATAGAGAGTTATTGTGAAAGTTCAATTTAAACTGAAACGAACACTGCTTACAGTGGCGGCAAGCGTCGCTCTTGCGACGTCTTTTATTTGCTTAGGGCAAAAAGCCATGGCTACAGCAACATTGCCTGATATAGATCCTGAAATTATCGCCAATAGCTGGCAAGAGCAAGACGATACCTTTGCTTCAGTCACTCTCAATGGCAAAGAAATACTCAAGTTTAAAGAATCAGCCAACTGTCCTAATGCCGGGCAAAAGGCTGAAGAAATAGCTGCCAAGCTCAATGAGCTTCTGCTAGACGATAAGTTTGACGCTGAAAGATTATTCCCCAGCAGAGCCGGCGACTTAGCCGCGCTCAAAGTGGATGGAGAAACAGTATTGAAGCTCTCAGCAACTGACATTGTTGACAGCGACCAATCTGAACCATCCTCAGCACTAACGATGAGCTGGCGGATGGTCAACACCATTCGCAATGCCCTGGGTGCCACGCAGCTGCCTCAATCCTTCTTGAAGTTCTCTGAGCTAGCTTTGCATGATATACGTGGACTGGGACAGGCAGCAGGGCACTTTAGTGGAGCTGCTTCCTGGTATGGCGGCTATTTTAATGGGCGCAAAACCGCAGATGGCACAATTTATGATGAACGCAACATGACTGCCGCCCACCGCAGCTTGCCCTTAGGCACAAAGCTTTTGGTGATGAACCGCAGAACCGGCGACTCTTGTGTTGTTAAAGTTAACGACCGCGGACCATACATAGACGGGCGCATTATTGATCTTTCCAAGGCTGCTGCCAGACAGCTGAACATGGTTGGCTGCGGCGTCGCTACAGTCGACTGCCTGGTTCTGGGGAAAGACTAGAGAAGCAATTAGGTTCCGGAACTAAATGTAGTGTAGCCGCTTGCGGCGTAGTTCCGAAACATAGCTTAGATCTGAAGCAGCAGACAACAGACTAAGTGTAGTATCAGAGTTGGGGAAGGCTGCTCGTCTTCCCGTTTGCAAGCTTGCGCCGTCCCACGGAATCACAGAGATTCGAATGGGCGCTATCATATGGGTTTGGATCAATAGATCCTGAATCCATCTTTTCCCAACCCCATGCCAATGCAAATCTACAACAGCCTCACCAAGCGCAAGGAAGAATTTAAACCAATAGATGGCAAGACCGTGCGCATCTACGCTTGCGGACCGACTGTCTATGACTTGAGCCACCTCGGGCACGCCCGTGCCTTTATTGTCTGGGATGTCATCCAACGCTATTTGCGCTTTTGCGGCTATGACGTCATTTTTGTACGTAACGTTACTGACATCGAAGACAAAATTATCAAAAAAGCTAAAGAGGCAGGACTAGAACCTGAGCAAGTGTCCAGGCAATATTTGTTTGAATTCTGGCGGGATATGGATGCTTTAAATGTTCAGCCACCTGATTACGAGCCGCGCGCCACCGAGTTTGTTTTTCAGATGATTGAATTTGTGCAAGGCTTGATCAAAAAAGGGAAAGCCTATCAATCAAATGGAGATGTTTATTTTGATGTGCCAGCTGCAGCTAAATATGGACAGTTAACCAAGCAGAACTTAAGCGACATGCAAGCTGGCTCTCGCGAGCTCACACAATCACAGGCAGAACTTGAAGAGCGCAAGCGGCATCCGGCAGACTTTGCTCTCTGGAAAAGTGCCGCCCCTCACGAAACTGGCTGGCCAAGCCCCTGGGGACATGGCAGACCAGGCTGGCATCTTGAGTGCTCGACCATGATCAAGCATGTGCTTGGCGAAACTATTGATTTGCATGGCGGAGGCGAAGATTTATTGTTTCCGCATCATGAAAACGAAATTGCTCAATCAGAAGCTTTGCATGATGGCAAGCCACTTTCACGCTTTTGGGTGCACAATAGCTTTGTGCAACTGAACAGTGAAAAGATGTCTAAATCCTTGGGTAATTTCAGCACCATTCGCGACATTCTCAAACATTATTCAGCTGATGAAATTAGATTATTTATTCTCACCAACCATTACCGCACCCCCATTGATTTTTCTGAAGATGCGCTCCAATCTGCTAAAGCCGCCATGCAGCGCTTGCTCCGTGCTGCCTGGAGCGCGGGCATTCTGCCCGCATCAAAGGATCCGGTAGATCCGAAACAGTCGGATTTGGATCTATCCAACCCAACCATCAAAAAATTCCACGACCAATTTACTGCTGCCATGGACAACGACTTCAACACATCGGTTGCTCTTGCTTGCTTATTTGAACTAGCTGATGTTATCGGTAAAACCAAAGAGGCAAGCGAACGTGCACACTTGGCTGATTGTCTACGTTTTTATGCTGGTGTGCTTGGGTTCACCCTCGCCGACACTCGTCAGGATTTATCGCCTGAAACTACTCATAAGCTTATGAACTTGGTCTTAGATTTACGTCTAGAAGCGAGAAATCGCAAAGATTTTGCTACATCTGATCTTATTCGCGATCGATTATCAAATTGCGGCATCAATGTAATGGACACCGCCGGCGGTGCCACCTGGGAATCTTCATAATGACGCCGCAAGCGGCTACACTACACTTAGATCGTATTCGGATTATTACGGATCGGGATTATGTGTTGTGCCATCGAAGCGGGCAGGCTGCCCGTTCGGCAATTCACAGGATTGCCTCACCCCAGGGAGTACACAACTTGCATGTGCTATCCGGACACATTCTAAATGTAGTGTAGCCGCTTGCGGCGTCCCCCGGAGCAATTCAGATACGACGTATTGTAAGCGGGTGACAATCCGCCCGCCAAGCAAGGGTCGAACTATATCGTGAAACCAATGGATCTCGATACTCTTGGAGCGCGAGTATTGGAGCGCGGGCATTCTGCCCGCCCCGCACACTGTTCATAAATAGCAATTTCATGTCGAGGCTTCTTGATGATTATATTTCCAATCTAAGCTAACCGAGGCGGACGGGGACGTCCGCGCTCCAAGAAAATTTCAGCTATAATACTACCCTGCCAAGGAGCCCTTATCTTCAATGTCTAACCAAGTCAGAGTGCGCATTGCTCCCAGCCCGACTGGGCATTTGCATGTCGGCACAGCTCGCTCAGCCCTTTACAATTTACTTTTTGCCCGTCATCATCAGGGCATTTTTATTTTGCGTTTGGAAGACACAGACGAGGTTAGATCAAACGAGACTTTCACCCAAGACATAATCGATGGGCTCAAATGGCTGGGCATGAGCTGGGACGAAGGTGTAGACATAGGCGGACCATGCGCCCCTTATCGCCAGACAGAAAAGATTGAACATTACAATCAAATCGCCAATAACCTGATCAAGAGCGGACACGCTTATTTTTGTTACTGCACGCCGGAAGAACTAACCGAGCTCAAAGACAATCAAAAGAATGCTGGACTGCCAGCTCGCTATGACAATCGCTGCCGCAATTTGAGCACTGAAAAAGAAGAAAAATATCAAGCTCAGGGTCGCATTCCTGCAATTCGCTTTAAAGTTGATGAACCACGGGTGGTGACTTGGCATGACGCCATTCGCGGAGATATTCTCATCGACAGCATTGATCTAGGCGGCGATCTGGTAATCATCAAATCAAGCGGTACAGCCATTTATAATTTTGCTGTGGTGATTGATGATATCGATATGAAAATCACCCATGTGATTCGTGGCGAAGATCACATCCACAACACTGCCAAACAACTGCTTATTTATGAGGCTTTAAGAGCAAAACCACCTGTCTTTGCCCATGTGGCGCTTATGGTTGATTTAGACAGACACAAATTATCCAAACGTGCCCACGGCGAAGCGGTGCATGTGGCAAAATATCGCAAAGACGGCTATATGCCTGAGGCGATGCTCAATTATCTAGCGCAAATGAGTTGGACACACCCGGATGGAAAAGAGATCTACACGCTTGAAGAAGCTTGCCAAAGATTTGATCTTAATGCCGTCAGCAAGAGCCCGGCTGTCTTTGATGTGCAGCGGCTAAATTGGTTTAACAGTCAATATATCCGCAGTATGCCACTGGATGTGGTGGCGGCGCGATGCCGGGAATTTCTCAAGCAATATGATCTGACTAAATATAGCAGAGAAGATTTCTTAGCAATAATTGCCTGCTTGCGCGATGCACTTACTACTCTTTCTGAAATTGCCCAGGCTGCTGCTTTTTTCTTTGTGGATTCTGTTGAAATTCCAGCTGATCTAAGAACAACCTTGCTTGCTAAAGACCCGTCAAAGCAAGTTATAAATGAACTTATAGGGGCGTTGGATTCTATGCCTTTTGGAGATAGAGTGGCTTGTAAAGCCATTGTTGATGCTATCGGCAAAAAATTGGGATTGAAAGGGAAAGATCTTTATTGGCCAATTCGTGCTGCTTTGTCTGGCGTCACTTCCGGCCCTGATCTTGGTTCGACAATTTCTATACTCGGCAAAGACCGCATAAAATCCCGCCTAGAAGCCGCCCTATACGATCTAAATGTAGTGTAGGCGCTTGCGCCGTCCAACAGACCAGGTTGGATCCGACGTATTGTATGGACCCGCCGCATTGATTCACCCGCATATGAACATTTCTTCACCATACCTAGCGCGAACCGCGCTAATTGTAAATGTCAATATTTTGGTTATTTTCAGCTAAGGTTTACGTATTTATTGAGTTCCCAAGGTTAACAAACTCAATGAGGGCTTGATTTTGCTACCTCCAATTTGGCAAGGTAAAGGTGTTCTACTTCGTTAGTTCTTATCAGGAGCACAGCCAACCCCACGCCGGGAGATTCGGAAAACAGACAAGCTAGAAAATATGCCATTGCCGTGGCACAGTTAGATCTAGTTTGTCGAATCTCCATAACCGCGTGAGTTTGGGTTGTCTGCTTTTGTTGCATCGATATAACAGCTCTGAGCCTTCAGTTGGCTCAAGGCAAACTTTTCTCGTGTCTCAGCAAAAGGAGTGAAAGCAATGTCGTCAGCCCCCACAGCAGCTCAAGCAGCAGCAAGGTTCTGCACGGAGCACTTCCCGGTGAAGATCGACTGGGCGAATCCGCGTGCACCCAAGTTTCTGTCTGCTCTGGCAAGTGAGATCGAGTCCCGATTAGTTGCAGCAGGATCGTTCACAATGACAATAGAGGAGAACAATGCACTGTTCAATGAGCTGGTTAACAGAGCCAGCATAGCAGCAGGAGGACTGGCGGTGCTAATTGCAGAACCCCCGATTCTGGAGGTCGAGACTTCTCCAGACAGAGTGAGAACTCGGCAACAAGGAGGGGAATGGCAAGTCATTTGGCCGCCAGAAGCACCACAGAAAACTCCTCCTGCAACACCGGCTCCGACTGCTGCGACAGCCGCCACCCACTATGACCAGTTCATGTTCGCCTTACTGAGGCTGATCGACGAGGCCTTTTCTGCTGTCAGAGCTGGCAACGTCGATATGCACCCTCCTAAATTGGCGCTACAGATCCGGGATGAAGCCGTACCACTACTGCTACTGCCAGCAACTGCTGCACAGCCAGACTCCGAGGGCACCATAGGCAGTGCACCATGAAACAACCGCGGGGGCAGGTAAGCAATTACTTGCCCTGCCTATGCGTCGGCAACACGGTGGACAAACACCGCCCTGGGCCATCGTTAGCTCAGGGCAAATTATTTCCCGCAAGGGATGTTTCTCTTTTGAGGAGTGAGCGATGAATCCAGCAATTCAAGCAGCAGCGGCATTCTGCACAGAGTACCTTCTTGACCTGGACAACCTGAAGGCGTCCCAGTTCCGGGACGCTCTGGTACGCCAATTTGAGCTAAAGCTAGACAACAATGGCGGGCAGGCATTCACAATGACGATTGGTGCAGGGAGTGCCTTTCAACAGATGATTATCGATTCCTGCACAGAGGCAGGCATCGATGGGGTGGTACCTAAGGAGGATATACTGATCCTGATTTCTGCTGACGAAGTAGAAATTCTCGAGGAGGGAAAGGACTGCTGGCAAACCATTTGGCCGGAAGCACCACAGCAACCTCCTGCAACACCGACTCCAGGCGCTGGAATGACGACATATCGGAAGAGGATGTCGCAAAGGCTGGCTGAGGTGAATCAAGAGATACAAAGAAAAGTGCGTGATGCCCACGACAAAGGCATGGCAGCTTTCTCTCAGCAGACCATCACGGCTTTGGCAAATTTGCCTGCGGCGCGCTGGAACAATCTGCTGGATCGGCTAGCCCAAGCAGAAATGAGCGCCCATATGGCAGCTATCGTATCGCCGGAGAATGATCCATTCAGCCAGGAATTCTGCGAGGCGGCGGTGATAGCGGCACTGAATCAGGCGGTGCAGGAGGAACTAAGTCGGCCGGCGACGTCGGCATAAGACGAGCTGCGAAGATTCTGCAAAGTAGGACAGTATGCGCCCAGCGTACTATTCTGCTTTGTGGAGTCTTTGTACTTTTTTGTATTTTTTTAGAAGCCGGCAAGATGCCAGCGCTCCCAGGAGCTTCGCGTCCTACGATCGATCTCGGCCCCTCGGCTGCGCGATCTACGAGCGACCTCGTTTCTACTGCCGGCAAGATGCCGTTCGGCAATTCGCAGGATTGCCTCACTCCCAGGAGCTTCGCGTCCTACGATCAATCTCGGTTCCTCAGAGCTGTGCGATCTGCAAGCGATCTTGGTTCCACGACTTCGCATTCTATAAAAATGGGCGCGTGTAATGCGCCCCTACCTTCTGTGTAGCCGCTTGCGGCGTCCCACGGAATAGATCGATTCTTGCTTTGGGGCGGATTATCATCCCCCTACACTGGATCTAGAATCATTCAATGCCGATCAATATTGCCTGTAAACTGTATTTATGATAATATGACCACTAAGTAGTGACCATAGTCAAATATCAAACCCATGCAAGCTAAAGAGATCAAAAAAGGCAATTGGATAGGCGCAGGACAATTCAAGGCGCATTGTTTGCAATTAATAGATAAAGTAAATAAGAGCCGGGTTCCCCTGGTAATTACTAAACATGGCAAACCAATGGCTACACTAACGCCATTTGAAGAAAAAGGTTTCTCATTGTTTGGATGCATGAAAGGAACTGTGGTTATCCATGACGACATAGTTGGACCAACAGGCGAGGTCTGGGAAGCCGATGTCGATTAAGGCTGGGATTTTGCTTGATACTCATGTCTGGGTTTGGCTAATCAATGGCAGCGACGAACTGAATGATAAAACAATCAAGCTTCTTGACGGAGCAGCGCAAGAAGGAAAGCTTTTTGTACCGGAGATTGCTGTCTGGGAATTGGCTACATTGGCGGCTAAGAAACGATTATCCCTTAGTGCACCAGTTAAAAATTGGGTGCAAGAAGCGCTGCAAAAGCCAGGCATTGAACTGGTGCCGTTATCTTGGGAAATCTCTATTGAAAGCACAATGCTGCCAGGTGTTTTACATGCTGATCCTGCAGATCGAATTATTATTGCTACAGCCAGAATTAAAAACTACAGTCTGATTACACGGGACGAGAAAATTATAAAATACAGTCAACAAGGGCATCTTGTAGTACTGAAAGCCTGAGCGACCGCTTCCAGGGAACTTCACATTCTACAAATGATTCCTGTCCCAGCCGAAGCAGGCACCTTCGGACGACTCGCTGGGTCGTCCTCGTCCGCGCTCCCAGGGAGTATATGACTCGCACGTGATATCTGGATACTTGCTAAGTGTAGTGTAGCCGCTTGCGGCGTCTCACGGAATAGATCGATTCGATCACAAAAAGCATTAAAGAGGAAAAGAACTCCCCAAGCAGGATGGTGTGTAGGCGCACACACCATCCTGCCTCCTCGAGATTCCTTTCTCATGCACGCACCACAGCCAAAATGATTGCTCGAGCAATCTCATTGCTAAGAAACATTCGTCTGGCTGTCTCGTTGATGTATCTGTAGACCTCTGGGTCGAATAGCCCATCGTGCCATCGTTCGAGGCAGTAGCTGACCTTCCGCATGCTTCTGTCTGACATGAGCGACTTGCACAAGATGCTTTCAGCTCGGGAGGCTCCTTCATTGAGCAGCATCGTACAGGCTGTGGTTGAGAGATTGTACACAGTCCCGAGTTGAAGCTCCTGGTCCCCAGCCCTGACTAGCACATTTGTGGCATTGCCCTTTGTCCTAAAGGGACTGCCACCGCGCAGATCACTTCCTCCAACGGTGCTATATTCCAGATCCATGTTGTCTTGAATCCGGAATCTCTTTCTTCGCCTCCTCCCCTCGGCGGCAAATTGCCGAATGGAAGCTATATAAACTGCCAAGAAGGCTTGCCGCAGAACTTCTCTTTTGAGCTCGTCAATCTTCATTGCTTCCATTCTCCTTTTGTGGGTCTAGTAACCGCCTAGGAGAAACTTGCCCAAGTTTTCTCCAGTCGGGTTAACCGTTTGCCAGAACATGTTCACGACGTCCTGCCGGGAGTGGTTCAGCCAGCCGATCCAGAATTGCCACCAGGTGGATTGGGGGCAGAACTGTTGGTAATCGCGGATAGAGTGAATGACCAAGTACCGGTGGGCGTTAATGTCTGGCAGGGTTGTAACCACCGGTGGTGCCTTGGCAAGACGCGGGAGTTTCTGTCGAGCCAAGGCAGCTAGAAGAATGCGGTGCTCTCCCACGTATCTACTACTTGCCAGCCTAATGCGAACCAGTGCCCCTAGTGGCGTCATTGGTGCTGTCAGTTGAGAATGCACGCACAGATCTGGAGCCTCCCTGATGACTTGGATCAGTGTCCCGCCGCGATGGGGACCTAGAAGTTGGAGTAAGGGCTCGAAGTCAATTAATCGGGGATTGAGGACAACCTTTAATGTCCCCACATCGACTTCCTCCGGCTTGCGGCTGAGCAAGTCGTCCAGCATGACTTGTTCAGACAGATCAAAGGCCCGGCGGACAGCATCCAGCAGCTTGCTCCTGCGTCCACGTAAGTACGCTTGCCTGGCAAGTTGAGTGCATACGGCTTCTTCAACCAGGCGATCGAACCGCAGTGCTGCCAGCACCGAAGCCTGCCACCGCACCAGAAGAGCAGCCTTAGTAACAGTCGGGTTCCAGGCAGCCACAGCCTGCGCCCATGTTTTTACACGACTGGTGCAAGTGTCCGGATTATCGAGAACAATGTAGTACTGCAACATTGGCGTCTTCCTCTTCCTTTCGATTGAAAAAACAAGCGCTCGACGTTGGCTTGCCTGATTATATGTACTACCAAGCAAAACCAGACGCCGAGCGCTCCTGAATCCCTGCAATTCCAACTATCTCAAGAAGGCGGGGCGAATTGCCTACTCAGCTGATTTTTCGTTGGGCACCGGCGGTGGTGCTAAGTCTTCAGGAGGGTGACCCACCTTCCGTCGAGGAAGCAGATTGCCCGCACGGCTCGTTCTACTTCCATCACCAAATATAGATTCCGTTTCCAATACTGCGCAGGATTCTCCTGAAACTCGCGGAAATTCTCGGCGATCCAGCCAACGGTGTGGCTGGGGTCATTGCCTACAACGGAGAGTGAGCAATCCTTGGCGAGCCACTGGATCATTGTCTGCAGTGGTACCAGCACGGTACCGGTCATGACCCAACCCTGGTTCTGATCCAAAATCCCAGTATCACCAACTTGCATGATATTCTTCCTTTCTTTGTTCTGCCCAGGATGTCGTGGGCGTTTAGTCTTCCGGAGCGTAGTCAGCGACCCATGTGTCCGCTGTTACGATCCTAAAGGTCTCGTCCATAAAGATCTTCTCGTCAAAGCTAGACTTGATGGCAGGCTCACGGATCAGGTAGTCCGATGCTTCCCCGATCATCAGCCCGACTGAGGATAACACCATGCACTCGACTGGGAGTAGAATGGCGCGCACACGCCGTCCTTTTGCACGAACGAATCCTTGCCCATCTGCCAGAACTTTCGCGGGGACCACGAATCTCTTCAAGAATCCAGCTTCCGTGCAGCAGTACCTCCGGGGCTCATAGGTTTCTTCCTTAGGCACATCCTCAAAAATGAACCATTTGTTGGATGCACTTGCATCCCGTTTTGCTGAGAATCTTTTATTTTCGATCAGCTCCCTGGCGGTCAGCAGCCGTCCTTCTTCTTGAGCGCGGGCAAACAGTGCCCTGAGCGCAACCTTGTTGTCCTCAAACGTAATTGTTCTCATCGATGTTCCTTTCCCTTTTTCTTTAGGGTTAGAGATCGAGTTGGTGGCTATACGCACGCGGAGCAATTCATACCTATTCAGAAGGTAGATCTCACTACAGCACTTCTGCAGCTTATCTAGTCTTCTGAATGCCCTTCCTGGGCTTGCCTAAATATGAATTACTCTCTGAATTGTTGGAACAACTAAAACGCACCTTCATCCTGGCAAATTGGAGATAGCAAAATCAAGCCCCAGTCAGCCTACTGAAGCTTGGAAACCCTAGTAATTACGTGAACTTTAAATGGAAATAACCAAAATCTTGACAATTTACAATTAGCGCAGCTCGCGCTAGGTATGGTGAAGCGGAGCTCATCTTTCTTGTGCAATTCAGGCGCATTAAAAAGTGGGAGTAAAAGGAGGATCTATTTTCATGGGCAATTTTTGCCTGTTTGTTTTCCGTTTAATAAATGACCTAATGTCCGGACTGCTTGCTGAGTATTTAATCGTTTTGATCTATACTGAATATTCAGAGGTATATTGTCATGGCTCAACCAAAACCGAAAGCAAATGAGAAACAGTCTAAACCAACAAAGGCTGAGACCTGGTTGATTATTCGTAAGCCGAAACCCGGCAGAGCAAAAGTGTCGCTGGCAGAAATTGCTGCCAATGCAAGAAAATTAGTACCTGAGGAAGAATGGGCTAAAGTACCAACTGACTTAGCAGCTAACATCGATAAATACTTGTATTCATCTCCTTCTCAGGAGATAGTTTGAAAAAGATCTTTGCTGAACTTCTTTCTATATTGGGCTCTGGAACAGAACTGATCAATATCACGAATTGGCTAATGAGGCGAGCGAACGGCTTTCTGATTACCAAGTTTACACTAGTGAAATGGTTCTTGCCGAAGCGCTTAATGGGCTATCAAAGTTTGGACCGTGGATTAAAGTATCAGCAGCTTCATACGTTAATGATATGCAAGATGAGGTTTCCGTGATAGTCCAGACGCATGATCTCTTTGAAAAAGCGCTAAAGGTCTACCGGCAATATCGTGATAAAAGTTGGGGATTCACTGACTGCTCCTCATTTGTAATCATGGAAGAACTAGGCATAAGCGATGTACTTACTACGGATATCCATTTTAAACAGATGGGACGCAGGAGTTTGATGCAAATTACAGAGTAAAATTTAATAGCCGAATTTTGCTTGGGGTGAAACATATGAGCAGATCAGTTCTTAAAAATAGGCATGCCGCTCTGTTGGGACATCAAAATCTTGACAATTTACAATTAGCGCGGCTCGCGCTAGGTATGGTGAAACGGTGCTAATGTGGCGGAGAGGGTGGGATTCGAACCCACGTGGCTTGCGCCCATCCGCTTTCGAGGCGGCTCCGTTATGACCACTTCGGTACCTCTCCTAACATTATTGATCGCAAGGAAATTATTCCATGTTCGATGTCGAATTATCGTAGGGGCGGCTTTAGCCGCCCGCGAAGCAGGCTGGCAGCCTGCGCTCCCAGGTAGTATATGGCATGCACGTATTATCCAGACACTATTGTAGGGGCTGGGCTTTAGCCCTGCCCTATACATAAATAGGGCAACGCTAAAGCCTTCGGGCGATTCACAGGATCGCCCTCGTCCCTACCACCTGTGAAGCCCGCTTGCGGCGTTGTTCTACTACATGCATCGCCCGTTGGAACCGGAATCCTACTGAATTGCTGCTGCGCGGGAAGCAATTTGATTGTTTAGCTCAGCTTGATTTTTAAGAGCAAGCAAAGTTGAGGGCAAATCTTTGCGCGCTTGATGCTTGATCAAAGCCTGGGGCAGAAAAAAGCCGCCATCAATATAAGAACCATAAGTAACCATTGTGGAATGCCCTGAATCAGTCGACTCTAGCTTCCAAAAGCCTTCTACTGCTTTAAAGTCCCCGCTCAATCTGTGCCATTCTATGAACGAAGGGGCAGTTTGTTGAATGGTAAGCACATAATCATAAGTGGTGCCTGGCATGCCGCTTGGGGCAATCACTTGCCTGGCTACTTTAGTGGTGCCATGATCTTCTAAGACATCACATTTCTTCAATACAGGAAAAACGTGCGTGGCATTTTTTAAGTCAGCCAGCACTTTCCAAACTTGCTCAATAGGCGCACTCACCAGCATCTTGGTGATTACATAAGGTTTGCCTTTTAGCACTTCCTCGGTGAGCGCGGGTTTAGCAGCACTCTGCGCTTGCGGAGAGTTTGCCGGGGCATTACTGGCATAAACAAAAGAAGCGGATGAGATGGCAAGCAGCGTCACTGCTATTGCCACAAAACGAATTACAGTCAATTTTTTTATTGACGTCAAGAGATAAAATTTCACTATGGGGTTTCCTTTCCAACGTTCCAGGCATTAGCCTGTCCGAGCGAAATTCTAACCTCTATTGACTTCCAGGACAAGAGAAGTTTAGTAAGTAATAAGTAAATGATTTCTTTAGGATTAGAGGATCTGGTTGGTTGTTGGATCAACAATGTAATTTGATCCTAGCTTGGCGGGCGGATTGTCATCCGCCCCTACGGTGCTTCAAATCCTGATGACTTCGTTGGACGCCGCAAGCGGCTGCACTACACTTAGTTCCGTAATGGAATTATCCGATTCGTTCAGATTGGTTTGTGCTGTTTGATATATTTCAATTCGTCTTCTTTTGATGAAACCAGACCATCTAGTTTTGCGGCTAAAAGATCATGCAAGGCAGTCCCAATAGAAGGACCTTCGGTAAAGCCCAGGGTGAGCAAATCTTGCCCGGATAAAATTGTTTTGACATGTTTTAATTCTTCAAAATAAAGTTTGATCATGCGTCTGGCGATGGAACCTGGCTTGCCTGCACAGGCGGCAATCGCTAAAGCAGAATCAGGTGTGCCATGCAGAAATGCATAAATTTCACTGGATTTGCCCATTTTATTCATGCTCGCCAACTGCTCAACCAACTCAAGTCCGCGCATGATTAGCACTCTGTCTTCGCCAGCCAGATGCAAACGAGCAAGCACATTTTGAATGCGCTCAGTATTTAGTCTGCCTAAAAGCAATGCTAGATAAATCAGCCAGGGCTCAGATACAGCAAAGTGTGCAAGTAGCTGCTCAGCGCGTCTAATCAACTTACGCTCAGGCACGCCATATTCTAATTCTTCATCCAAATATCTAAGCTTAGCGCCGAGTCTTGCTAAAACATCCAGTCCAATCAACCTATGCTTTGATTCTAGAATCAGTTGCAATTCTGTTCTCATGCGCACACCGGCAAGGTTGTCAAAAATACCCATGCTGATGGCGCGCTTAGCCAATTCTGCCGTATTTTTATCGAGCGTAAAACCAAGCCGACTAGCAAAGCGTGCTGCTCTGACAATGCGCGTTGGATCTTCAATGAAACTAAATTGATGCAGCACGCGAATAGTTTTGTGATGCAAATCTTCAAGCCCGCTGAATAAATCAATGAGCATGCCAAAACGATCAGGATTGAGACAAATAGCCAGCGCATTAATAGTGAAGTCGCGGCGGAAGAGATCTTGATCAAGCTTTGAGGGCTCAACAGTAGGGAGTGCGGCTGGGTATTCGTAAAATTCACTTCGTGCCGTGGATAAATCAACATGGCGTTGGAGCGCGGGCATTCTGCCCGCCTCTGCTGCACTAAACCCCAACGTCGCCGTTTGAAATCTCTCATGTTCATCGGCAATTTTAAATTTATCTGGATGTTTCTCCACAAGTGCATGCGCTAAAGCAATTGCTGACCCTTCAATGACAAAATCAAGATCAAAATGTCCTACTCCTAAGAGCAAGTCGCGCACCGAGCCACCGACAGCGTATGCCGTCATTTGATTGTCAGCTGCTGTCTCACCGACAGCACGGAAAAGCCAGAGATTATCTTCATCTAGTTCTTCTAATTTGTCGTGCAAATCAATCATTTGTTTTTCGCTAGCTGTGATCAAACTAGATCCATCTTGTGCCCCGGTCGCTCCAGGCAAGAAAAGTGCTGCTTCTCGCTCGCCATATAAATGTTTAAGCACTTCTGCGCGCGAAACTAATCCTAACAAATGATTCTTTTTATCAAGCACTGTTAAGCGACCAATATCATTTTTAACCATCAAACGCTGAATTTCACTCAAAGGAGTGTTGGCTGAGACAGAAATAACCGGATGACTCATAAAACCGCAGACCGGAGCGTGAGCAAGCTTATGGTGAGTTGCCTGATCAATATCTCGCCGTGAAACCACACCCACTACACCGCCATCGTCAGCCACGACTAGCCCATCAAGACCATAGCGCAGCATCATGCGTCCGGCTTCTTCCATAGAAACATCAGAGCGAATGGTGCGCACCGGCGTCACCATCAACTGTGCTGCTATTATCTCTGGTTTGACACAGTCTTTTAAAATTGCCCGCAAAGACGTGATTATTTTTTCGACACTACTGGCGGTGCTTTTGCCATCTGAATTCTTGTCAGGTTTGACTACGGCAGCCCCGGCGCCTGCATGCCCATCCCCGTTAAATTGTCTAACAACTTGACGCACATCAAGCGCCCTTGTATCGCTGCGCCCGACAATATGAATACGATCACGCATATAGACTGCACAAAAGGCGGCATCGGCTGATTCTAACTCCATGAGCTTGCGGGTGATTGTCGCTAGTCCATCAAGATAATTCTCTCTTACAGCGCTGGTGACAATGATGCGTTGCCCGGCAAAATCAAGCACTTGAGCAGCTTGAATCATCTCTTGCAGAAGCGCCAGTTGTTCATCATCAAGCTTAGCGCGCATGTATTGATTGACGACAGCAAGATCTGCTTTGTTTTTTAAAAGATAAGCAGCACATGTGGCATCTCTTTCGGTAGTGTCGCCATAAGCCAAGCAGCCGGTGTCTTCGTAAATACCAAGCAAAAGCAAAGTTGCTTCAAAAGGCGAAAGGGCAATGCTACGCTCGATGATTTTTTCAACAAGCAAAGTGGTGGCCGCCCCAACATTTTGAATAATTGATTCTGGTTGTGCTTGAGGTCCTAGCCCATGAGGATCAAGCTCGTGATGATCAAAAATAGTATATAAGTGCTTTTCAGTCAGCCATGTTCTTACCGCCTGCTCCAGGCGCTCAGCATGCTGGCAATCGACAATAAAAATTTTGGAGACTTGAGCAAAATCAATATATTTGATTTGCACGATCGGCAAATTGCTGCGATAAAGCGTCAAATATTCGCGCACATTGCCAAATAAAGGAAATGCCAAAGCCATGCGGGCAGTCGGATAGAGCTTGGTGACTGCAAATTGCGCCGCCAGCGAATCAAAATCCATATTATTGTGTGAAACTGCCAGCTGCATTTTTCGACGCTCTTCTAAAATTCCATACCCTAATTATGGACTACTGTAGGGGCTGGGCTTTAGCCCTGCCCATTATCGGCATTGCATGAATCAAGGGCAACGCTAAAGCATTGCCCCTACGTTATCTCTGAATCCCGTTTCCAAGACCTCGCGCGAGCCGCGCTAATTGTAAAGCAAAAATTTTATAGATTTAATATCACTTTGAGTAATTCTTAATCAGAAAAATGCTTGAAAGCGCCTATATAACTTTACGACCACTTGCTTGACGACTTGTCTTTTTTGTAGGGTTAGGTGTTTGGATATACAGATTTATTGATAAGGAACGGAACAGAGAGCAGAAGACATACAGAAAGACCACAAGTGTCAAGACCACCCAGGTAGGGTGATCTTCAATGATTCACGAAAGGGGTCATTCATGTTCTGGAAGCGGTTCCTTGATGTCTTGTTGTTGGTCGTCTTATTCATCCTGGTTGTCGGACTGCTGTTCGGCAAACCCTAAGCACTTCCTGTAACAACACATCCAGGCTGCAACGTGCAGCCGAAATCGTTCATCACCACTGCGGTTATTTCCCTGGAGGGACAGCATAACTGCAGGCAACTATGGAGGAATGCCGATGAGGAAGAAGAGCAGGAGAAGAAGCAATGGCTGGAACAGAAGCAAGGGTTGGGATATTGTGAAAATCATGTATTGGGCAGCGGTGGGGGTGATCATATTTGGTTTGCTGGCGTTGATCCTAATGCAGCTGATGAAGCACAAAGCGCCCTAGTACCGGCTTGCACGTTGCAGCTGGGAATTTTGATTTCTCAGATATAACCTGCTGCCTCACATGGGCAGCGAGCCGTCCAAAAAGCCGTGAGCCAATCGCTAAGAGCGCGTGATGATTCAGACTCTGAATCATCACGCGCTCCAGCTCTTCTTCCACTTCGTTTTGCTTTTTTGTTGTCTTTTATAGCACCATATACGGTGTCATAAATCAAGCAAGGAGGTAAGCAACAGAATACTTTTGAATATTGGCATCGCGGCTGATAATGGTCAGTTCCTCACAAAGCGCCTGAGCAACTAATATGCGATCGAATGGATCACGATGATGGACAGGCAGTGTTTGAAGCGTAAGAGTGTGTGGAACGGTTATAGACAATTCACTGAAGCGATTAACTTTGAGAACTTGATCAAGAGTATCAGGCATTTTCAGTTTGCCCAAAGATTGTTTGATCATTATTTCCCAAGTTACAGCAGCGCTGACATAAATTGTGTTCCGTCCGTTTTGAATGGCGCTGCGTGCGTCTTTGGATAAAAGAGCAGGATCATCAAGCCACCAGAGCAAAACATGTGTATCAATCAAAAGTTTCATTTGCTTGAGAGCAGGCCAAAAGCTGCCGCCACATCTTTGGGTAGCTTGTCAAAATCAGCTGCTATATGAACTTTCCCCCGCCACTGCCCTCCCCCGCGACGCTTCTCACTCACGTGATAGGGAACGAGCTTAGCCACAGGCTTGCCTGCCCGCGCTAAGATTACTTCTTCTCCTAGTTCAACTTGTTCTATGAGACGAGAAAGCTGTGATTTGGCCTGATGAATATTGCTGATGAGCATAATGCCTCTTAGCTAAACTTAGCTTAGTTTAACAATAATTATAGATGACTTGCATACATATTGTCAACTAGTCAGTATTTTGTCACAAATAACACTTATCTTCACGCTGAGAACATATAAAGGTCAAGCGGGAATTTGCCTGGCTATAATGTGAAGCAAGAGGCGCACCGATGGCGCGCCGCTACAATATAATTTCGATTTTAGAGGTATCCGTGGCTGAGTTGGTGTTGTGCGGTTTGAATTATCACAATGTGCCGGTGGCTATCCGCGAGCGCTTTACAATACCTGAGTCTTGTTTGAAACATGCGCTGGCTGGGCTCAAGCAGCTTCCTCACATTAAAGAAGCGGCCATCCTCTCAACTTGCAATCGCACTGAAGTCTACGCAGTTGTCAGTGATATTCCTGCCGGCATGTCCGAACTTGAATCTTTTTTTACTTCAGCTCAGACAGTTGCTGATCACAATGCTCTTAAGCCTAACTTTCGTCTTTTGCGTGAAGATGTAGCTCTGCATTTGCTGCGCGTAGCCTCAGGTCTAGACAGTATGGTGCTGGGTGAAGGGCAGATTATGTATCAAGTAAAAGCTGCTCACCAAGCGGCACTGGCAGCAGGCACCGCCAGCAATACCATTGATTCTCTTTTTAAATTTGCTCTTAATTGCGGCAAGCGGGTGCGCGCCGAAACATCAATGGGGCGCCGGGCAGTTTCAATCAGCTCAGCAGCGGTTGAATTAGCTCGTGATCTTCTAGGCAATCTCAAAGACAAAACCATTTTAGTAATTGGGGCTGGCAAAATGGGGCAGATTTGTCTTAAGTTGCTTTTGAGTGAAAGTCAGCCTGGCACGGTCTGGGTAGCTAATCGCAGCCAAGAGAGAATTGAGAAATTTTTAGCCAATAATATTCGCAATCTTGATCGCTTGAAAGTGGTGCCTGATTTTGCTGAGCGACATAATTATGCAGCCCAAGCTGATTTAGTCATTGTTGCCTCCAGTGCTTTGAATCATGTTTTAACAGCAGGTGAGCTAGCGGTAGCTCGCATAAAAGCTCAAAAACCACTTTGTCTGATTGATATTGCTGTGCCGCGCAATGTTGATCCAAATATAGTTGATTTGTCCGATGTGCGTTTATACAACACAGATGATCTCTCAGCCATTGTTAATCGCAATTTGGCTGAGCGTGAGGCATTAGTCTCAGAAGCAGAGAAAATCGTCTTTGCTGTTTTGCAAGAATTTCAAGACTGGCAGCGCAATTTATTAGTGGTGCCCACCATTGCCGGCTTGCGCCAAAAAATTGAAGCAATCAGACTGGTACATATGGAAAAGAGCAGCTTAAGCAGTCAATTTGAGGATAATGGATCCACTAGACAAGAATTGGAAGAAGTAAGCCGGGCTATCATTAATCAAATATTGCATCATCCTACCCAGCAATTAAAAACCACCAATGATGCTGAAATTTTACGCCAACAAGCCGAAGCCCTGCATCTCTTGTTTGATCTGGACCCGGTGATATGATTCCGATTCCAGACGAAGCGGGCAGGCTGCCCGCGCTCCCAGGTAGTATACGGTTAGCACGTATTATCTGGCTTACATGCTAAGTGTAGTGCAGCCGCTTGCGGCGTAGATCCAAGTCATTGCATTGAGCCGGAAAAGCCAATGTCCTGCCCTCCTACCGCTTGCGGCGTCCCACGAAGCGGGTGGAATTCGACACATCAAAAAACGCCACCGTATACGGTGCTTATAGCGGCCGGCAAAAAGTAAGAAAATCCCACAAAGCGGAAGTGTGCTGGGCGGCACACCTCCGCTTTGTGAAACCTTCTTGCCGTGGACCCCGCGCCGACTAAGTCGCCGGCGTGTTCTTAATCGGCTGCTTGGGGTCCAGCTCAAGCCCCTGTCTACCAAGCCACCTCTCATATGCTTTAGAGGGCGTAAGCAATGCGTATCGCTCGCCACCGTCAATGGTGATGACTCTCCCGTCAACAGACACAACTTGTAACATTATTGGTGGCTGTTCCCCGCGGTGTCCGGGAATTTCATCTCCTATGATGGAGCACGGGGCTTCTGGTTTCTCAAACCCCCCACCTACTGCACTGACTACCTTCCATCGTTTGATCCCCTTCATGATTTTCTCCTTTCTCCCTTTGTCTGGGAAATTGAGGTTGCCTCACGCGCTGATTAGCTCTTCCTGAACTGAAGCGGATTAGTAAGATCCAGGGTAAGCTTCTTTTCACCCAACCACCGTCGGTAATCCTCAGCTGGGGGTCCAACCAGTTCACAGGTCTCTCTGCTCCGGTTGATAAAGGCCAGTCCTCCGATGATCTCTTTGATCCCGAAGGTTCGATTTATCAAGGTGCCTTCAACCCCAGCAATCCGAATGTCCTGGGCAGTGGGCGGAGCATACTCCCCATTCCTGCGAACGAAAGACCAGTTCCGAAGATATATCCGTGCCACCAGTGCCATGATTTCTCCTTCTCTTTCCTAAGCTCGTTCAGACATTACTGATCGCCCGCGTGAGAGAGGGGATGCCTGATGTTCAAGGCATCCCCTCTCATGAGCAAATCATGGTGCTTCGTCAACCGTTGACGACACCAACCAGCGCCAGCCCCTCTGAAAAACTCTCAGCCTCACCGAACTGCGGTGGGATCACCATGACACCTGCTTGGTTAATGTAACCCCACAGCTCGCCGACTTTCACGGGTGCCAGCCCTTCTGCGAAGCTCTTGCCAGAATTGAACTGCGGCGGGATCACCAAGGCTCCTGCCTGATTGATCCAGCCACACTTGCTCAGGGCACCCGGATTGTCGACCCGCACCAGCGCCAGCCCCTCTGAAAAGCTTTCGGCATAATTGAACTGCGGCTCGATTGTCTGGACTCCTTGCGGATTGATGAAGCCACACCTATTGCCGACCCACACCAGCGCTAACCCCTCTGAAAAGCTCTCACAACCATTGATCTGAGGCTTGATCACCACAGTTCCTGCATGGTTGATCCAGCCATGCTGTCCGCCAATCAGCACTGCTGCCAGCCCTTCTGAGAAGCTCCTCGCAGCAATGAATCTCTTGGCAGCAATGGGATGCGGCTCAATTGCCCAAGATCCTGACTCGCTGATGTAGCCACACTTCTGGTCGACCGTCACTGCTGCTAGCCCTTCTGAGAAGCTTTCGGCAGAATCGAACTCAAAATGGATTACCCAATAACCTTCCCGGTCGACGTAGCCCTCTCTCTGGTCGTCGATATGCACCCTCACCGCTGCTAGCCCGGCTACGAAGCTTTTGGCACTACTGAACTGCGGCTGGATCATAAAGCCCCCGAACTGGTTGATGTAGCCCCACTTATCGCCGTCTCGCACGGATGCTCGCCCCCCCGCGAAGCCTCTGGCAACGTTGAACTGTGGCTGAATTACCAAGGACCCTATCCGGTCGACGTAGCCCCATTTCCCGTCTACGTACACAGGCGCCAGCCCCTCTGAAAAACTCTCAGCCTCACCGAACTGCGGCTCGATTACCCACGCTCCTGCCTGGTTGATGAAACCGCACTTCAAGGTCTTCATGATTGTTCCTTTCCGAGCTTGGCTCGCCTTTGCGCCGGTTGCACTTCTTCTTTGAAGGCACCAGCCCATTTTCAGAACCACGCCAGTCACCATAACTAGCGCGAAGCAAATAGCAGTTATTGAGAAGACCACTGCTCTTGCAGCACTTCAGAAGTGAGGCAAGACATCTTTATCTATGGATTCACCCGGCACAATTCCCTTGTCTCAGCCACAAGCTGAGTAAAACTTCTTGTTTTTGGGAACTACTGTGTTTTTGTGCTTTTAACTTCCTTGGCTTTGGGTGAGGGTGAAACTATACACCTTACCTTGCCAAATTGGAGCTAGCAAAATCAAGCCCCTGTTGCGGCTACAAATCTTGGAAACCCTAGTAATTTCGTAAACTTTAGCCAGAAATAACCAAAATCTCGACAGTTTACAATTAGCGCGGTTCACGCGAGCTCTTGTTAACCGGTGCAAACCAAATGATCGCTCGACGACTCCGCAGGGTCGTTGAGCCGCTAGGCATGGTGTGAAAGTGTTAATGTGTAACATTCTAAATGTAGTGCAGGCGCTTGCGCCGTATTGTAGGGACCAGGGCGATCCTGTGAATCGCCTGAGGACAACGCCGCAAGCGCCAAAACAACGCCGCAAGCGCCAAAACAACGCCGCAAGCGGCTACACTACATTTAGATCGTATCCAGATAATACATGCAAAACATACACTCACACCACATAAAAGTCGGCACAAGGGGCAGCAAGCTAGCCAAAGCCCAAACTGAGATTATCATCTCTAAATTGAGAGCCCTCTTTCCTGCCGTCACTTTTGAGACTATTGCAATTACTGTAAGTGGGGAAGTTTTAAAAGATCGCCCCCTAGCTGAAATTGGTGGCGCAGGTGTTTTTGTAAAGGAACTGGAAGATGCCCTATTGCGGCATGAAGTTGATTTTGTCGTCCATAGCTTAAAAGACTTGCCAACTGCCATGCCACCAGATTTGGTGCTCGCTTGTGTGGCTAATCGTGAAGATCCACGCGATGTATTAGTGAGCCGCAATAATTTGCGGTTTGATCAATTACCTGCTTCTTCCCGTGTAGCTACATCCAGTCGCCGCCGTGCTGCCCAACTCAAAGCTTTGCGCAAAGACCTTGTCTTTGTCGACATTCGTGGCAACGTTGATACACGTCTGCGCAAATTAACTGAAGGGCAATGCGACGCCATTGTGCTAGCTGCAGCCGGGCTTAAAAGACTGGACTTGATTGATCAAGTCAGTCAGTTTTTTGATTCTGATATTTGTCTGCCGGCTGTTGGACAAGGAGTTTTAGCAGCCGAGTGCCGAGTCGATGATAAAGAAACACTAGCAATGTTGAAAGCCATTGATGACCCCAAAGTACGCAGTGAAATAACCGCTGAACGTGCTTTTCTTGAACGCCTTGGCGGTGGTTGTTCTGTGCCTGTGGGGGCATTAGCGCAGGTGGATTTGGATCCAACAATTTCGGATCAATCGGCTCGCTTGGCGGGCGGGACGCCCGCGCTCCAAGCTGCGTTACATTTATCGGCATGCGTGGCTGCTCTTGATGGCAGCAAAATTATCAGGCATGAAATGTCCGGCTCTACAACTGAAGCCGAACAAATAGGACATCGCCTGGCCGAATGGATGCTCGCCAATGGCGCTCAACCTATCTTGCAAGCTTTGCGCGCATCTACCCCAAACGATATTTCACCACCATAAATATATTGTAGGGGCGGTTGTAGGGGCGGCTGCCAGCCTCCCGTTTACCCGCCCGCGAAGCAGGCTGGCAGCCTGCGCTCTCAGGGAGTAAACATTGAACAAGAATGATTTACCGTTAGCAGGTGTGAGGGTGCTGGTGACAAGAGCCGAGCATCAAGCTGCTGATTTAGTAAATGGTTTGAAAGAATTAGGGGCTGAGATCATTGAGATGCCGGTGATTGAAATTAGCCCGCCTGATTCATGGGATGAATTGGATGCAGCCATTGCTCGCTTGGATCAATATGATTGGGTTGTTTTTGCAAGTGCTAACGCGGTAAGGGGATTTGTAGCAAGAATCGGTTTCGGTGATGTGGTTCCGGTCCCAGCCGAAGCGGGCACCTTCGGACGACTCACTGGGTCGTCCTCGTCTGCGCTCCCAGGGAGTACACCACCTGCAAGTGTTAGCGAATTACATTCTAAGTGTAGTGTAGCCGCTTGCGGCGTTGTTCTGCCGCAAATCGCTGTAATTGGCAAATCAACCGAGAAGGCGGCGTTGGAAGCAGGGCTCACAGTATCTTACAAACCAGATATTTCTATTGCCGAAAGTTTTGTTGAACAATTTCCTGGTTATCCAAATCTCGAGGGCAAGCGCATTTTGTGGCCACGCACAAATATTGGTCGCAATTATATTGCCGAAAAATTCACCGCTGGTGGTGCCAAGGTTGATGTGGTCGCTGCCTATAAAACTTGTCTGCCGGCCAATATAAAAGAATTGAGCGAAAGATTGCATCAATTAATTGAGAAAAATGCCATAGATGTGATTATCTTAGCCAGCGCCCAAACAGCAAATAATTTAGCAGAGATTATTAGGTATAAATTATCCGATCTGGATCAATCACAATCTGTTTGTAGGGGCGATGCCATGCAGCGCCCGAGAAGCGGGCACCTTCGGACGACTCGCTGGGTCGTCCTCGTCCGCGCTCCCAGGGAGTGCAGTGCGGATTTAGTCAATACATATTCTCCTAAAAGAACTGCGCTTTCGGTTAACGATCCTCTAGCCGCGGGCGCATTGCATGCGCCCCTACAAAACATATTGATTGTTTCTATAGGTCCAGAAACATCAGCAGGTGCACAGGCTGCATTAGGTAAAGTAGATCTTGAAGCCAACCCACACAACGCTTCAGGAATTATTGCGACTTTGGTAAAGCATTTTGCTCAGAATAGATCCAAAAGCAATCAATAGCGGGGCGCACTGTCTCAAACGATTCTAGTAATGTCTTGGATTCCGTAGGGGCATGGCATTGCCATGCCCTTTATGAACACTGCTTCACCATACCTAGCGCAGCCGCGCTAATTGTAAATTGTCAATATTTTGATTATTTTCGATTAAACTCTTCGTATTTATTAGGGTTTCTCAGGTTCAACATGATGCCGGGGGCTTGATTTTGCTAGCCCCGATTTGGCAAGGTAAAGGTGTTTAGTTCATCACCTCAATTAGTGGAGACAAAGAAAGTCAAAGAAGCACAGTAGCCCCAAAGAAAGGATTTCGGTCACCTCGTGGTGAGTCAGGGAAATTGTGCTGGGTGAATAAGGAACTGAAACAAGATTAGGAACATTGGAGCGCTCATAGGCAGTTGGGTGTTTACGGTAATGCTACCGACCCAAGTTGCTAACGTCGGGCGCTCCTCTTTCATAGGGGATGGCAATGAAGGTGCTCGTACTCTCTCGATTTGCGGCCAATCGATCGCAAGCGGCACTGCAGGATTTGCAGGAACTAGACGATGTTGAGGTGATTGTTGCAGCTGATGTCAATGATGCAGACACCGCATGCTGTGGACGGGAACAACCATTTGATCTCATCTTTGTGCACACGGGGAACCGGAATGACGCAGGGTGGGAAGATGCCTTCCCAGTCTGGTTCTGGTTCAACAGGCTCGCGTGCACCGATAGGATGAGGGTAATGGTACTGTGCTTGGATCAAAGCTTGGACCCAGATGCTGATTCATCCCTCCACGAGTCCGAATTCGAACACTTCGGAGCCCGCGAGATGGTGGCGTGCTCAAAGATCCCGGGGCTACACTTGTGTTATCAGCTGGATCAGCAAATCCTGGCTATTGATTTGAGTCATGTGCTTCACACCGGGGAGGGCTCCGCGTATCAGATCTTTGATCCGGAGACCCGACAAAACCTCGGCACAGTCCTGCGCCGAAACCTGCGGCCTGTCGTGAGTTGGCGAAAAGCACTCTACATTACAGCGCAGAAAATTGGCAGCAGGCAGGCAAGAGAAGCCCGAGAAGCTGCTGCTGCCCCAGCCCCAGCGTAATTGTCCGAGATCAGGAGATTTGGAGGGGACGGGTCTTCCGACCCGGATTCCCTCCAAATCCTTTTTGATCTTTTGCTGCTTTTTTATGGATTATTGCGGTTTTGGTAAAGTGTTTTGGTATACATAGATCCAAAAATAATAGGCAAACGTTATAGTGTAGGGGCAATGCTTTAGCGTTGCCCTTTTATATACGAATCCTGCGAATGGGCAGGGCTAAAGCCCAGCCCCTACGGTAGTCAACCTAGGTCAGGCAACATAATGAAAACCATCACATCCATTCTCGACCGCTCGAATCTGATTGAGACGAAAACACGGGCGGCTGAAGCCGCCCCTACAGCTGCCCATACCCTAACCAACCGCCCCAGGCGCTTGAGAGCCACAGCCGGGCTGCGCGCCATGGTGCGCGAAACGCACCTGAGAACTGATTCTTTAATCATGCCTCTTTTCATTGCCGAGGGGCGGGCAAAAAGCCCAATCAGTTCCATGCCTGGCATTGACCAGCATAGCCTCGACAGCGTTCTTACTGAAGTAGAAGCAATCTGTAAACAAAATCTAAAAGCAGTTCTACTCTTTGGCATCCCGGCTACTAAAGATACTGAAGCCACTTCTGCCTGGCGCGAAGATGGCATTATTCAAAAAGCAATCAGAGCAATCAAAAGCCGCTTTCCAGAATTAATTGTCATCGCCGACACTTGTCTTTGCGAATATATGAGCCATGGACATTGCGGCATTGTCGAAAATGAGCAGATCTTAAATGATCCAACCTTAGACATCCTGGCCCGCGCGGCAGTCGCTCAAGCTGAAGCTGGGGCGGACATCATCGCTCCGTCAGACATGATGGATGGACGAGTTCATGCCATCCGCCAGGCACTTGATGCGGCCAATCATCAAGCTGTTCCCATCATGGCTTACAGCGCCAAATTTGCTTCCGCCTTTTATGGTCCCTTCCGCCAGGCAGCAGAATCTGCTCCACAATTTGGCGATCGCGCCACCTATCAGATGGACCCAGCCAATGCTCGCGAAGCCTTGCGCGAAATTGAGCTTGATATCGCTGAAGGCGCCGACATTGTTATGGTTAAACCGGCTCTTGCTTACCTCGATATTATTAATCAGGCCAGGCATATGACGAATTTGCCCCTGGCAGCTTATAATGTTTCTGGAGAGTATGCGATGGTCAAAGCCGCTGCTGCAAATGGATGGATTGATGAGCGCAAGGTAGTGCTGGAAGCGCTCACCGGTGTTGCGCGAGCAGGGGCGGATTTAATCATCACCTACCACGCTCGGGACGTCGCTAACTGGCTTGCCTAAGGTTGGTGTTCCGCCGCATTCGCGGTGGTCACGCTAGCGTTAGCAGCCTAAGAGAGTAATCCATGAAAACAAGCACTGTTCATCAAATCAGCTTCACTAACCCTTTTGCCGACCTTTATTTAGACAAAGAAAATGGCGAATTTGCTCTTGACTTTCGCCGGCAGGAAGTGACGATTTATCTCAATTACACTCAGTATCAAGGGCTAGTGCTCTTGGTGCAGCAGAGCATGGAAAATGATGAACTGGGTGAATTTATCAGGTGGGAGAAAGACCCGCTCCAATGCGAAGACAATATTTTATTTGAGGTTTGCGGACCAGACCATGTTGTTTGCCTGGCCTGCACACCTAATTGCGAGCGTATTAAATTAACTTTTGATCTAGGTGCGGCCATTGATTTATCTTTTGCTGATTTCCAAGGGCTAGCAGCGCTGATTAAAGAAGCGCAGGCAGATTTGGAATGGCGGCGGGAACTTTTGCGCTGGAACATGGTTGACTCAGGACCAGACATGGCTGCCGGCGGGGATTAGTCGGCGCTTGCGCCAGCCCACGTAGAAATTTGGACACGATCTAAGTGTAGATGTAGCCGCTTGCGGCGTTTGGGACTGGAATCATATTTCCAGCAGCGAAGCCGTGGAACCGAGGTAGCTCGTTGGACGCGCCAGCTCCTGGGAGCGCTGGCTTCTAGCCGGCACCGTGAAGGAATGTGGAAAACCTGAAACTACCAGGATGGCGTCGCAGCCAAGACCGGATCGAATTATTTCGGATCTGAGCAATGTTCCGAGACAACGCCGCAAGCGGCTACACTACCTTTAGCAAGTTACCAATCACCCAATGCTTATGCCACCACCGGCAGTGCCAGAAAAAGCACAAAAAAAGAAAATGGTGACCGAAGCATCCAGGTCTTGCTGACCAGGGCACTTCGATCACCATGATCTTGTTGCTTGTCGACGCCTGGCATCCTTGCCAAAGAACGGCTGTTCACCGGCGCTTACGCTCCTTCCATCGACGCACTGTGTACTCGCTGGCGTCGAGTATAAAAACATTTGGGTGAAGGTCACTATCAACTTGCTGCATCCAAGCCGCTTTCTCTTCATCTCCTTCCAATTGTGGGAGGTAAACGATACACGCATTGACGAGTTGTGGAGCCCAACTCCGATTAATGCTTGCCATCTCCTCCCAATCTCCCTTGTCCTCGACACAGAACACTTGCTGCTTAGAGCGTTCTAGTCCATCAGCAAAAGGCATCTCGAAATCTGTGGCAACAACCAGGACCGGCTCTTTCATCTTTTTATGCGCAGAGGCGTTGATAGAAAGAAGATCCTGCTGCGCTTGTTCAAAGTCGAGGAGGACGTACCTCACTGCAGTCGCAATACTGCGCAGGTTTTGCGGCCACAGATTCTCATCATAATGGGTGACCATCCAGCCGATATCACAGGCTACAGAGTCCAGGATACCAGCAGAGTTGACCAGAGGTTTACCGAGATGGAATTCTTTGGACTTAATCAACCTCAGCTCTCCTTCACTTCGGTATAAGGCACGGACGCTTTCCCCAACTAACAAAGTCCTCCATTGGCAACTCAGCCCTGTTTCGTCCGGCCAAAGTGAAGGATTGACGATTAACTGCTCTATGGTCACTCTCTGCCCTGGATCGAACTCGAAGAAAGCCTTACTCCATTGCTCAGGTGCTGCGGCAAACCGACCAGCGCGATTGCTGCCTTGAAGAATGCGCGGATCTTCCACTTGCATTACTCTGCAGCTGTGAAAACCACTGCAGAACAGCTCTAAAACCGCCTCATTTTGCCCTCGCCGTTGTATGAGGGCATCACTCAGGATCAACTGACTCTTTTCCCATTCTCGCCAATCAATGTTCCGCAGAACGGTAATTTCAGGCTTTTGAGCCTTACCACCGCCAGTAATCCTGTTCTTAGCCATGACGAAAGTCCTTTCACTGCAAGCACAAGAAAGTTCACCCGCCGCGCCATATCAAATCCACCCCAGCAGCCCCCAGTTCGCAACTTGCGACTGACTGGAATAGCTTTACTTAGCTTTTGGGCTGCTGGTTGGGATCTTTTCTCTTAAAACAAATGTCTGACATAGAACACCTTTACCTTGACAAATCTGGGCAGGCAAAATCAAGGGGTAGCGAGGCTGGAAACCCTGATAAATCGGCAAGTTTAGGCAGATATAATCCAAAATCGCTAACTTTACAATTAGCGCGGCTAGCGCAAACGCTTAATCTATCTTTACAACCGGCATCGGCTTTTATTGTGATATAATAGCGTGATACATTACGGTTCACTTTAACCATGCAGTTCTATTCGTCAGTCACTGCTACAGGGAAAATAAAAATGGGGAAACAATCATCAGAATCATCTCGGCTAGAAAAGCTACACCTGCGGAAAAAGCCTCCTATGACGCTGCAGCTTCTACAAGAATTAGCTGAAATTGAAGCAATGCCTGATGCTGAGATAGACACATCAGACATTCCTGAGCGTTTAGATTGGCGCAACGCCCAAATCGGCAAATTTTATAAACCCATTAAAACCCAAATAAGCTTGAGGGTTGACACAGATGTTCTCGATTGGTTCAAATCAAAGAACAAGCAATATACGTCAATGATGAATTTGGCATTACGTGCTTATATAGCCACAAAAGAAACTCGAACCAATAATCGAAAATCAGCCTAACCGGCAAAGCTGTAAAGAGATTGTTGCTAAAAGCTTTTCATTCTTTCAGATCTTCTATAATGACCATAAGATCGCTGGGCGCGGCGGAAGCCAGCGAACCTGGTCAGGGGGGAAACCCAGCAGCCATAAGTTGTGTCTTCCGGGTGTGTTCAGCGGTCCTATATTTTCGGAAAGCAGTTAATTGATTCAAAGAGACGAAAAAAAATTTACGGCGCAAGCGCTTGCACTACATATAATTTACTTATGAAAACCGGCTCTTCTAAAAATACTAAACAGCCAAAACAACCAAGCAATGATGGGGCAAGCCGCATGCTGCTTGGGCAAATCTTGGTTGAGCTGGGCTACATCACCATTTATCAACTTGACGAGTCATTGCAAATTCAACGCACAGACGCAGCGGCTGGACTTGAACAAAAGCCTCTAGGGCAGATCATGCTGGAACTTGGCTACTGCAGCCCCAATCATTTAATTCGCGCCATTCAAGTGCAAACCGAATACCGCAAAGCTAGCCAAACCCGGTAAAAGCATAAGCCGGCGAGCCGCCGCTCGGCAATTCACTGGATTGCCTCGCCCCAGGTAGTACAGCGCTTGCACGTATCATCAGGATACTTGCTAAATGTAGTGTAGCCGCTTGCGGCGTTGTTCTAGCGCTGGCGCTGTAGTCCCGGAGCAATAGGGATCCTGGATCCTGCAGGAGGACATTGTAGGGGCTCGGCAATTCTGCGAATGGCCGAGCGCAATGGGTCGCCCGCCGTCGAAGCGCTTATAATAAGAAGCGCTTAAATGAACACTACAGCCAGACTAACTTTTGCCTTCTCCACCGTGATTTTGATCATGGTTCTAGGAGGTCTTGGCTATACCCTTGTCACCAATACTCAAGAGGGGAAAACTCTAGCTGCAGCCAAAGTCAATCAAGCTGTCCGCCGCCTGCAAGCTGACTTCACTCAAATTCAAGCCGGCAATCGCGAGTTAGCCACCCACTTAGCTCATGATAAAAATCTCTTAGATGGTCTTGCCAATCAAGACCGCGGTGTTGTGGCAACCGCAATTAAAACAGCTTGCAGTGAGCGCAATTTTGTCGGCTTTGTCACCGTGGTGGACGAACATGGCAAGGTCTTTTTCAGCTCAGACACTCCGGCTAAATTTGGCTACAGTGCTAGAGAAAAAAGTTCGGGAGTAGATTATGTTTTTAGAAGCGGAACCAATTACATAGGGCCGGCCGCATTCACAGCCACTGGCACAATGACAATCAGCAGCATGATTCCACTGACTGCCGGCAGCGGCAAACTCTCAGGCGTGGTGATTGCTAGCGAACCCCTTAACAGCGAGTTTCTCATTGGTGAAGTAACTAAGCTTGCCATTTTACCTGAACCTTTGCCAGGCATTGATTTAGCCTTGCTCAATGGGCACACGGGCAGCTTAACTCAAGCAACATCAGGGCTGCTTGCTGAAAATTGTCCATTCGTGCACGACTTACAAACAGAAGGAATAAAAGCCTTGCCTGGTTCTCCTTTTGATCAAATAAGCAACTTTTTCGGTGGTTTTGGCAAGAGCAATTGGACCTTTGTAAAATCAAACAGATGGTGGCAGAGGCTTAACCTGACAGGGGTGCAAAGCCGCGCCAATGCTGCTCCTGAGCTAGTTGGGGTTCTTTTGGTTTGCTCGGCTATACCAGAAGCTGCTAATAAATTCAGCAGCAATTTATTTCTCTATGGCACAGTTGGAGCACTAGCTGCGCTGGCAGCCTTGATTCTCAGCGCCTGGTTGGTAAGAAGCATTAATGCTCCTTTGCCGGTGCTGATGAAAAGAATGACTGAACTAGCTAGTCAAAAGCCGGATGTTAGTTCAGTTGTTGATCTAAGCAGTGACTGGCTGCCGCTCAGCAAAAAAATTGATGAAACAGTGCTTTCTTTGCGCGCCACTATTCAAAATCTCAAAAGCCAGCTTGCCAAACTAACCCGCGAATCAGACGAAAAGACACAGCAAACAAAGCACACGGATAGTCAATTTGACTCCCTAAATAACCGCATGAGCACGCAATCAAGACAAGTAAGCGAGCTTTCCAGGCAAATAAATCACGCCAATCGCCAGAGTGTGCTCTTGCAGCAAAAGCTTGATGCTGTCTTGCAAAGTTCTGCCGAGGGCTTTTTAAGTCTTGACCAATTCGGCAATGTGCTTAGTGCTAACGCTGTCTTTCTCTATTGGTTGGGCGTCAGTGAAAGCGAAATTGTCGGCCAACATTGCTTTGATCTGGTGAAAAAACCAGGTGAACCAAATGAAAGCAAAACAGCATCTCGTGAGGCTTTTACCAAACATGGTGGTGAGCCCCATTCTTTAATCAATGAATTTTATCCAGAAGGCATTATTTATAACAAACAAACCGAGAAAGCCATAAATGTATTAGCTCACTTGCAGCCAATCAGCGGACAGAATTCAACCATCCAAGGCTATGTTATGGTGCTGCGCGATAAATCTTTAAGAAGTGAAATTGCCCAGCTGAGATCTGAAATAATTGCCATGCTTTCTGATTCAATACGTTCGCCCCTGACAAAAGCAGAATCAGCCTGGGAAGCCCTTTTGCTCAGCACGCCCAAAGTAGTGCAGCCTGCTGTTGGACAATCATTGGCTGAACTGCATGAGCAATATAAAAATCTTTTGAGTGTCATTGATAATTTATTGATGATCCATGGCGGCGCCTCATCTTCAGCAACTGCCACACGAGAATCTTTTGCCGTCTCGCGCCTGGCAGCTGAATGTATGGAAGCAGTAGGGGAGGCAGCGCGCGCGCGCAAGCTTTCGCTCGATTACAAAGGTGTTGCCGGGCTTCCTAATCTGAATAGCAACAGAAATGCCGTGCGTGATATTCTTGTTCAGTTGCTGACAAGAATGATTTCAGTCACCGCCGATAGTGGCAAAGTGCGCGTGGAATTGACAGTAAAAGGCAGCAATATTCGCTTTAGTATTTCAAGCTCAGGTCCGGCTTTGCCTGAGTCTGAAACTGCCGATATGTTTGCCGGCTTTATCCAGGACAAGCATGAAGAGGAAAGCTACAGCTGGCGTCTGTCTATGTATGCGACCCGTAACAATGTCGAGCGCCTGGGCGGCAAAATCTGGGCTGAATCAGACCCTGAGCGCGGCACCAACATTTACTTCACCCTGCCTCTAGGCTAGCGTTACCTTGCTAAGTGTAGTATTAGAGTTGGGGGAGGCTGTTCGCCTCCCCGTTTGCAAGCTTGCGCCGTCCCACGAAACCAAGGGATCCCAAATAAGGGTACCATGGGAGAAACCGGGGGGTGCTACGTAATATCGCCCAAGACAATGTAACAGGAAAGAGTTACCCTATTTTCTAGTTCGCGAAACTGTGCCTAAGGCTGGCTTTGTAGTGTTAGGAAGGGCATGAAGACTAAAGAAGACCGAGTTGAGATCATGAAAACATTGGATGTTGTGCATGTGCCCATCATAGAAAGGTCATCTGTGTCTCGTCTAAGGGCTGTGCGAACTTATCTATTTACTTTCAGTGTGATCTGCACCTTTACTAGTGGAACATTCACAAGCGCTTATGCAGATTATGGCGCTGGCGGTTGTAGTACTTTAAGAACTCCACTTGTGTCTGGAGCTAGTTATGCTGCTGCAGGTCAGGCAGCTTCCGAAGGAGCCCCTCCGCCAGATGGTTGTGGCAATAGTCCTTGGCCGGTTACGCCAGGTATGACTGGTGCGCCAACTTTAGAGCCTTGGGCCAATCGCATCCCAGCCAACCAGATTGATCAACAAAATTCAAACGTCAGTGTGCCGTTCACCCCGGCAGATGCATATCCACCAGGGACAGTGCAACAAATGACTAATCCAATGCTGGGAGGAGCCAATGTAATTCCTGGACCTCCTTCTACACCAGGCGCAGATCCAGGCATACTGCGCACTCCAGCTTATTTCTACCAAGCTGCTGCTGGCGTTGTGGGTGGATTATCTTCATCACCACTTGCACCTTTATTACCACTTGTACCCTTACAGCAGTCTTCTGCTGCCGTTGTTACTGTTCCTCCAAGCGGCCAATATCCAGATAATATGGCACCGACCACTCATCGCTATGGTCAAACAACACGTGACTTTGGCTTGTATAGAAACAGTGGTTCTCTAACCACTGATCTTGGACAAAGGTTAGAGCAGGCGGTACCGGCTAATGTGCTTACAACACTGCAATATTCTGCAGATGGGTCTAAGCCTGTCAAACCTCACGTCCAGGATCCTAATGTCCCCAAAGCTACAGTTACTCATGATTATGGGATACCGTTTTTAATACCAGTTGCAGTTAAGAATTCAAACAAACGAACCCCAACTGCTCCTCTAACCACGATTGCTCCGTATTAGAATTCTTCCTGCCAAGCAAAAATCTGCTCGAAGTTAATGTAGCTCAGCGTCCTTCTTCTTGCCGCTTGCGGTGGAGTTATAGGGATTCATGGATCCCACGACATTACTCGATCCTTGCTTGGCGGGCGGATTGCTTCGCAATCGCTACGTCGCATTCGCGACTCCGCATCTATATTATGCTTCGGTGGTTAGATAACTCGCCACCTTCGCAGCGCCCCTACAATACTTTGAAATGGAATTGATCTGATACGTTCTAAATGTAGTGTAGCCGCTTGCGGCGTTGCCCTCTTAAGAAGAATGTTTCAGCAGTTAAATAGAAAAGCGCTTAAAGAATAAAACAGGCATAAAAATACAGAAGCGACCGAAAATGCCGGCATGTACCCGGCAAACTCGGCCGCCCTGCTTGCCTGTTTACTAAATCTCAGAGAAAGAGGAGTCCAGCTCTGCCTGGAAGTCCTGCAGGGCTTTGATATGTGTCCCGATGCCGTTGCCTTCGATCAAGACCATGCCAACGGCATCGAGCACCCTTCCCTGGGCGTCATCAGGCACGCTGTGCCCGGCCTCTCGGTAGTGCTCAACGAGCGCAATCAGCGCATCGTCGTCGTCGAGAGTCGTGACGCCGGTCTGCTGTCCCCAGCGGAACAAGCTGACGACGAAGTCTAGGTCTTTGGACGTCATGCGATACTCCTTGCCTTGATGTGGGTGAAGAACTCATTTGTAAACTGATGCGTGGGGTAGGCGGGCGAATTGTCTACCCCGCTCTCCGGATTGATCTAAGCTGTGGAGATGTAGCTTACCTCCCCATTCTTCAGATCAATGCTCCCGAACACATTGTGGTAGCGAAAGTTATCTTCCGCATCGAGTCTCTGGGATGCAAACCCCAGGCTATCCAAGCCCTCGGCACGAAGGGCATTTCGCTCGTCCTGCGTGAGGGCTTGCCCTCCCTCGGGTGGGACATCTTCCCACTTGAGGTCGACACTTGCCCACGGAGAAACAGGGGCACCGCCCCGCTCGATTGGGTAGTCCCTTTGTCCCATGCCTACAGTTGCTATTACTGTCACTGTTCATTCTCCTTCTTTTGGTCCTTGAATGCCTGCAGGACAGGCGGGTGAATTGCCTGCACCGCGGTTGTTCATGGTGAGCCTAAAGACTGATGGTTCCATCATGCCCTTGCAGCATGACCATTACCATGGCGCCGTTCCTCAGCGTCAGCCCACCCAACGTACTTACAATGCCGCGCGCTTGCCGCCCCACCGCATCAGTCGGTAGGTGGCTCGTTACTGCAATCCCGTACGGATATTGCAGTTCTCTTGCGATCCGCTCTCGGACTTCCGCTTCCGAAGAGGAAGCTCGAACGATCATGCGAGCGGCCTCCTTCAGCTCCGCATCGGTCATGTTGTCGAAGGTCTTTGCCATGGCTTTTTGCTCCTCCAGTTAAGGTGCCTACGCTATGGCGAGCGAAGGCACCAGTCAAAGTTCACGAAGCACCCAAGTACCCCATGCTGGTATCGAACCAGCGCCCTCCTACTTTCGCAGGTGCTCTCGCGCGTCGACGAACCACCCATTCATGCACTGCGACGTTGCCAATAAGTTGTCACCAAGAACTTGCCGAAGACATCGACAGCATTGAAGAGCTGTTGGGCCAACTTACTAAACGGCGCGTCTTCAATCGTTGTTGATGCAACGTAGGACAATCCCTCAAGGAGGAAAAGATCTTCGATGCAAGGCACTGAAGAGGCATCCTCAGCTTGCACGATAAATGCCCCACCCGCATCGGAGCTGACCCACTTCTTGATCGACGCATCCAGATCTCTGCAACGTCTGTGCTGGGCACAAAGCCGCCAAGCCCAGGCATCAACTGCCAGCAAGTACCAGATGTAATTCTCCTCGCAGTGCGGCAAGTCAATGCGCCAGGCTGGATCGTTGGCCAATTTGGCAGCTAGCTCCTGGACGATTGAGTTGAAGACTTCGGGGGATGATAACGCCGGTGTCCACCATTCGCTCACCTTGTCCTCCTGCATGATTTTTACCAGCAAAGTGCGTGGCAGCACTCCCAGCGTTGCTTCCTCATCTTCACTGACGCCGGAGATTGCGGACATGGCGCCGGGTGCTATCCCTTGAAGGTGATCTTTGATCGAGGCGATCCATTCTGTCACCCAGCTTCTGTTTTTCAAGAGCACATGGCGTAATCTCAGCGCTTCGCTTTCAAGGCTGCTGGCCAACTTTTGCACGCAGTCGGTCCAGCCCTCACAGATTTGAGCCAGGTCATCATGCTTTGCGGCTCTAGACTTGGCGGCCAGGGCCAAGACCTTCGCGCACAAGCTCTTGGTCAGGTTTTCCAGTGGCAATAGTGCCACCAGCCAGCGATACTCTTGTAAGGCTTTCATGTTTGACACCGCCATTTCTGGCGGCCTCCTTTTGTGAATTACAGGTTTCCACACCAGAACTTCTAGACAGCTGGATTGAGGCACCGGCGGCGGTGCTGCGTTAACTGCTACGCCGCCGGCGCAGTGCTACGACCACATTGTTTCAAATCGACCAGCCGGATTGCTGGAGTAGGTCTCTCCACCATTGGTGGTACTCCAGCTCGATCTCCTGCTGTAGCACATTCCAAATGGCTCCAGCGTTTGCCAAAACCTCAGCGTGGTGGAGCACAATATCCGACGCCCACAGATCAGCCGGATCTGCAACACCACCTTCCTCTGGATGGGCAGAGATGACCAGTCCTACCAAACGTATGGTGGCCTGACCCCAGTGCTTTAGCCTCACGGCACGGAGCACACCACTGATATATCCGAGGTGTTGTGCCTTAGGAAAAGCCATTGCTTTCCTCCTCTCGAGAATTGATGACAAAGTTTTTCCACAACTCCCAGGGTAGGCGGGCGAATTGCCTACCCCGGGAGTTGTTTCGTGTGGCACCGTCCTTGGTAATGGTGCCCGTTCACCAGCACAGCCCGAGTCTGACTGGTGGTCTGTCCTGGTACGGATCGTCTCCGAGCAGGTAAGAGTGGTCTATGTGCATCACGTGGGCGGCGCGAAGCGCTGTGTCAACGTCGTACCCCTCGAAGTCTTGGGACTCCGCGAGTTTCCGTAGTGCCTGGCGTGCCCGCCGCAGCAGTGATAGCGACTTCTCTTGCTCATGGCGGCAACATCCAACAGCGAAGGTGGTAGCTGGTAGCACCTGGAGCACGGTCTCCAGGTGTTGGAGGATCCCGTCTGATCCACGCCCTACCAGGAGGTGGACTTCCGCATCCAGCCTCCAGCCGCGCAACACCTTGTCACAGCCGCAGTGTAGGCACGGGTCCGTCCTGCTGCATACGTTCTTTATGCGAACAGTGATCATTGCCCACGCCGGCTGAGGCAGGACAAAGTTCCCCGCTTGCCCTCTGGGTGTGTTTCGTGGCAGCCCGACCAGCTCGAACCCCACTGATGTGGTTTCGCCACTGGTGATGGCTACGCAACTGAGATCCGTTTCAAACTTCCGCATGAGACTTTCTCCTTGCGATGGCATAGCTACTTTTCTCCACCATGGAGCAGTTGGCTACTGGTGCCATCGGCCCTCTTCTGAGGGCAGGATTTCGGTCAGTACCCCATGCTGGCATCGAGCCAGCGACCTCCTGCTTGCTACGCAGGTGCTCTTCAACTGAGCTAATGAGGCACAGCGCACAACCTTCACTTAGTCAAGGGGAAAGGATTCGATCGTGAACTTGACAGGGTCGGATGGAACAGGTGCATCTTTGGGACGAATCAGTGCCTGCACCAAAAGAGATTGGTCATGTGGCGACGAACATTCCAGCCATTCGACCACGTGTCCAAGAGACCGGAGATGCTTCTTTGCTGCCTGAAATTGTTCTTCTGGCGACATCGGTGAGTCCCTGGGATAGTTGACTTCCACCATCTTGTGCTCGTGAATGACGACGTACTCAGCCATAGCTTTCCGCTCCTTCCAGTTAAGATTGAGACGGTCTTCGTCCGTGGAGCAATTCACTACGCGCACGTTAAGTAGATTCAGCAATTTGGACGATAAGCTCCCTTGGGTAACCCTGGGAACCTAATTTAATTGCTTTAACCCTGCCCTAGCGGCGCTATGAACTCTCCTGACTCAAAAAATGAAACACATACTCACCTTTACCCTACCAAAAATGGGGGTAGCAAAATCAAGGGGTTAACATGATTACTTGGAAACTTCTTATTAATTAGTACCAGAGCATGTATAACGGTACTTTGCAGCTCTATTCCCTGATAAGTTCAGGGTTTAGCTCCTGATTCCTGCAAAAATTCCAGGTAACACTAGTCGATATCATTAGTACATTCTCTAACTTTACAATTAGCGCAGCTGCGCTAATTGTAAAGTTGGTATGAGATTGGGTTAAACAACTTCCTGTTGATTGCGCTGTTGTGACAAGGTAGTTGAACTAGCTGAGAACGGCTAATCCTTTTTGGTCTATGATATTTAAGAGCTTCAAGGCAGCACCGCTAGGCTTCTTTTCCCCATGCTCCCAACTTCTTATTGTTGATGCGGCTGTATTTAAATATGAGGCAAACACAGCTTGGCTAGCATTTTGCCGTTCTCGAAGATGCTTAATTTCTTTCTTCGTGTAGTGTTTCACTGGTGGAAGGCATAAGGCGTCAAACTCACGCATGGTCTGCTTATCCATTACGCCAGCTTTGGTTAGCCCCTGGGCTGCTTCATGTATTGTTTTTAGTATCTTACTTGTCATTTTTGCTAACCCCTTCCATTATTTCGCTCAGTTCTCTTGCTGTTAGCGCCTTCCTAAGTTGCTCGTCTGTATAACCCAACAATTCTTTGGCAAATAGTTTTAAGGCTTTGTCTTTAAACCCTCCTCCCCTGCCCACTTCTTAAAAGATTTGTACTGAAATATCCGCATGACGTTTACTTAATCACTATACTACTAAGTATCACACATTGCCAGCATAAATAATATAGTGGAGCTCTGCCGGCTAAACACGTTAAAATATGCGCTCCTGAGATCTCAAGACCTCGCGCGAGCCGCGCTAATTGTAAACATTGGCAAATTGGCTTATCTTTCCTTTATTTTTTAGCGACTAATCTGACAAAAATAGCTTCTGCGCTCAATGTAAAGCGGATAGCTAGCAAGCTCAAGCGGCTAATAATGCCGCTTTTGGTTTGTTCTCAAGGAGGTAAGAAAGAAAGTTAGCGCACTTAGCATCATTCTTAACATTGTTAACAAATCCTTGCGTTTAGATCAGTGAAAATTTTAGGGTGAAGGTGTTCGTGTTATTTGTTGGTCTATAGAGGTTATTCGTTCAGTTAGTTTAGTTTTTCGCAGTTAGTTTTATGAGGATTGTTTCAAGCAGAGGAACACTTGCCTGAAGCAATCCAGCTAATCAGGGCACAGCCCTGTTTGCGATAGAGGCTGGCAATATATCCAGCAGTCGGGCAGAAGCAGGCTAAGGATAAGCAGAGAAAGATGGCTTGATTGACGACCAGGACGCCGGTGGGTACTGGCGAGAGACCTGGTTGTCGGGCAACCTGCTTGGAGCAAGGCAGGTAAGAAGGAAAGGTTAGGTAGGATGAGCAACAGGAGTGCAGTGGCGGCTAATGGTGGAACAGTGGCGGTGGTAAGAGCGATACCGGCGCAGGAGCCACACAGTGTCGCTCAAAAGGAGGGCAGCGCTGCCCAGAAGGAGGCAAGCAACAGCTTGAAAGAATTGCAGCGCGTTGCCCCGACGGAAGTTAACGCTGCCCTGAAGGCGTTGCGTCTGCTTCTTGCATCCCTCAATCGGATGAGGACTAACCCTCGGGGAAACTTGAGAGTGCCTCCAGGTTTGATCATTGCCTTCAGACAACAAAGGGCAGTCCTTGCCGCTGCCCTTCGAAGGCTGATCCTGCAGATACAAGATGGGGTGAACAGCTTGAGCTTGCCTGAGCAGACATGCCACGAGGCTGTTTGCGCAATCCAAAAACAGTTCAGGGGTGTGCGGGCTGCTTCCAAGAAGTTCTGTCTCCAGCCTTGGATATACCAAGAGGGACAGACCCTCCGCAACAAAGCCGCGCAACTGCGTGAGCTGCTTCAGACGATGCAACTTCCGCCTGATTCAATACCAATTCCCTCTGAATCCGCCGCAGGAGAACGAGTGATCTATCAGCATGGACGTTCTGTCCCGACTTTCTCCAGCAATCATCGGCGGCGGAAGGTGCCGATTCTTCGAAGACGGCACCCAGCCTGGATAAGCTGATAAGCGATTGTCATCCTTCCTGAGAGAAGCAGACGCCAAAACTGGCCTTGGCGCCTGCAGTTGGCGGGTTGCTTGAGTGAGTTGCATCGCCCGCTGCTGATTGGGAGGCGGCTTTTCGCAAGCCGCCTCCCCACTTCTTCTTTTCCCTATCGATCACAATCTGGAGTATGCCACTGCCTATGGTGCAGCTCCGGCTTATGAATAACGGCACTGATCTACCAGGAGATCAGTGCAAACATCATCAAGTGAATTCTTGCCGGCAACAAAGGAGGCTTTGTATGAGCGAGAGAAACTGCTCTGAATTCAATCAACTCGTGCATCTGTTTGTGGAACGTGTTTGGTGCCCGCATCTTAGAGATGTCGTTGAGAGGGCAATAGCGAAGTACCAGGTAAATTGTGGGGAAAACGCCAGCTTTCAACTAGGTGAGGCTGATTCCATTACAATGTGCTTCTCTTACTCTACTAACAAGCCTGGAGTAGTAGAGCTCAACTTGTACCCAGTTGTTCCGCAAGAAGGTGAAGAGGCTCAGAGCGTCGACCTGACAATACCAAGAAAAAACTCTAAAGCCGGAGATGACTTCGTAGAGGTGGTTGTGAATATGCCCCCTGAAGAATCGAAGAGAGTTCTGCTGAAGGTACTTGTTGCCTTTGACATACTTCCTGTCCTTTACCTTAAGACTCAGCCATCTCTAAACTGACACCACTTCAGGAGAAACCAGGGGGTGACAGATCAGAGCTTCAGCAAATGAGGGAGGAGGTGTGCGCCCAGCCACCTCCTCTTAATCGTTTTCTTTTTGTATTTATTTTTACTTTTTCATTAATTTACAACTGGGCTAAACCAGTTGTCACGACATTGCCACAAGTATCTGATAGAGTGCGCAATAGAGGGTGGGTTTATCTGAAACCCACCCTCTATTTGACATTTTCTTCACACAAGCATATACTTGTATGACAATACCTCACAGAGATTCAGTATTTATTACCTCCACGGCAAAAGCAAAAAGAGAAATATTTTGGAGAAATTCTCATTAGCCTTCCCAACCATCCGATTTTCGACCACCTTAGTTATTTTCAACAAGATGACAGAACCAATGAGATTAAGGGAATTATTGCCATTAACTTAAGTACATTGCCATGATTAAAAATGACCGTCAGTATCAATTAGTAAAGAGCACGCTTAGAAAATTTCAAGCGACCGTAGAGCATCATGATCTGCTCACAAAAGGCGAGAAGACATGGGTGAAGAAATTACATAAAGCAACAATTGCTGGAGAAGTAAAAGAATTACAAACTCAGGTTTCTAAATATGAGGCTCTCAAATTTGGGAAAAGCGCGTTGCCTCAAATTGCACCTCTGAAAGATATACCAGACATGTTAATCAAACGGCGCATAGCCCTTGGCTGGACACAAGAAGATTTGGCTAAACGATTACATGTGCGCTCTCAGCAAGTGCAAAATGATGAAGCGACTAATTATGCTTCAGCCAATTTAGCTAGATTGACCAAGATTGCTCAAGTATTACAAGAAGGAAAGCGCAAAGCCATAGTTTCTGCAATAGCGATAATGCGACCTGCTCGTGCAAGTAAAAGAAAAGCAGCATCGCAGTAGAGTTTCGAACCCTCGCTGGTCCACATCGCCGGATCCGATCCTTACTAGTTTGTTGGACGCCGCAAGCTTGCAAACGGGGAGGCGAACAGCCTTCCCCAACTCTAATACTACGCTGAGCAAGTTATCTAGCTGGACTGGTGTTTACAAAAATTACAAAACCTAGCGCAGCTGCGCTAATTGTAAAGTTGACAATTTATGAGGTTTTTTGGTTATATCTCATTCATGCTTGGCATCTGTGGGGTTTTGCCACCCTACTGCCTCTTGCTTTTGCTTGCCTCAATTTGGCAGAGTAAAGGTGTTCACATCCATTTCTCATATCTATCGAGAACAACCCCTTCAGATAAACCAAAATTCAAACAATGTACCGAATCAGCCATTGAACAGTGATGGATGAAGGAACATTGTTTGTGAATATAGTGACTGAGCCATATCCTGCGTGGGGACATGGTTGAAGTTTTCTGAGACAAGCAGTCCATCAAGACTGTGCCTCTGGCACTCTTACTAAAGGAGTATCTTGTGGAGCGACTATTAAGTTGTTTCAGCACCACTGTGACATACAAATTCACAGTAACTGCTGGAAGCGTCGAAGAAGCGCGCCAAGCTTTGATCAAAGCCGCCCGCGCTCCTCATCCAGAGTTAGACTGTCCTGCTCAGAAGGTTAAGTGGCTGGGCTATGTCAATTTGCCGAAGGAGAAAGGCTTCCCATCTTCCATGCCACCGAAGGGATATTACATTACGATCACCTCCTCTAGGAATCATGACAGGGGTAATTTGGGGGGTGATATGAGGAGGGTATATCTGGCCTGTAAACAGACAATACTCATGCAAATGGAAGGATTCACGCTTGCTCACGATGAGTCAACGTCCTGGGAACAAGACCTGGTGGAATCCCTCCAGGAGAGATATAGTGCTCTGGGCAAATATCGTCCATTGTTGCGTAACGTCTTGGTCTGGAATGGAGAGGAATGGAAGCTTCTGTTGGATCACATTGGCTGGTCTGGACGCACATCCAATGGGCGGAAAGGAGCAGGGAAAGCAACGCGGAAGAAGAAACAGCGCTAGACAATCGGAAAGTGTAGTGTAGCCGCTTGCGGCGTGGAGTCGCGACATACATTGATTCGGAAGCAGCAGATGACATATATCTGTTATTTCGGATCAATGAAATGCCTTGGATCCACGCCGCAAGCGGCTACACTACATTTAGATTCGAATTCGGCTTGCTTCGTTACACATTTACCGTTTTGGCAATTCGCGTTTGCGCATGCGGATGCTTTTGGGGGTGATTTCCACCAACTCATCTGCTTGAATGTATTCTAAGCAGCGCTCTAAGCCCATTTCCACAGGTGCTTGCAGAGTGACTAAAACATCACTATTTGAACTGCGCATATTAGTTAGCTTTTTTGTTTTGCAGACATTTATATCTAAGTCTTGCAGACGGCTGTTTTCACCAATGATCATGCCACCATAAACACGTGTACCTGGAGTGATAAAGAAAGCGCCTCGATCTTCAGCTCCTTGCAGAGCATAACCAGTAGCCACGCCTTCTTCCCAGGCGATTAACACCCCATTGCGCTGCCCGGTAATTTCCCCCACCCACGGGCGGTATTCAAGAAAAGCATGATTTAACACACCATTGCCTTTAGTGAGTCTGAGAAACTCGCTGCGAAAGCCAATTAAGCCGCGGGTGGGAATAAAAAATTCCAGGAATGACCGTTCTTTATCTACATGCATATTGTGCAATTCCCCGCGCCGGGGCCCTAACTCTTGCATGACAGCACCTGTGAATTCTTCTGGCACATCGATCAACAATTTTTCAAACGGTTCGTGATCAACCCCATTCATGCTTCTCACAATTACTTCCGGGCGTGAGGCTTGAAACTCATAGCCTTCGCGCCGCATAGTTTCAATTAAGATGCCCAGATGCAGCTCGCCCCGCCCGCTGACAATAAATGTGTCAGTATTGTCTGTTTCTTCCACGCGCAGGCTGACGTTGGTTTCTAGCTCGCGCAAAAGGCGGCTGCGCAACTGCCTTGATGTGACAAATTTCCCTTCTTGTCCAGCAAAAGGGCTGTCATTGACAATAAAGGCCATTTTCATTGTAGGCTCGTCCACTTTGATGCGAGGCAAGGCTACGGCATTTTCTATGTGAGCGACGGTATCACCAACATTGGCAGTGGCAAAGCCTGCAATGGCGACAATTTCACCAGCTGAAGCCGTTTGTGCTTCCACGCGATTTAAGCCCAAGAAAGTAAATAATTTTGCTATTTTACCTTTGACTTCGCTGCCGTCTTCTTTGAGCAATACAACCTGCTCGCCATCGCGGATAATACCATTATAAATGCGGCCAATGGCAATGCGCCCAAGATAATCACTATAATCAAGAATGCTAACCTGCATTTGCAAAGGCGCATTAAGATCACCTGATGGTGGTGGGCAATGCACAAGAATGAGATCAAGCAATGGTGTTAGATTTTTTCTTTCATCTTTTTCTAAATTTTTGATGGCAAAGCCCTGCACGCCTGAGGCAAAAAGATAAGGAAAATCTAGTTGCTTTTCGTTGGCCCCCAGCTCCACAAAAAGATCAAATACTTGATCGACAGCCACATGTGGATCAATATTTGGTCTGTCTATCTTATTTATTACAACAATTGGTCGCAAGCCACGTTCAAGCGCCTTGCGCAACACAAAACGCGTTTGAGGCATCGGTCCTTCGCCAGCATCGACAATTAGCAAGGCGCTATCGACCATGCCCAGTATTCGTTCCACTTCTCCACCAAAGTCTGCGTGCCCTGGCGTATCCACAATATTAATGAGGTGATCGCGATAAGTAACAGCAGTATTTTTAGAAAGAATGGTGATGCCGCGCTCGCGCTCAAGGGCGTTTGAGTCCATTACACAGTCAGCTACTTCTTGATTTTCGCGAAAAATGCCGGTCTGGTGCAAAAACCCATCAACCAGAGTCGTTTTGCCATGGTCAACGTGGGCAATGATGGCAATGTTGCGGATGCGCTCAAGCGATTCACGAGCTTGATTATCAGCTGCAGATGCAGCTTTTGCTGCCTCATTGATGTCGTTTTGATCTTCCATTTTTGCCGCCTGGTTCATTGTTGCTGGACTCATTGTAGAATAATTACCTGGATAATATGGCTGTAAGGTTGTACTGGTTAAAAGTCGAAAGTGGTATTTGATGGTTATTGGGGTTGTATTGAGGAGTCACGCTGGCGGCTATCTTGTTTATCAAAACGAGCTAGACGTAGACTTCCAGTGCGCCGCACGCGGCAGGCTGAAGAAAGAAAGCGTCTCAATATTTACTGGAGATAGGGTTGAGCTGGACGAAATCAATCTGGAATCATCTACTGCAGTTATTTCCGCCCGTTTAGAAAGAGTAAATCTCCTCCCTCGCCCCCCATTAGCAAACGTTGACCAGATAGTCATTGTACAGGCAATCCATCAGCCTGAATGGAGCCCTCTTTGGTGCGATCGCCACCTCATCCATTTTCAGCTAGAAGTGCCCACTGCCTCATTTGTGCTCTGTTTCAATAAGAGCGATTTAGCAACGCCGGGAGACATTCAGGCTTTACGAAGTATTTATGAACCGCTTGGCTATCGCGTAATAATCACCTCAGCGCGCACTGGTTTTGGTGTGCAGGCTCTCATGAAACTGCTTGATGGCAAGATATCTGTCTTAGCTGGACCCTCAGGCGTTGGCAAATCAAGCTTGCTCAATGCTTTAAAGTCAGACTTGAGCCTGAAAGTGGGCTTGATGGAAAATCAGTTTGGGGTTGGTCGGCACACAACCACAGCCAGTGAGCTTTATCGCCTCGGCAAAAAGACAGGTAAGAATTTAACCAATGCGGTAACCTGGGTGGCTGACACGCCAGGTTTTAGCCTGGCTGAACTGAAACATCCTACGCCTGAGGATGTTGCTCCTTTATTTCCTGAGATTGCGCGCTTAGGTCAAGCCTGTAAATTTTCTGATTGTTTGCATATAGTTGAGCAAGATTGCAATCTGCTGGCCAATCTGCATCAGATTTCCCCTGAGCGTTATCAAAGCTATCAGGTTTTGATTGGTGAAGCGCAAGCAGAACAAAAGCAGCGTCAGACAACATCAAATAAAGTAGAAGCTCGTGTAAAACAAGTTGGTGGCAAAGCAGGGCGGGCTAAATCAATTCCTCGTTTGAATGATCGCTATCGCGCTCCGTCTAGGCGTGAGGAAAAACAAAAATTACGCAATGCCGCCGTGCAGCACGAGCACACCGAATCCGAAGAATCGGAATAGCTGGATCCAAAACTAAGTGTAGTGTAGCCACTTGCGGCGTAAATTCCGCTTGCGGCGTTTCACGGAGTAATTGGGATCCGAATTATCGTAGGGACGAGGACGATCCTGCGAATCGTCCGAAGGCTTTAGCGTTGCCCTAATCTTTAATAGAGGGCAGGGCTAAAGCCCAGCCCCTACAATACGTCGAATATAAAATAACACGTGCAAATCCGCCACCACCTACGGTGCCAGAAAAAGCAAAAAAGCACAAAAGCCCCAGGGCAACGACGAATATCGTCGCTACCCCGGGGCAGGCACCTACGCGTTGTCGCCCTCCGGATTATTGATCCTCCTCCAGATGATCATCAGCTACGGAGTAGCGGATCTCGCCCTCGTACTCCACCCGCACGCAAGCACGGGACATGTTGTCCGTCCGGAGCGAATCCAAGGCCGTGCGGATGAATTCTGCCAACGGCTCCAGAAGCATTCGCCAGACTGTATCAGATGCTGGAGCCGTTGCCCTGAGCCGGATTTCCCCTTCCAGGTGCCAGCCGTTCCGGACACTGTAGGGTTTTTGAGACTCACGGGCCATGGTTAAAACCTCCTTTAAGAGCTTAGGTATCTTCATTTCCGGTCCGTGGGAAACGATTTTTCTCCAGATGTACAGAGTGACGGGAATGTTGTCCCGGTCGGCGTCACCAAAAGTTCGGTGTGCGGCGAGAATCGCCTCCTCTACTTGCGCGTATTGAGTGTCGAGGGGGCAGACCCCCTGCATTTGGAAGCGCACATAGAGTCGGGTTTCCTGAGGTACGATCATGGCATTTCCTCTCTTTCGTCTTAGGTACAAGAACCACCCCCTTGCTTTGCCAGAGCAAGATGGAAAGGCACTCGACTTGGACTGTCTGATGACGTTCACCAGACAAACAGCACCAAGCCGAGCACCAAACCAAGTGATTTCTCCAGTGCGAACACGCACCAGCCACCGTGGACGGTGCGTTTGCAAGCAGGGGCGCTTCACAGTCATATCATCAAGCGAAAATGAGCGATTGCCTTAGCCGCCTCTTCATAGCGCTGGTCGCTCCCCGCCTCCTGCACCAGCACTGCCTGAATGTGACCTTCGTCAAAAGATCGCATGAGAAGTTCGTCAGCAGCGGCAAGCTGGCGTTCAGCCTGTTCCAGCTTGTTCACTACGGTTTCTACATCTAGCGGCTCTTTCCGAATGCCAGCGTAAAATCCTTGTTGAGCTGCCGCTAGCTGGGTTTCCAGATCCTCATAGATGCTCTTGAGGCGGTCATATTCTTGCCAGGCTGCCAGGCTTTCACTCGCACTTGCCTGTTCTGCAAGTTCTTTTGCTTCCGAGGCATTGTAGTGCGCTGTGTTACATCTTTCCTGCAGCGCCAGTATTTCTGGTGGAAGGTCAACGTAACCCGGTGTCCCGACTTCCGCAGCCAGAGCTTCAAGCATCGCCCAGGCTTGCTGATACAAGTCAGTTAGTGCAAAGATCTTGTCCTTGGTTGGAGGAGGGTTTGGACTGTTTTTTAGCACTCCCCATAAGACAGCAGTGAAGCTGCGATGGGGCTGATAGGTAGCGCGGAGATTTCGTATCCTCTGCTCCAGTCTGGAGGCAATAGACATAGAATCGTCTCCTGTCTGCCCTTTGGGAAACAGAACTTACACCTAGCCAACCACTAGCTAAGCGCGACAAGCGCAGCATCCCCGATGGGGCTCGAACCTACAACATCCAGCTGACACTGGCGCTCTAACCAATTGAGCTGCGGGGGAATCTTACGACTGGCACCGTCCTTGGTGCTAGAGAATCAATTGTCTTGTTTGAATGGATCTTCGTGCCGCCCGGCTCTGAGGATTGTACGGACTTGTGCCTTTTCATCGCCGGTCAATAGTCGCCAAGTCGGTTCCGAACCATATCCGGGCCACTGCGGATCCGAACTGACTGTAACCTGGCTTAGCGCGGCTTCGGGCAATTTACTTACCGCATTGCACGACACACGCATTCCAGTAACTCTGAAGACCGCGGACATTAGCTCACGCTCAGAAACTGCCATCAGCAACCTCCTTCCTAAAAGAACACCCCTTGCAAGGTTGTTTAGGAGCAGTTCACTAGCGCGCTCACGAGAGAACCAGCAATTCAGGGTTGAATTTCCCTTACTGACCTTAAGGATGCTAATCCAATTGCTGGAACTCTTGCGCTTTGTGAACTTACCCCTATTTGTTGACTGAAATGAAACGACACCTTTACCCTATGAAATCAGACATAGCAAAATCAAGTCTTGAGATTTCAAGTATCTAATGTAAAGATCGATCAAAATGCCCCAAAATGATTCTCAGACAAAGCTCCAAACTATTGTCAATAGAGCGTAAACATTCGTTATTACTTCAAAGCCATGAGCAAATAATACTGAAACAATGAACAAAAACTTATCAATATTTCCACATTAAACGACTGCTTTACAATTAGCGCGGTTCACGCGAGGTATGGTGAAAGAATGCTCATAGTTGCATTACCGATTCGATCGTGGCTTGGCGGGCGACGCTAAAATATCGCCCCTTCAATACGTCGGATCCGAATTGGTGCATGTTTACCGATACGATCTAAGTGTAGTGTAGCCGCTTGCGGCGTCCCACGGAGCAATTGGGATACGAATTATTGTAGGGGCTGGGCTTTAGCCCTGCCCTCTATTAAAGATTAGGGCAACGCTAAAGCATTGCCCCTACAATACGTCGAATACAAATTAACACGTACATATCCGCCACCACTCACGGTGCCAGAAAAAGCAAAAAAGCACAAAAGCCCCAGGGCAACAGCGACAGATGTCGTCGCTTGATGGCATGGTGCGACAAAATGGTGAAGGACGGATATGATCTTCACCCTGCACTCCGGCGGTAGCCGGTGTGCGCGCAATAGGGTGAGACCACTCCGTCCTCCATAAATAGAGCTGGGGCGCAATCTGCTAATGCAGTGTGACTCGAAAACACCACACTAGCACAGAGGAGAACATTCCCCTCATCCTAATTACACCCCAGCTCGTCGTAGTGACGCCTTCGTCGATCCGCTCAGAAGGTGCCACCACACCTCTCTTGCCGTACCGACTATTCAAGCGCATGCAGGTGCACGCGCAGACAAATGGAAAAGGATGGTGTGCTTCGAGTGTGTGATAGCCAGACCGGTTCCTCAAGGCATCTAGCCTGCCCAGTGACCTACACAAGTCCCGAGCAATACTCAAAAACACACCACCCTGCCTCTTCTCCATCCGCAAGCTTCTTAATTTTGCTCCACATGCACCCCCATTTGGCAAAACGGGAACAATCGTTGGCAGCAAAACTAAAACTTTATCGAAATCAAACCTACAGATGGAAAAGACACATACACCTCTACCTAGCAAAATTCGACAAGCAAAATCAATAGTTAACAAACGCTCTCTATAAATTTATCAGTATCCAAAAACAAAAAGTTTCATAGGGTAAATCAATGCCAAGCTCAGGCTTTCCAGATTTATGTGGGCAAAATGCATTGTTTTAACTGATCATAAATTTATCTATTAAAAGCAAAGTTTACAATTAGCGCAGCTGGGCCATCTCGACATCCTAAGGTCTAAAATTAACGGCACGCATGGAAAATATTCGGCGTACCCAGGTAGGGGCGACCCACGGAATAATTGGGAATCGATGTAGTGTAGGGGCGGATGACAATCCGCCCGCCAAGCAAGAATCGATTTTTATCGTTGGACGCCGCAAGCGGCTACACTACACTTAGCAAGTCTTCAGCCGCTCCATATTTACGCCACCATCCACGGTGCCGAAAAAGCAAAAAACGAACAAGGCAGTGTGTGGTCGGGACCGACCACACACTGCCTTGTTCTCGTCAGGGCCGATCACTGCGCGTTGCCGGCATCTGTGTTGCGTTTCCTTCTCCTGTTTCTGTAGAACACGAAGAGGCTGAAATATACCAGCCCAGCCTCCCCCGCATGAGGCATGAATGTTGAGGTCACCCGTCGTGAGGTGATTGTAATGTCGGGGTTCTGACTCCTCCATGTGTTGTAGGACTCTTGCAGGAGGCCGATGTCCCCAGTTGACGTTATAATCTCTAGTTTTTCCATGGTTGCACCCTTTCTAGGTACGAGAACCACCATCTTGCTTTGCCATAGCAAGATAGAAATGGTGCTCGGACTGGTTTATCTGGTGACGTTCACCAGATAAACTACACCAAGCCAAGCACCAACTGAACCAACGCTTTCCTTTGGTCTCTGCTCGATCTGTCCTAACCCCTCGGGCTGTTCGGGTCGAGCCTGATCGTGTGCCACCGACTGTTGTTGCCCACCCTGTACTTCAAGGTGCGTTTGCCTGGCTTTATCTTGATCAACCAGGTACAGGCAATCACCTCATCGACCATGACTGTGTTGGTGAGCAGAATCTCGCAGGTTGACAGCTCCAGCGCTGTCGGATCTTTGATGTTGTGCAGACGCAGCACGAGCAGTGCTCCTTCTGCATCCTCGCGCTTCTCTTCAGTGAATTCTGCGATCGCACACCCATTTGCACTGCTGGCTGACAAGATTCTCACACCAGCCCGACGCAATCTCAATGAGCCCTCACTGACTATTTCCCAGGGGCTATACCTCGAATTCCCTTCCCTGCTCCAGTCGAGGAGCCCAGTGGATATAAATGACTTGAGCCAGGGACAGCTCAGCCTCCCGGCGCTATCAATCCTGCAGGTGATGTACGCTCGCAGGAGAATTTTGTCCCCAATTTTCTCAAACAGTTGCATCTCCGTGCACTCCTTTTCTGGAGAAACGCTAGATATTGTCCGCCTAGTGCCAGTGCGCACATCAGCAACAAGGCACGCTGCCCTGTCTCCACTGATGCACGCACTTGAACTTCAGTTTCCTAAAAGAACACCCTTGCAAGGTTGTTTAGGAGCAAATTCACTAGCGCACTCAAGAAAGTTCCAGCAATTCATGGTTGAGTTTCCCTGACTGACCTAAGGATGCTAATCCTGCTTGCTGGAACTCTTGCGCTTTGTGAACTTACCCCTGTTTGTTGACTAAATGAAACGACACCCTTACCCTAACAAATTCGACCCTAGCAAAATCAAGCCCCTGTTAAGCTGAAAAGTCTTGAAAATCGCAAGTCTTAGCGATAAATAACCCTTCTTGGCAATATTTACAATTAGCGCGGCTCGCGCGAGCTCTTGTAAACAACATCGATGTCAATGCGCGGAAAAGAGCTACTTCGGATCCTAATTGCTCCGTGGGACGCCACAAGGCGACCCAGCGAGTCGCCGCCGGTGCCGCTCGGCCACACTACATTTAGCAAGTTTCCGAATGGTCACCGTTTAACCACATTCATTTCCCATTCCATTGAGCCTAATGAATTTTGCAAAGCTTTTAGTTCGGCGGTGATGCGCTTGTCGTCCCAGCTTAGAATATTTTGCATCAGACGCGCTACTTTGGGGGCAGCTGCCAGGCACTGCTGGTGGTGCAACTGTGCCAGGCGCACGCGGCGGCTTAAGAGATCTTCCAGTGATACTGCCATCTCTGCCTGCACGCAATGAGGAATCTCAGCCATGATTGGTGGAAAGTCCGGGCAAATGCGTTCGCTTAGTTGTGGCTCGTGATCAATTACCTCAAGAATGCGCTGAGCATCTTTCCCATATGTGGCAATCAGATGCGCGATAGTTGCCGGTTCAATTGAAAGTTTGCGGGCTTTGGCTGCTATTGCTGCTGTTTGCGTTAAATAATCTTGCCGATCAAGCCAGCCGCCCAGCATCATGCGCTGTGTGCGTGAAGTCCTGGCTGCTGGATGAATAAGTTCCGGAAACTTTAAAAAGACCTGCTCTAACACTTCACCAGCCATTAATCTGTAATTAGTCAGCTTGCCGCCTAATACGCCAATCATGCCGCCAGGTCCTGTAAAAATTGCGTGTTCGCGCGAAATATTTGCAGTAGTAATTTGGTCAGAAGACAAAGCATGTTTACCGTTACCTGAATCTGTTGCTTGATTTAAATTAAAGGCATGCTTATGTGGATCTACCAGAGGGCGCAGCCCCGCCCAGGCAGCTGTGACATCGCTGCGATTCAAGCGGTGCTCGCCGGTATATTTGTTGACCGCAGATAATAGATAATCTACCTCATCAGCGTTTGGCAGCGGCTTATTTAACTCCCCACTATAGAGTGAATCGGTGGTACCAATCATGATGGCACGCTGCCAGGGTATGACAAAGATATAACGCCCATCGTAAGCAGGAAGAAACAGAGCGGTGTTTGTCTCAAAGGCTGATGGTGGCACCATAATATGAATGCCTTTAGCCGGCAATACACGCTCATCCCAATGCTTATCAATTAATTTTGTCACATGATCAATCCACACCCCAGTGGCATTGACACAGGCTTTGCAGTTTAGAGTAATTTCCTGACCATTAATGCGATCGCGACAGACGACGGTTTTTATTTTATTTTGCTCGATACCAAACCCGGTGGCTTGCAAATAATTGATCGCTAATGCCCCATTGTTAGAGGCTGACTTCAGCACTTCCAAAACCAGACGAGAATCATCGGTGATCGCATCATGAAACTTAAGACCGCCAATCACATCCTCGCGGTCTAATACCGGCGCTGCTTCCAACACCTCTTTGCGGCCTATGCGTTGATGAGGTTGTGCTCCTGGTTGAGCAAAAGCGAGCATGTCGTAAAGAGTTAATCCTAAAGCCGCCTTGATCTGAGTAATAAAACTCCCCTTGATTAAGGGCAAAACAAAACTGAAATCCTGAACAAGATGCGGCGCCAGTTGCTCAAGCAAAGCTCTTTCCTGGCAAAGAGTACTGGTTAACTTGAATTGAAATTTTTCAAGATAGCGCAAGCCCCCATGCACTAATTTGGTTGTGCGGCTGGAGGTGCCTGAGGCAAAGTCATCTTGATCAATGACAATTACCGAAAGTCCACGGCAAGCGGCGTCTTGTGCAATGCCTGCTCCGACAATACCTGCGCCAATGACAACAAGATCAAATTCTCTGAAGGATGCCAGCTCTAAAACTTGATTGCGTGTTTTCATGATTGATATTGTAACTTGATCAAAGACATAGATATTTTCTATATCTATTGCATAGCTATTTGGATCGGAACAGATCTGGTGTTGTGATCTCGGTCTCAGCAGGCTGGCAGCCCGTTCGGCAATTCGCTGGATTGCCTCACCCCAGGGAGTATATGATTTGCACGTATTATCTGGACACTTGCTAAGTGTAGTGTAGCCGCTTGCGGCGTTGTCCTAAAGCTTGCGGCGTGGATCCTCGGCATTGCTATTGATCCGGAATAGTCGGATTCCTATCCTCTTGCCGCTTGCGGCGTGGATCCTCGGCATTGCATTGATCCGGAATAGTCGGATTCCTATCCTCTTGCCGCTTGCGGCGTTATCCTAAAGCTTGCGGCGTTGTCCCAAAGCTTGCGCAGAGCCCCCAGAAGCTGTCGCTTATAATGTAGTATGCTTATTTTCGTACGATATCTAAGCAGGTGGGCTGCCTAGCCCCCAAGAGGTTCCAAGTTGAGTTTATCTACAGTCGTGTTGTCCAAAGCAAAACCGCGTTTATTCAAAACCACTGTTTGCCTTGCCATTAGCTTTAGTATAATTTTTAATGGCACTGCCGGTAGTGCCTTAGCGGCAGGCAACACGCAAGCTGACAGCTCATCGATGAGCCATGGTACTGTCCTAGATCAAGCCAATAAAACAGCCACCCCGGCTGATCTCAACGTTCAGCAACTACCTTCCCTGATTGACATTCCTCAAACGCCTGAGTCGATTGAGAAAGTTATTAAAGCAGAAGCAGAAGGCGAACAGTTTTTTGAACAGCACCTCTTAGATAGAGCTATGGCTAAATGGCAAGAAGCCTATGGAATATCTTTAGAAATGAAGTACGCAGAAGGTGAAGGACGTGCTTTAACCAACATGTGCCGTGTTTTTATTGATCGCGGACAATTTGTCAAAGCAAAATACATGGGTGAAAATGCCATTGAGGTGTTAAGTGGTGTTTCAGATCAAAAAGCTTTAGGGCGTGCTCACTTATATCTTGCCCAAGCATATTTTGGTTTAGATAATCCTGTTTGGGCTGGTCAGCAGCTGGAAGAGGCAATGAAAGCTTTTTCTTCTTCTGCTGGAAACAATGCCCCTGACACTTCGCGCTTGATGCTGCTTGCCGCCTCAGTTTTGATGAACATGGGGAAAGTAAAAGAATCCATTCAATTTTTTGAGGCAGCCGCTACTTACTTTGTTCAGGCAGGCGACAACGCTAGAGCCATTGCCAGTCATTTAAAAGTGGTTGATATTCTGCTTTCTCAAGGGCTTTTAACAGCCGCTTCTGAAGAAGCTCAAAAGGCAGTTTCGTTGGCTAAAGCCGATCAAAAGCAGCCGAACAATTTGCTTGCTCCACTTACTTCACTTGCCAATTGTGACTACACGCTTGGCGAGCACAGACAAGCAGCCACGCTTTATGAGCAGGTGAATCAACTGGCTGCGAAAATGCCCCTTGATCAGTTAAACAACACAAGCAGAGCTTATATAGATCTTGGCTATGGCTCAACTCTTCTTGCTTGTGGGGAATTAGAGCAAGCACGGGTACTTCTTGAGAGAGCTGTCGGTGTTTTTAAATCTGCTGGGCTCTCTTTGCCTCAAGCGCAAACAGCTAATGTCTTGGGAGTATTGGAGGAGGCTGAAGGACATCATGAAGCAGCAATGCGTGAGTTTGGCGAAGCTCTCGATTTGCATAATTTAATTACGCCCAAAAACGACAATTTTCATGTTCAAATTCTCTCTAACCTTGCTTCAGTCGAATCTGCCATGGGACGCAACCGAGATGCGCGCCTCCACCTGGAAACAGCAGCGGAGCAACTGAAGAAAATGAAAGACGAAACGCAGCTTGGACGGGTTTACGCAGCTGGTGCTGAAGTTGCCTGGAAGCTGGCTGATAGTGCTCAAGCACAACAATTAGTGAAAGGTGCGATTGAAATTTCGCAAAAAGTGAATGATGACTCGGCTCTTTGGCGGGAACATACATTGCTGGCCAAAATGCAGTTAGCCCAAAACGACCAAGCAGCAGCACGTGATTCTCTTTTGAGCGCCCTTTCATTTTTCCGTTCTCCTCAAGCAGGCATTTTCCCTTCCCCTGAGCGAATTTATTATGGTACTTCACGCCATGACTTAGCCGAAGAACTAGTTTCAATGCTTGTTGCTCAAAAGATGACCGAACAAGCCTTGTTAGCTTCTGAGCAATTAAAAGAAGAAGCCTTTATCAATGACTGGTTTGAACGCTGTGGGCAAGTAAAGGCTGAAGATGCTGATCTTTATAACGATCTGGCTAGCCAAAGAGCGCATCTCCATGCCATTGAAGTAGCCAGCCCACCTGGCATGATTGTCAAAGAATGGCAAGCCTGGATGACGCGGTTTCGCGCACTCATTACTCAAAATAAAGCACTGGCTCGGCTTATTGCCCCGGTGCCAACTCCAATAGCCGACATTATCAAAGCTGTGCAAGCAGCTCACACAACTGGGGTTGAGTATTTAATCGGCAGTGATTCGACTGTTGTATTTACGCTTGATCCAAGCGGTCATCTGACTGCCGATACTTTGCCTGTGGGACGGACTAAGCTTTCTGAGCAAGTCAATACTTTGCTTGCTGCTGCCCCAAAGGTTGATAACGACAGCCGTCAATTTGTTTATGGCAATAACTTGTCGGGCAAAAGAATCTTCTCTTTGTTTTTTAGCGAATTGATACCCCCTTCAGTGGAAGCAACTTTGCCGGCAGATGCTGAGCAAACTGTGTCCATTATTCCTGATGGGCTCTTGTTCAATTTGCCCTATGCTGCTTTTGCCAATCAGGAAGGCAAGTATTTCATCGAAAAACACACACTCACTATGGCATCTTCCATGGATACTTTTTTAGATCGTAAGGCTCCTATTGCCGACGACTTAAATCTGTTGCTTGCTTCAGCCGATAAGAGCACCGTAGGTGGTGCAAGCAATGATGAAGCTACCTCACTACCCAAACTTCTAGGCACTCAGGTGGTTACCCGCTTACCAAGCCGAGGCACTGATTTAAAATCAATGCAAGACCAAGTAAGAGGACATGCCGTTTTGCACATTGCTGAGCCTTACGCACTTGCTTCGGACAATTTGCTTAAATCAGTGTTGCCCTTTGGTGCAAATAAAGGTGAGCCTGGACATACGCTCACTACTTCTGGCTTATTTACTGTCAATATTCCTACTAATTTGTTAGTTTGGAGCAGCACTGCTGGTAATATCAACAATACTGACGGGAGCGAGCTTGAAATTTTTGCTAGAGGCTTGCACTACGCGGGTGTGCGTAATGTTCTGGTTAGTCTTTGGCCTACTTCGCCTGGGCAACGAGTGAACGAACTGGCTGATTTTTATAAAAACAAACAAGCTGGACTAAGTGATGCGGCAGCTTTGCGCAAAGCTGAATTAGCGGCTCTTGCCACAGACCCCTCGCCCTGGACCTGGGCTTCTTTCCAACTCTTCGGCCCCGGTGATTAGAATCGCGGAGCACTGGAGCGCGGGCACCTTCGGCGACTCACAGGGTCGCCTCGTTCGCCATGGATCCTGTTGATCCGAAATTACTCGATCCGGGTCCGTTAATTTCTTGGGAAGTCGCAAGCGCCTGACTGGGTTTTGGATTTGGAATCGATTTTAAGCAACATCGCTAAAGATAATATTTGCTTGCCTGCCCAAACGAGCCAAATATTTAATCAGTGTATCAACGCTGTAATCTTGAATCTTCATTGCCATAATTTCAGCAATTCTAGGCTGCCTGACTTTGAGAAGCTTTGCTGCTGCTACTTGCGTTAAGTGACGCTCTTTGATGATTGTTTTTATTTGCAGCATTAAATCTGTGCGCATCAAAAGATTGGCTGCCTCTTCATCACTAAAACCAAGGTCTTTAAAAACATTCCCGCAACTTTCCACCCAGGGCGTATTCTTTTTATTTGTTCCTTTCTTTGAGCATTTGCGCATAAATTCTCCTTGCTTGATCAACTTCGGTTTGTGGTGTTTTCTTGGATTTTTTCTCAAATGCATTTAAGACATATACTGCTTCTGGGAACTTAGCCACATAAATCACGCGATGTTCATGAGGCTTATGTATCCGAAGCTCTAGCACTCCTTGCCCAACATCAGGCATTTGCTTCCAGTCCTCCGGCATGCCGCCTTGTTGGACGATGCGCAATCCCTCACCAGCAAGACTTCTTGCTTCTTTCGGAAATTTCCTGATTGTGCGCAATGTTGCACCCATAAAGCGCAGAGGCTTGCTAGGTAATTTCCTCATATTCATTATACGAATGTTCGAATACCAGGTCAATGATTATCACCTCTGCTTGTAAAAAACTATTTAGTGTTAGCTATATACAAGAACGAAAAATCTATTCAATAAGTTCAATCTTGCTTTAGATTTTTATTTAGGTGAACGCAATTTCATCAAACCTAGCGTGAGCTCGCGCTAGGTTTTGGATTATTTTCGACTTAGATTCACTCTTTTTGTTGTCTAGCAACCCTAAACCCCTTGATTTTGCCTACCTCAAAAAGGCAAAGTAAGGTGTATCTCAATTTCACTTCTCAGGATTCTCAAAAGCACAACCACCCAGTCAAAAAACTATTTCCAGGACATCAATGCAGGAAATAGGGGCGGCTTGCTTTGCAAATATTTAGCGCAGAGTTGATTGGTCAAACAGTTGTCCGGTTGCGTGTGACCGGACAACTTCGACTTTGGGATTGAAATTCAGTTCGTTCGTGCGAAGGAGAATTTCTCATGGAACCACAAGTGATGGAAGTTCATGTGCCTGCGGATGTTACGACTGTTACTGAAGCCCTGCGGGCTAGTAGCAAGCCGTCCTTGGTGCTGGTCTTTTCCGGGGTAGCTTCAGAGAGGTTGAACGGCTTGCGCGCGCAACTTCTTGCCGCATCGCGAGCCCTACTGCCAGATGCACAAGGTGCTCATTACGAGCAGTTCCGGTCCAATTTGGGACTTAAAGACACGCGGAAAACCCAGGCGTTGTATCTGAGGCTTTCTCAAGTTAAATTGATAGACTTGTGGAGAGCAAGACAACTTTCCCGTCGTGCATACAATGGAATAGAGAAGTTGGGAGAGCCTTGGCCCAGAGGTGGAGGAGCTCGTTATGGCAGAGAAAGCATTGTCTCTCTGGCTGATCTTGCCCGCTACACGCGTGAAGATCTGTTCGGAGTGAAATATATCGGACTCCTATCAGTGCAAGAGATCATCGATCTCCTGCAGTCATACAGGGTCACGCTTCCGGAGAAATGAAGGATTTCTCGGTGTCCGGTTGCGTGTGACCGGACAACTTCGACTTTGGGATTGAAATTCAGTTCGTTCGTGCGAAGGAGAATTTCTCATGGCGGTGAAAATGGTGGTGGCTCAGACGGCTGAGGAGATTCGGACTGTGCTTGAATCTTTGCAGGGAGATGGCAAATCGCCTCTGGTGCTGGTCTTTCCCGAGGTGGATCTGGCAAAACTGAAAGTCTGGCTGGCGCTCCTCCTTGGCGCAGATGCAGAATTAGTCTTGGATCCGCACTTCAAACAGTTCTGCGCCAATCTGAAACGTGATCCCAATGCGGAAACTCGTGCATTGTATGACAGACTGAACACGATTTGTTTGCAGGATATCCAAGGATTCATAGGGAAAAAGCTGGCTCGCCTAGATGAGAACGCTAGGGAGAGGGGCGATGAAAGAATGGAGACCCTGTCCGACATTTGCAGGCTCTACTCACGTGGTAGACTGCTGGATGAGCCAGGTATTTCTGAGGCATCGGCAGGTAGGATCCTTCATTACTTACAGAAGGAGTGTGGAATCGAACTCTCCTGAAAAAGTAATGAATTTCCGGGAGCGGCCGCGTGGCACTTCTGCAACCGGGGGCGGCTCGCGCCCCCTTTTCTTTTTTTATTTTGGCACCGCCGGCAGTGGTATGATGTTTCTTGGTTTTTTGATCTTTTTTCGATTTTTGCGGCGCGAAGCGGGCAGGCTGCCCGCGCTCCCAGGGAGTATAGGGTTCGCACGTATTATCCGGATACATTCTAAGTGTAGTGTAGCCGCTTGCGGCGTCCCACGGGATCATCGGGATCCGATGTATTGTAGGGGCGCATTGCATGCGCCCGTTCAGATCGATACCGGATCAAACCGAATTGCAAGAATCGAACTCGGCGGGCACATGCAATGCGCCCCTACACAATGTAACTGGCGCGATCGTTACCTAATACCCGTACCCGCCGTTGCCGGCATATCCACCACCACCAGGAGGTGGATACCCACCGCTGCCGCCACCAGGATAACCGCCTGGTGTTACGCCGGAGATTGAGACAGGCGCATCTAATTGTAATTGCATTTGCGTGCCCGATTTAATAGTGACATCGGCTCCCTTGCGAAGCAGCAAGCTGTCGGCTACTCCAAGCCCACCACCAATGGCAGCACCAGACCAGGCGCCTCGCCCAGCCCCATAACCACCGCCAGCAATAGCACCAACAGCGGTGCCAAGCGCAGCGCCGCCACCTGCTCCAACCAAGCCCCTAAAAGCAACTGAGCCGACTTTATTGCCTGTGTTTTCGCCTTTATAAGTATCTGAATTAGCTCCGCCGACTTGAGTGTATTTGTTAATGCCACCAACCAGATGCGCGCTTATCGGTGTTTCAGTTCCATCAGGAGTGCGGATGCGATTAAAGATAATTTGCACTTCACCAGATTTTGTAAGCCTTCCACCAGCTTTAGCGCTGCCAATTTGTCCAAGCACAACTGAACCAGCTGGAATAACTGAATCACCCAGGTTGATATTTTGTGTGATGTTTGCTTGCAACAAGTCACCCGCTTGTGCTGCTTGAGTGGAAATCGATGTAGCTAGAGTAATAGGAATAACTTGCCCAGCAGGTGCATAAGCTACACGTCCCTGACGATATCCTTGCGGCGGTCCGCCTTGGGGTTGGTAGCCCTGAGGTTGATAGCCGCCTTGCGGATAACCTTGAGGTTGAAAGCCTTGCTGCGGCGGCGGATAACCTTGTGGTTGAAAACCTTGCTGCAAAGGTGGACCACCTTGAGGTTGATAGCTTTGTTGAGGCGGCGGATAGCCTCCTTGTGGTCCGCCCTGCGGTGCACCGCTGCTGTTGTAAGTGTCATAACCAGGCGGTCTACCATTATATGATTGATTGGCAGGTTGACTGCTGTCAGCAAGCGCACTAGCAGAACCTTGAGCAGGAGCACCGCCAGTTAGTTGAGCCACATAACTATTTATGCTTGCTTGGTTGGACAAGGCACCACGCATGGAGTCAGCCCATTTTTGCGCTAGCAATGCCGGTGTTGTTTTAGCTGCTTGAGCGTCAGCAGCGCTCACTGTAACTACCTGATAGCCACCCAGTGTAACCACCGGAGTGCCCTGAAAATAAGAGATGGCAACAGAAGCAGGACTGCGATCTTGCGCGGCAACCAGAGCATTGTCTAAATTATTCTGAATGGTGCTGGCGCGTTGCGCTACTGTTCCTCCATCAGGATTAGCCAGCGTCAGTACTGTTTGTCCGGCAATTCTTACATCACCTGCTGCTGCTTGGGCTACCAGCGGGAATATGCTAATTGTCTGGCTGAGCAATAATGCAGCCACCAACGCTTGTTTTTTGATCTTGTTCATTTTCATCTTTACCTTGAAATCGCCCATGTAATGCATGAGAAGATTACACCAATATCTTCTTAAGTGCAGACCAGAATAATCAGATAAGATTGTAGCAATGTTCTCAAGCACTTGTCTGAAACCTGCCTAACACCTAATAATGTCTCTTTACAGCTCACCTAATTTAAAAAACAATCAACTGGCTTTGCGTCGCACTGAATGGATCTTGCAAAGCGTGAATGGGCTGCCGCTTATTTTTTCACCTCTTTTGGCAGCCCAAGTTCCTCTTTTAACTCATGCTTTTACCACCCGCCTGGGCGGTAAAAGTGAGCCTCCTTATGATAGTTTCAATCTGGGCGGCAGCTCGCTTTCTGAGATCCGCAAGCAAGATGCACTTAGCAATCGCCAAAGACTTTGTGCAGCTTTAAATTTATCTTTTGATCAACTGGTGATACCGGGACAAATTCATTCTGCCAATGTTGTTTTTGCTGACAAGCTAAGTATGGAAGCAGGCATGCCAACAAAAGAAGCAGACGGAGTGGCGACTAATAGTCCGGCTCAGCCAATGCTTTTACATTTTGCTGATTGTGTGCCGATTATTATTTTGGACCCAAACAAAAAAGCTTGTGCTGTAGTGCATGCCGGCTGGCGCGGCACAGCCAGTCAGATTGTTCGCCAGGCAGTAAAATTTTTAGAAGAACATTATAAAAGCAAAGCCCAAGATCTTATTGCTGCCGTTGGTCCAGCCATTGGTTCTTGTTGTTATCCAACCGGCTCTGAGGTAGTGAACAAACTGCTTGCTTCAGTGATTGAACATGAGGAAGAGCCTGCTCAAAAGGCTTACCCAGAGCATAATCCTAAGCATATTCACGGGAAGCCAAGCGATAAAAATTTCTTAGATGTTTCTCTTCTTTCTAAAATTCATCAAGCTAATTTAGATAAATTTTTTTCAGTGGTCCAGGATAGTATTCATCCAGATTTAAAAGCCATCAATGCCTTGCAGTTAGCGCAATCAGGAGTAGAAAAAATAGATATTGCTAATTTGTGTACTGCTTGCAACCCTGAGCTCTTTTACTCTCACCGGCAATCTGGGGGTACAACCGGGCGCCAAGGAGCAATTGCTTGTTTGGTTCAGTGATTTTTCAAAGTGGCGCTAGCAATTAATGCTCGATAGAAGTTAAGATGTCACAGGGAATTGGTAACCCGAATTTGGTTAGGAAATTTGCAGATGCTGGAACGAAGCAATTGGATACTTAATGTAGTTCTAGAGTTGGGGAAGGCTGCTCGCCTTCCCGTTTGCAAGCTTGCGGCGTCCCACGGAGCAATTTGGATTCGAAGATTAGGATCCAGACAGGTCCGGACCATAACAACGATCCAATGTTGTTTCTTAATTCTTTTGCAAACAACTTTCGCTCCCTACCAATGTTTAGCTGCCAAAGACAATGCCGGTACAATTGCCAGCATAGCTAACGGCGGTCAGTCGTCCATGCTCAATATTCCTTTGACTAAGCTTGAGCCAAAATTGGCAGTGCCGGATAATACAGCCGCCTCGCCATCGGACAATCAAACAAGTCCGGACGCATCTCACAATCAAACCAATAACAACTCTTCTTCAAACCAAGCCAGCTCTATTCCCTTGCCACCTGCTGCTCCGGACAGACGTGCTACTGCTGGCAATGGCACAGATAATTATCCCATAGTCGCTAAAATGGAAACCGCCACTTTTGGCAGTGCCAGATCACAATGGGCAGTCAATCAGCGTCTGGATGCCCTGGAGCAAGCGGTTTTCAAAAAAACTTTCAACAACCTGAGCTTATTTGACCGTACCCAACGCTTGCAGGCTGCAATTCTAGGAGCCACCCCTGAACCGGTAGCAGAATCGGGAGCGGCAGATGACTTAGTAAATACATCTGAGTTGCCTTATCAGGGGTCAAATCCGCATGATCAACAATCTGCCGAGGCCAATTATTTTGATCAAATTGCTGCCAACCCAGAAAATCAAATCGAAACCGATCCAGCTGAGCTGCAAACTTTTGCCTTGCAACTAGTAAACTATGCTCGCTCCCAAATAGGGCTGTGCTCACTGAGCCAAGATGAAGCGGCGTTGCGCATGGCTTCAGAACAAGCAGAAGATCTAGCTCGACGCAATCTCATATCTCACTCTAATGAGTCTGGGAAAAACCCTGATCTACGCTACACCGCTTGCGGCGGCAATGATGCTGTTCTTGAAAGTCTTGCTGCTCTTAAAAGAGAACAGCTCAAGACGCATAATCTCTCTAAATCAATGGTGACGCAAGTTTTTAAAACATTGATGTCCAGGCAAGATGACCGCGAGGCCCTTCTTTCGCCAGATGCTACCGGTTTTGGTTTTTCCATTAAATGGACGGCTGACAAACAAAGAGTTATTGCTTGCAGTGAAATTAGCACCACCCATGGCATCATACAACCTCTTGTGCCGCCTGCCATAGTTGGCGATAAAGTAGAAGTGGCAGGGTCAATCTATCAGCCCTATAAATTCAGCCGTATTACTTTAGCCTGGGAAGGAGCGCGCGAAAGCATGCCTGAAGCCGCTGATGAAGCTGAAGAAGCATTGCCTTATTTCCCGCCGCTAGATTATATTGCTTTTTCTTCTAAGTCCGAACATGATTATGAAAAAGCTCTGGCAACTTTGCGTTTGGCTGGTATTATGGCAGCCATGGCTGGTGGTCTATTCATACCGCCTGTGGCACTGGCTGCTCCTTTGATTGCTGCTTCAGGAACTTTTGCTGAGCCGCCCAAGCCACTTTCTGATATACCTGTGCATGGTGGCATTAAAGTAGATGGTCAGGGTTTTTCCGGACGAGTTCCATTTGCCAATGGTGGCAAAGAAGGGATTTATTATCTTACTGTCTGGGCATCTAATGGCAGAAACGACAAGTTGGTGCCTGTAAGCCGGCGCGCTTATCTTGTAAAAACCGGGTTGGAAGTTCCTGCTGCTTCAGGAGTAGAAGACGTAGAAGGAACTGTTATTTCTAAGACGAAGCATAAAAAACAAAAATCTGATAGCAAATCCGGTGCTAACGCAGGATCTAGCCAATGATCAATGCGTACAATTCAAAATTGCTTCGTGGGACGCCGCAAGCGGCAAAAGGACAGGGCTCTGACTGTTCCGAATCAATGCAATGCTTTGGATCCACGCCGCAAGCGGCTACACTACACTTAGCAAGTATCCAGATAATACGTGCAAATCGTATACTCCCTGGGAGCGCAGGCAGCCTGCCTGCTTCGTGGGCGCGTGCAACGCGTCTCTATAGATCCAAATTGTCCCGTGGAATATTGGTACGATTAGCCGTTCTATTATTTTTCTTATTTTATTTCTCCATCTCGGCTAACGCCCAATCTTATGGCTTTCAAATGGGAGCGCAGTCCGATGCTCTTCACACTGGCACTCAATCTACCAATTTGCAAACCGGCACGCAAACAGATTTGCTTCAAGGCGGCACAGAAGGATCACTTATACAAGGTGGGGTAGAGCATCAAGGTGGACCAATAAATATCATTATTGTTCTTGATTGTTCTTACAGCATGAAAGAAAAACTGGGCGGCGAGACTCAAAAACTGGAGGCAGCCAAACAAGTTTTGCAAAATGCTTTAGCTAGAATTCCAAGCGACGTCAATTTAGGGCTGCGTGTTTTTGGACAGGGAAGCAATGCCGGTGGCTTTTCAACACCTGCTGTAGACTGCAGGCAAACAGCGCTTCTAGTGCCTCTGGGGCAAGGAAACAGACGATCAATTATTGAAAAAGTACGCAACCTCAAACCATTTGGCATGACACCTTTAGAATATGCTTTGCGTCAAGCAGCTGAAGACGATCTGTCCACCGCTCAGGGAACGAAAATAATTATGCTGATTACTGATGGAGCTGATACTTGCGGTGGCAATCCATGTGGTTATATCCATATGCTGCCTCTGCTGGGAATTCATATAAAAATTGATGTTGTTGGGCTTGATCTCAAATACGATCGCTCTGCTCGTGCGCAACTCAACTGTATCAGTGAAGGCACAGGAGGAAAATATTACGATGCCAACACCTCTTCTGAATTAATTGACGGGATCTCCAAAAGTGTCAACACAGCACTTTCAGGGCGCATCATTCTTAAACCTGGAACACCTGTAAAAAACATCGAAACCCTGCCTGAGTTGCAACCAATCCAACCACAGAAATCGCAACCGTAGTGGCGCGTGTTGTACGCGCCCGTCAAGATCGTCTCGCTGTCAGCCAAACAGTTCTTTCATCAATTGTTGTTTGCTTTTGCCGAGATATTTTGCAACATCATCCAGAATACTGCTTAATGTCCCTATTTTTAGATCAATATGGTTGGGAATAGTCAGACTGTGTTGCTTTCCCGTGAAATTAGAGCAAAGACGCATATGACTTCCAGTCTGATGGTCAACCTGATAACCATATCGTGCAAGTTTGCGTGCAAGCTTAGAGCCAGATAAATCTCGTGGTAATTTCACGCAGAGAGCAATTCGTCCTTGACCAGGTGTAGCCGGATTACCCTTGGTCGATCCGCAACATTGTGAAAATGACAAGAAACAGCATCTTTAACATTGATTTTGAGCTCGTCCTCTGTTTCGGCTTCTGTGAATATGGAATAACCAAGCGCGCGAGCCTCATAGCCACCTTCCGGTGACAGAGATACCTCAAAAATAATTTCTTGATTGACCATTTTCTACTCCGAGTAGCCTGATGAGCCATGTAACCTAAGTATATACCCTAATAGAATAGGGCAAATCTTTACGAGCGGCACTGAGCATTCACTTGTCATGAGTTAGTTTCCAAACCTAGCGCGGCTGCGCTAATTGTAAACTTTGCATTTTTAGATAAAAGCTATTTAGGAAATGGCAAGCAAGTTTGTTGATTTGCTGCAAAATCCAGAGCTTGATTGATGCTATAAAGCCGCCCAGTACTTGCCGGCAGAGCTTTTTAATTGAATTCTATATTGGCGCAGATGCTGGATGAGCATTCGTAACAAAGACTTGCATTTGCCCCCTCAAATTTGTCAGGCTGAGGTGTATTCCTTAGTCCAATTGGATCAGTCAGTCAAAAAACAAACAGCCGCACAAAAAATGATTCTCTCTTGCCTTAACAGGCGGTTCAGAAAGAATCATGACTGAGTGCTGCTGTTTTCACTGCGTGAACAAAAGAAGAATCCACAGATTTGGAGGAGTGCCAAAATGAACAGCGCTGCGATTCCTGATCTGATTCAGACTGCCCGGACAATTCTCCGCGCGTTTTACGGCAGTTACCAAGCTAGTGCTGCTGTGCCTGAAGGCTTGAGAGAGCTGCTGGACGAATTGTTCGACAGGCTTCATGCATATGCAGTGCTGTTGATGGAAGATGATAACGCTGATTTAGCTAATCACATTAGCAAGGTTGATCCTTGCTTGGCTGATATTGGTGAGCAGTTAGGAAAACTGAATCGGAAAATCGCACGCATGGATGTGCCGGCTATCCAGCAAGTGTTTGCATTGATGGATGAATCTGATCGTCAATGCTTAAGAACCGAGATAGCAGGTTACATTGATTCTGGCGTTCTTCCTTCACCAAACCAAAGTGCGGAGGAGGTATTTGCAGGTGGGAGTGACTGGAGGAGTGAATCAGACGCCCTCGAGCAAGAGATGCAACCAACTGAAGGGAAGACAGAGCCGGACGGATGGGAACTGCAGATCCTCAGAGCAATCCTGGCAGTGGTTGAGTAATCTTTTCTACCCACTACGATGGTCGTGGCGGGTTGGTGGAACTCAAGGTACTTGTCTCAAATGGAGGTGATTCATGGTGAAGACAATTACGGCAAGTGAGGCGGCTCGGGCGTTTGCGGCTTTGGATGGTCTTGCCTATGAGTTGTCAGATCGCATCGAGAAACGCGGATCTCAACTGGGTTATGAACCGCTTTGTCAGCACCTCGCCATCTTGTCGGCGCTGCTGGGAAATGTGCATAATGACTTGAAGAATTTCGTGGTAGAAAAACTTGAATCTTTGGGAGACATCGAGTTGTCTCCCGAAGCGACGACAAGCCTACAGCAGCTCTGGGCTCTCTGTTTAAGCATGGTGTTTGCCAGGAGTGATTTTCTCGTCGGCAGACGAGTTGACCCAACACCACTCATCATTCCTAGATCTCCATTTTCGGCGGCAGAGGCTGGGGCTGGAACTGCACAGGCAGCACCGACACCAGCAACGGAGCAAGACCTCTTGAGGCTCATCCAACGAATCAAGCAAGCAACTACGGAGAAAGCTCAGAGGTTCCTCCGCATGCTTGCAGATCTGGATAATGCCTTGAGCGCAATAACAGATGTGTTGGCGCAACGTAGGCCTGTTGCCTAGAGCGCATATGTTTGAAGGATCTTGAAACCGGAGGAGAACTCCTCCTCCGGTTGTAGTGGCGGATGAATTAAGCGGTAACTGCAACAGCTTTACCTCGCAAGAAAGGACAGATCAATCATGTGGGTCACAAAGCAGTGCTATGCGTGCGGCGGGAGAGGCTTTACAGGTAGAAGCCCTTCTCTGCTACCCAAAAATCGTAAGCGTGTGCCCCGCCAGCGAGACCTTCGCATCCTGATCCTGATGTTCCCGATCAAGAAATGCAGGCTTTGTCGCGGACAGAGGAGAGTGAAAGTGTGGATTGGAATCAGCACACAAGAGCAACTCAGGAGGGCACAGGATGAAGTATCCAGACTCAAGGCATTATGCAATGAATAGGATCCCCGGCAACAGCTAAGCACCCTCACAGAAAGAAGGGAAATACCATGATCGGTAAGCAATCGAAGCGGCGCTCGCGCAAACGGCCACCAAGATCTGCATGGCGAAGTTGGGTACTGTCTCCGACAAGGAGAGCGGCAAAATTGAAAGCAAAGGAGCGGAAAAAACAACCCGAGCTCGTCAGCGATCCCAATGAATATGTAAGGATACGGATCCGGGTTGCTGAAATAGGTCGGTCAAACTAGCATTCGTTTTACGTAGCTGCACCACCAGGGATGGTTCTGTGTCGAATTCAACCCACCGCGGCGGTCGCGGTGGGAACCAGTGTATGAATCTGAATGGAGGTGAATTGTGGGCATTAAGGCAAGTGAGGCAGCTCGGGCGTTCAAGGCTATGGGTTGTTACCTCTATCTATGGGGGTATCATATCCAGAACGGTGTTCGTGCTCAGTATCTCCCCAGCGCGCCGCCGCTACTGGAGAAAGCGCATCGTGGTGTAATGGAGTTGGCAGAAAAGAGGCTTGCTTCTTTGGGAGACAGGGAATTGTCTGCCCAGTCCACTACAAGCCTACATCAACTCTGGGATCTCTGTTTCAGCTTGATGAATGACATATGTGATCATCATCAGGCAAGCCCAGATAAGGCCATTTGGAAGGGAGTTGTGGTCATTCTCCAATCCCCATTTTCAGCGAAAACTATGTCAGGGTCGACGGTACCTGAAGCAGAACAAGCCATGCTGGTATTCGTCGAGCAGATCATGCAAGGCATTCAGGAAAGCACAGAGGGAGCCTTTCAGGAGGCTGCAGCTTTTCGTGAATTCCTCCGCCAGGGATGAGGAAACACGCAGGCATTATGCCTGCTCGCCTGCAAACGATTCTCGTGCAACCGGAGGACGACCCCTCCGGTTGTGGTGGCAATCAGAAACTTTTACCTCGAAAGAGAAGGAGATCAATCATGGGAGCTGAAATTACTCGTGAATCATGCGGCGCGTGCGGCGGGAGTGGAGTGATACGTATCTGCAATGGCTGCGGGGGCAATCCGAGTCGCTGTCGCTGCCCTGCTCATACTGGCTCCAGGACACAGCCATGCCGTCATTGTGATCATGGGCATGTGTACAAACAATATGGAGTAACCTCCCGCTGTCCCCCATGCAGTGGGAACCTGAATGAGTAAAGGTGATGGCATGCTACCCACCGCGATGGTCGCGGTGGGTAACCAGTGTACGAATCTGAACGGAGGTGGATTGTGGGAATTAGGGCAAGTGCGGCAGCTCCGGCATTGGAGAGCTTGGCTAATGTCGCCTTTACATTGGCGAATCGTATTCATGGACACGTATCGCACCCCACCGATCAGCAGGACCTCCTCACGCTGATGAGTCTGCTGAATTATAGGGAGGGTGATTTCAGGGCTTTGGCAGATAGACTTGCGTCTTGGGGAGACAGTGAACTATCTGACCAGGCTGTTGCAAGTCTACGGAAACTCTGGGATCTCTTTTCCGGCATGGTGGCTGCCAACAGTGAATTCCTTGGACATATGCGCGCTCGTCCAACAAGACTCGACATCCCCGGCTCACCATTTCCAGCGGCAGATACTGGGGCTGAAACTACGCTAGTTCTGGTACACGCAGAAGAAGAAGAGCTGCTGCGATATGCCCAAATGATCACGCCAGGTATGGAAGAGGCTTCAGAAGAATTTCTCCGGGTGCTTGCTGCATTTGATGCTTGCATGAATCGGGCGATGGCAGTTTTCGGGATGCGCCAGGGCTAGCTCAGACGCCTGGTCTGGCGCACATGCTGAAAGTGGGTCTCTTGGACCGGGGGATGCCTTCCCCCGGTTTTTTGTTTTTATTAAGGCACCGTATGTGGTGCTTCCAAGGGCTTCGCATCCTACGTAATGATTTCGTTTCTACAGCCGGCAGGGGTGAGGCAATCCTGCGAATTGCCGAACGGCGCTCCCAGGAGCTGCGCGTTCTACAAGCGATCTTGGTTCCACGGCTGTGCATCCTTCCAACAATTCCGGCTCCAGCGGGCAAGGCTGCCCGTTCGGCAATTCACAGGATTGCCTCACCCCAGGGAGTATACGACTCGCACGTGTTATCCAGATACTTGCTAAGTGTAGTAGTGTAGCCGCTTGCGGCGTCCCCACCATGCTATCAAGATCTCACGAACTAGATCGATCCTTGCTTGACGGGCGGGCAAAGCGGGAGGCTGGTAGCCTCTCCTACAAACTGCCCCTACATTAAAACAAGATTCTTACCGCATCGAGATGCTCATGTGCGAACTAATCACATTGGTGATGTTGTCGCAGATTGAATTATATTGACTGGTTAAAATTAAAGGATAAATGCCCAATCCAATCATCACAAGCGACAGCGCCCAGGCGACAGCTTTTTCATTCGGGCGCGCATCAGATAAATGCCCAGCCCATTTGGGTAATTCTGGTCCATAAAAAAGTCGCTTCAAGAGCCAGAGCATATAGCCGGCTGTTAAGACAACACCTAGAGCCGCAAACCAAACAGCTCCTTTAGCGAGCATGCCGTGCGCATGTGAATTAGCCATAGGGGATGAGAAGGCACCATAGTAAACGCCGGTCTCGCCGACAAAGCCGGATAAGCCTGGCAAGCCAAGATTAGCCATAGTGGCCAACATCCAGAAATAAAACAACACCGGCATCTGACGAGCCAAGCCACCGCCAATTTCGTCTATATCTCTTGTGTGGCAGCGTTCATAAACAGTTCCCACTAAAAAGAATAGGGCTGCTGAAATAATGCCATGGCTAATCATTTGAAAAATGGCGCCATTTAAAGCAGCAGCTGAAAGACAACCAATGCCAAGCAATATAAAGCCCATGTGACTGACGCTAGAAAAAGCAATGATGCGCTTCATGTCTTTTTGCACTAAGCAGGCAATTGCTGCCCAGACAATGTTGAAAGCACCCAGCATCATAATCCACTGACCCCAATTAACAAAGACATTTGGGAAAAAGCCCATACAGATTCTCACCAGCCCGTATGCGCCCATCTTCAAAAGAAGTGCTGCTAATATCATTGATACCGGAGTTGGTGCCTCAACGTGCGCGTCAGGCAACCATGTGTGAAATGGAAATGACGGCAGCTTAACTAAGAAAGCCAAAAAGAAACCAAGGAAAGCCAGCCCTTGAATGTACTGAGGTAAAAGCGGGCATTTTTGTGCCAGCTCCAGCATATTGAAAGTGGTGGTGGAGCTGTCCGCCATTAACTGGAAGAAAAGATACAAAAGAGAAGCGAGCATGAGCACGCCACCTAAAAATGTATATATAAGGAATTTCATTGCCGCATAATCACGCCGTGGTCCACCCCAGATGGCGATCAAGAAATACATCGGCACTAACTCGAGTTCGTAGAAGATAAAGAACTGCAACAAATCAAGTGAGATGAAGACACCGATAATTGAAACATTCAAGAGCATCAGCAAGCTGTAATAAAGCTTGGGCCTCATTTTAATTGTGTCGCTCGCTAGCACTGCCATCAAATTGACAAAAGTTGTGAGCAACACCAGACAAAGACTGAAGCCGTCTAAGCCGACGTGATATTGAAGTGGTAAAGGATTAGTAATCCAAGTTGCTATTTGCTGGAATTGAAAGCCGGCAATATTAGCATTGAAAGCAGACCAAATAAAAAGAGAAAGCACCAGATTAGCTAAGCTGAAGCTGATTGCTAAGGGGCGCGCTAACTTTTCTTTGGCTAGACCAATGAGGATCATGCCGGCAAAAGGAAGGGCTAGTAAAGCAGTGAGAAGAAAAGAATAATTTTCAGCTAGCACGTTTAAGTTCCACCAAGACAATCAACAAATAAAGGATCCTTAGATCCAAAAACCAGACATCAGTATAACTGGTAATCGGATCCGGCTGGATACTTGCTAAGTGTAGTGTAGCCGCTTGCGGCGTTCCGCGGGGCTAGCAAGGATCGGATTCGGTGATGTGGTTCCGATGCCTGCGGACGAGGACGATCCGGCGAATCGTCCGAAGGTGCCCGCGCTCCCAGAAGCTAAGCGCCTAAATACTGTATATTTATTGAACGTTATTCCAACTTGTTAAGTGGAGAAAGCATTTGTCGCTCGAAGTTCTCAAGCAAATTGTTCAGTTTGCCCCTTACATCGTGGCACTACCTTTTTTAGCAGGGTTTTTGATCATTGCTGGCTTATGGCGAAGCAAAACCATTTCCATGCTCTTGTCAGTGGGAGCAGTGGCAGTTGGCTTTGCTTATTCATTATTGTTGTTTTATGCCTTGAGTCGCGCTCCCCAATTAGCGCCCTGGTTTGTCAACACCGATTGGTTTGTCTCTTCCAACTTTAGGCTGGCTATTGGTGTGCTTGTTGATAACTTAATGGCAGTGATGTTCATTGTTGTCACGGCTGTTAGTTTGTTAGTGCAGATTTATACTCATGGCTATATGCGCGAAGATCCAGGCTACTCGCGCTTTTATGCCTATCTTTCTTTATTCACCGGTTCAATGCTTGGGCTGGTAGCTTCCACCAATCTCTTTGAGACTTATTTCTTTTGGGAACTAGTTGGCGTTTGCAGTTATCTGCTGATTGGTTTTTGGTGGTACAAAAAATCGGCAGCTGAAGCCTGCTTAAAAGCTTTTATAGTCAACCGCATTGGTGACTGTGGTTTTTTGATTGGCTTGATTATGCTAGTAGCAGTCACCAAAGATTTTTGGGGCAGCAATGTTTTGCTTTCTTTTGTTGGACCAATCGGTTTTGACTTAGGCAGTGTGATTCAGAGCGCTCATAGTGCTCATGCATTGTCTACCGGCTTGCTCACAGTCATCTCGCTTTTCATTCTTTTAGGACCAATGGCTAAATCAGCGCAGATGCCTTTGCATGTATGGCTGCCAGATGCTATGGAAGGTCCGACCCCTATTTCTGCTTTGATTCACGCAGCCACAATGGTGGCAGCCGGCGTTTATTTAATTGCCCGCGCCTATCCTATTTGGCTTACACCAGATGGACAGACAGGCAGCGTGGGCTTAACAGTGATTGCCATTATTGGCGGGTTTACTGCCTTTATGGCGGCCACTATTGCCATGAGCCAATTTGACATCAAGCGCATTCTTGCCTGGTCAACTGTTTCGCAGCTTGGTTATATGTTTGTCGGCTTAGGTGTGGGCGCATTTTCAGGCAGCATTTTTCACTTATTCAATCATGCTTTTTTCAAAGCCATGCTCTTCTTGTGCAGTGGCGCGGTGATTCACGGCTTGCATGGCGAGCAAGATATTCAAAAGATGGGTGGCTTAAGAAAGTACATGCCTATTACCGCCATGTGTTGTTTGGTAGGAACGTTATCTATTTCAGGCTGCCCATTGCTTAGCGGATTTTTCTCCAAAGATGAAATTATCAGCGCTGCCTGCAAATTCAATATTTGGCTTGGCGCTTTGATGATCTTCACAGCCATGCTCACAGCTTTTTATATGTTCCGGCTTTATTTTATGACTTTTGAAAATGACTATCGCGGCGACGCTCACCCACATGAATCACCAGCTGTAATGACCTGGCCGCTGGTAGCACTGGCGGTGCCCTCCATTTTTTCAGGTTATCTTGGCTTTAATCCGAAAGTTTTAGAAGGACTTACTTTCAATGGTGAAGAAACTAAAGCTTTTGCCAATCACTTTGCCTCTTTTGTTTCTTTTGGTCATGTGCCTATATACGAGGGGCTGAATGGCTTGATTATGGCTATTTCCACAGGTGCAGCCTTGCTTGGCTTTTTAGCTGCTGTTGCTATTTATTTGACGCGTAGCTGGAAAGTCAACACCGAGATTGTTACCAGCGCTAACCCTCTTGTTGCTGGACTCTATAATTTTTCCTTCCACAAATGGCGATTTGATGATTTTTATTTGTGGTTAGTTGAAGAAGGAATCATTCCTTTATTTGAATTAGTCTGGCGTTGGATTGATAAATATATTGTTGATAATTTTGTCAATGGCACTGCCCTAGTAACTATGGGAGTAAGCGAATGGATGCGCTATGGACAGAGCGGGCGTGGACAAGCCTATGCTCTTACTATTTTTGGTTGGGTGGCCATTTTGACTGCTTTTGCTTTCTTTGTTCGTCCGTAAGAATCCTTAAGAGGAGCCAATTTCAATGAGCACAAGTCATGATCATGGAACGGAACATCCAACCGATGAACATGATTTATTTACCGTGCCGCCTTTTGTGCCTGAAAAGAGTGCCCACGATTATTTCTTGTCTTTTCTAGCATTGCTCACCTCTGCCGGATTAATATATTTAATGCTCGACTGGTCGCAGATGCCCCTGCCTGGCGGGTAGACAATCTGGATTAGCCGGCGCTGGACACTGCACTATTTGATCTTTTGCGCAGAAATTTTACCATGCGACCGATCACTGTTTTTGCTGACTTTAGTATTGCTTGCGTGTTTACGGCCGACTTTAACGATCGATGTAATTCCTTTTGTCATGCCGGCAGCAACATCAAGGAATTTTTCTTCTCTCTTGCTCTGGGCTTCATACCAAGATTTGCTTAACTTGAGATCCATGGTTATCTCCTTGCTAAAAACGCTTTTGCAGCACTAGTAGTTAATTCAAAATACCGTAATTTATTTTCGTTGAGCTGGTCAATTCCTAAATCTGTCATACCACAATCTTTGTAAAAGTTTTCTGATTGTTTAAGCGAATGCAAACCTATGCGTCCCTCACATTCTTCTTCCTCACTAATCCGAACAGCTGCTGCTAAGAGAACGCTTCCAACAAGAGAATACTTTGGGCTATTGACTATGCCTGATATATTCCAGGGCGCACTTTCCAGAAACATCCCATAAATGATTTGTTTTTCTTTTTGATTGGAGATATGACTTGGTCTATATATGGTATTAAGCAACATCAGTCCTTGTATTTTTTGCTCACATTCAATTCCTAGAAAACGATATGCAGCCTTTCGTCCATACTTCTTGTGTTTTGTGCGCCAGTTCCAACCATGATGCTCTGGTAAATCTTTTGTAAGTCCCTTTGCTCTCAACTCTTCAATAGCTTCATCGAGCACTTTTTGCCAGGCAATTTGGGTTATCTCGACTTGCTTTATGGTCACTCTTGTTAGAAGTATTGCTGGTACCAGTTCTTGTGTACTTCTTTTCTTGATATAAACAAGATTACTGCTCATAACATCAATACTTCTTTCCTGCTTTTCTTGTCTTCAAAGATGAGCTTTTCACCCTCAGCTATTCTGTTTTCGATTAATTGATACAACCGCAAAGCTTGGCGCATGACTGCAACCTTGCTCACATCTTTTTTCTTAGCCAATTCTTCTAGAGCTTCTGTCTCTAGGTCATTTAATGGAACTATAACGGGCTTCTTATCAACCATATTAATTTACCTGCAATTCTGAATTTAATTTGAATTATATATGAAAACGCTATAAATTTCAATATAGTGCTAAGAGTTTATTGGCTCGCGCTAGGTTTGGTTAGGCGGGGTTAAGGAAGAGTATGCTATCGTTTTAGTAGGTCCAGAGAGACCTTGACTATTGCCTTCTTAAGTCCGCTCTCATTTAAGCAGGCAGTGAATTTTTAACGGCTGTAAAAATTTTGAGGTAAAGCAATGCAGGAAGTAACAATTGGTATAGCTGGTGCTGCTGGAGATGGTCTTGATAAATCCGGCGACACTTTAGCCAAAATTTGCGGCCGCTTGGGATTACATGTCTACGCCTACAACAGTTATCAATCAATTATTCGCGGTGGACATATTTGGCTAAAGCTGCGCATTGGCGATCAAAAAGTTTATAACCATGGCGACAAGCTCACTGCCCTCATTGCCCTCAACCAAGATTCATTAGAACGTCACGCTTCAGAAGTAGATGAAGGTGGCGTTATTATTTTCAACTCAGATAAGCTCAAATGCGATCCATCATTAGTCAGAAAAGGCGTGCAAATATTGCCCATACCGATTAATGAAATCACTGCTGAAATTGTCAAAACTCATGGTGCACTTGCCCCAATCATGCAAAACACAGTGGCTCTGGGAGCTGTTCTCAAATTAGCTAATTTGGGACTGGAAAAAGCCAATGCTGTTGTTTCTGACACTTTTGCCTACAAAGGCGACAAAGTGGTTGACTTGAACACAAGCATATTGAAATGCAGTTATGACTATGCGGCTAGCCATGCCAAACCAATCACCAAAGAATGGAAGTTCACCAATAAGGCCCACCCATTTACGACAGGCAATGAAGCTATTGCCCTTGGGGCGTATGCAGCCGGTTGCAAATTTTATTCTGCCTATCCTATGACTCCTGCTTCGACCATCCTCCACTGGATGTGCGCTCATTCACAAGAAACAGGCATTGTTGTTAAGCAAGGCGAAGATGAATTAGCAGTGATGAACATGACCATTGGGGCTGGCATTGCTGGAGCTAGATCAATGTGTGCCACCTCAGGCGGTGGCTTTGCTCTTATGACTGAAGCGATTGGCATGGCAGGCATCATGGAAATACCCATAGTATGTGTAGAAGTGCAACGCGGTGGACCCTCCACTGGCTTGCCTACAAAGACAGAACAAGCAGATTTGTTCCAAGTATATGGCGCTTCACAAGGTGAATATCCACGCTTGTTGGTTGCTCCTTATGATGTGGCTGATGCTTATCAAACCACCATTGATGCCTTTAATTATGCTGATCGTTATCAAATGCCGGTCACTATTCTTTCTGACTTGCTCTTGTCTGAGCATCATGAAACTGTGGAAAAAGAAGCTTTCCACACCAATGTGAAAATTGACCGTGGTGAAATAGTAAGCAGTTGGCCTGAAAACAAAGGCAAATACAAGCGCTTTGCCTTTACTGAGTCTGGCATTTCGCCAAGAGCTTTACCTGGTACAGCTAATACTCTTTATGTCTCAGCCACTGATGAGCATGATGAAGAGAGCATTCTTGTCTCTGACATGTTCACCGCGCCACCTATCCGTCGCAAGATTATGGAAAAGCGCATGCGCAAGATGGATTTGCTGTTGAAAGATCTGCCCGCGCCAAAATTGGAAGGACCACAAGACGCTGATGTTACCTTGGTTTGCTGGGGCTCAACCGTTGGTGTGGTAAGAGAAGCAGTTGATCAACTAAATGCAACTGGTGTCAAAGCCAATTACATCTGCATCAAATATATTTATCCATTCCATGCCAAAGAAGTAACCGAAATACTGAGCAAAGCCAAAAAGAAAATCTCAGTGGAAGTTAATTTCACCAGCCAGATGGCCAGATATATTCGCAGCGAAACCGGCATAGCTATGGATGCTCACATCAATCGCTATGATGGTGAACCAATTGAGCCGAAAGAATTAACCGAGCGAGTGAAAGAGATCTTAGCTGGCAAGCCACGCAATTTGGATGTCAGCGAAGCTGAGGCCAAAGAACTGGCTTATCACTATCTGCGCACGCATAATGGTGAGAAGCTGCGCCCGATCAAGCTCTTAAAAGAATCCCCCAATGGTTTTGGTGAACCAACCTGGGCGATTGAGTTAGCTGAAAGAGTTTCTGGCAAACCCGGTGGCAAAATGAAGATTGGTATCAAAACTGGTGCCACACATAAATTTGAGCCGGCATCTGAATAATTGATTTAAGCATTAATCATCCCGTTTCATAGAGGAATTAAGAACATGGCAGCAGTAATTGAACTCTCACTCGATACATATAAAGGTCCAGTCAGCCCAGATTGGTGCCCAGGTTGTGGAGATTATGGTGTGCTTAGATCTGTGCAAGAAGCAGCAGGTCGTTTGGGCATTCAGCCAAAAGATCTTGTCATTGTTTCAGGCATCGGCTGTTCCTCCAATTTGCCTGGCTTTATCAACGCTTATGGCGTGCACAGCTTGCATGGACGTTCTGTGCCTGTAGCAACCGGAGTACATTTGGCCAATACTGATCTTAAAGTAGTAATCACTGGTGGAGATGGAGACGGTTACGGCATTGGGGTCGGGCACTTGCTGCACGCCATGCGCCGCAATCTGGATGTCACTTATATTGTTATGGACAATCAAATTTACGGATTGACCACCGGACAGGCGTCCCCTACAACATCAAAAGGGCACAAAACAAAATCAACTCCAATCGGGAATGCTGAAACACCGCTTAATCCACTAGCGTTAGCCATAACTGCAGGCGCCACTTATGTGGCGCGTGGTTTTTCCGGTGAAGCTAAGCAGCTTAGCGACTTGATTGCTGGCGGGATGGCTCATCGTGGTTTTGCATTGATTGATGTGTTTAGCCCTTGTGTTACTTACAACAAAATCAACACTTATTCTTTCTTTAAAGAGCGGGTCTACAAGCTGGAAGATGAAAATTGGGACCCAACTGATTTCCATAATTCTTACAGCAAGGCTCTGGAATGGGATGAAAGAATTCCTCTAGGCTTAATCTACAAAACTCAACAACCAACTTACGAAGACAGCGAGCCCATATACAAAAAGGGTGCTCTTGTTAAACAACCAGTTGGTTTAGAAAAAGCACTCTTCACCAAACTAGTGGAAGAGTGGGTATAAATAGGACGAAAAAGACAAAAAGCCTAAGAGGGAATGCGCGCGCATTTACTCTTAGGCTTTCTTCTTAAGGCGGGCGCACTTCTTATTGCAAGCGTGGCAGATGTATTGTGTAGGGTCGTCAGGATCCCTGCAGGGACGACCCTTCGGTTCTCTATCAGTGCACCGGTGACAGATGCCGAAGTTTGCTAACCCGCCTTTGCAAGACTTGCAGATGTATAGGCTGGGATGTTGTGGATCTGGACAACGGCAAGTCTTCTCTTTATCGCACCTGTGGCAGATGATGGATTCTGTTATCTCATTGAAGCAATTCCTGCAGATGTCGTGGGGTCCATAAGGATCCTTGCAAGGACGCCCCTGTTCTGTCTGGCATCGGTAACAGATGCCATAATTTACTACCTTATCGTAGCAAGACACGCAGATGTATTGGCTGGGGTAATCCGGATCTGGGTAAGGCCGAGCCTTCTTTGTCTTACATCTGTGGCACTTGCCAAAATGTGTTGCTCTAGCGTAGCAAGTGTGGCAGATGTATTGGCTGGGGTAATCAGGATCTTTGCAGGGGCGAGCCTTCTCCTTTCCATCAGTGCACCGGTGACAGATGCCGAAGTGCATCTTTCTCTGAACGACCAGCAGCCCTTGGCTTTCGTTGTCCATGATATGTTCTTCTTTCTGTAAATGGCCGACCACCCCTATTTCCTGCTTTGATGCCCTGAAATAGTCTTTTGGCTGGGTGGTTGTGTTTTTGAAGATCCTAAGAATTGCAATTCAGATACACCTTACTTTGCCTTTTTGAGGCAAGCAAAATCAAGTCTTTTAGCCTTGTTAGATTACAAAAACAGCAAATCTAAGTGGAAAATAATCCAATACCTCGCGCGAGCTGCGCTAATTGTAAACACTAGATTAGCCAAGATAAATAATGCTTTCTTTCTCATCTGTTGGGAAAAACTCTGTTATATCAAGGCATGACGCCTATCAGTGCATGTAATCCAGACTTTTGATCTATTGCTAAGAATCTAGTTTGTCAATATTGCTTTTGCCCCCCTGGAATTTGTTAGATAAAGGTGTAGTCCGTTTCTATAAAACCCCGTAAACCGCACCTAAAAAATCAAATCATCAATTCAGCCGCTAGAACCTGTGCCCTAGATGAACATACTGTTAGGTCACGACGGTCGTGACTTACCACAAAGAGCCAAACCGATTCCGAACAGAGATGAAAGTGAGGAGATCACAATGTCTCAGCAACAAACTCAAGTTGGTACGGACATGCAAATTGTCTGTTTTCCAATGACAATGACACCAGGTGATTGTGAGGATCCACTAATCCTGGCGTTGATCAGTTCTAGTACTCACATGGATCTGGATGCGATCAAAGAATGCACAAATGATATGCAGAGAGAGTTGAGAAAGGGTAGCGGCTCTACCGGAGTGAAGTTTTATCTGGGTGGCAGAGTGGTCGGGCTGATGGTCTATGAGTCTGTTGGTCTGGTTAAGGCGCCCACCATACTTGTAAGCTGGTTCTTTGTTGCAGCGCAGACTGAGTTGCCAGTCGAAGAACATGAAGCAGTTGTGACGGCAATGGTCGCTCACCTCAAACAGCTCCCAGGGCTTCAGCACACCCTGAAGATCGTAATCTACGAGCGAGATCTAAGAACAGCAATACTCTTTAGAGGGCAGGTGAGTGCTCTCCGTTTTACGAGCGAACAGCACAGAGGGTACTACCCTGATGACAGCGATGGATTCACAATGACATGCCACCTACCACAGATGGATGTAAATCCACCTTGCTCACAGCCGGAGCAATCGGCAGAGGCGCTGAGTTTTGACTTCAGCTTCCGAGCCCATGCCAGCAGCCAAGCTCTTCGCCATCTGTTTAAGCTCTTGGTCCTGATTGTAATCCTGCTCGTCTGGCTCGGGATCATGGTTTTCAAATAGAGGGAGTGCCATCGCGCAGGGAGCCCTCATCGCGAGGGCTCCCTGCTTTTTGCGCCTTATTTATTATATGCAGTAGTAGGTTCGTTCTGACTAAATCTGAACCAATTGAACTTTTTTTGTTTTTGATCGTCTAAGTTTTTACCTGACTTGTACTTCGTTCACACAAATTAATTCTCATACCGAAGTACTGTAGGGGCGCATTGCATGCGCCCGCACAATATTAATCCGAACCAAGTCTGGATTTTCGAGATCAACAGCCCACTGGACTGGATTATCAATAATGTATTCACGAATGCGAAAAAGATCTTCTTCATTTCGAATAACATGTTCAAAGAAATTCCGCTGCCATAGATTGATTTTTGGGTTAATGGTTTTACGTACCTGTGCGGTGGACATAGCCTTAAATGTAGCTACAATTCTTCCTAGTGACTTTCCATATTGATTGTTGTCTAACCAGATAATCCCATGGAGATGATTAGGCATAAGAATCCATTCGTCTAATTTCACAAATTTATATTGATTTGCAAGTTCCTTCCAGCAGGCGACCACAAGAGTACCTATATTATTCAACTGCATTCGAAAGTCAACAATATTTCCGAAAAAACATTGTTTATTATGAGAACAAATAGTAACGAAATAAGCCCCGGCTTGAGCATAATCGAAGCCACGTAAGCGGAGAGATCGTCTTTTGGGTTGTATGTGTTCCATTGATCAACCTTTTGTTTTTGTATTTATTAAAAAGACGTTGGATTTGGTTATTTAGTTCAAAAATGGAAGCAAATATAATGTTTCATTATTGAGTACCTCCGGATCGAATTTATACTTCCGCGGGCGCATATAATGCGCCCCTACAGTACGTCGATATGGCATAGTTCCGGATCTAAATTGTGCTTCCATGGTGCGGTGTCTGTTTAATCCGCAAAAAGACACGAAAAAGCAAGAAGACCAACCAAAGCAGGATGGTGTGTTGGGCATACACACCACCTGCTTAGCAGAATCTTCTTATTTACTGATGGACAGCTTTTTGATCCTGGATGCCTCCTTGAGTTGCTCCTCAGCCTCAGCATTTTTGTTGAGTCCTTTGAGCACGGTTGCATAGCGCTCAAGAACTGGAATCAACCCTGGCCAATCCTTGCCTAGGGTTGGCGATTTGCGGGCCATCTCAAGAGCAACCTTGAAGCTTGCCTCAGCCTGATCGTTCTTTCCTTCCCGTTCGTAGAACATGGCGAGATCGACATAAACGGTGACCCTTAACTTCGCATCTTGGTCATCCTTGGATTGGTCCAAGATGTTCTTCGCCTTGAGCAGTAAGGCGAGGGTCTGACTCGACCAATAATCAGGATCCGTCGGATCGGGAGGAAGGGCTTCCTGAATGTTGACTGCCGCTTCTCTGAAAACGTTTGCGCGATCATGTGGCGAAATGTCTGGGAACTCTTTAAGGAAGTTGTTGAAGAGACCCAATGCATTTTGCTTTAGCCGCGCGAGGGATACTGCCTCATACCAGAGGGGCACCCTCAGCATCTCTTTGTTAAAGCCAGGCTTATCCTTGGCTCTGGTCAGGATTTCTATTGCTGGCCCAATGATCTCCAAGGTTTCCTTCCACTGTTCCTTGCGGAAGAAAGAGCCGGCAAGCCTCTCGCGGATTGTCGCCTCAGGCAGCTTATCCTTGTACGAGCTGGCGCGCGCCGCCTTCAGAGCCTTTTCTAGAAAGGAGCGGGCGTCATTCTCCTTGCCGAGCAGAACAAAATTGTCCGCCCGTTCTTTCCAGATCGTTGCCAGCCTTTCATCGTACTCCGCGACACCGCTTGAATCTTTTAGTGAGTTGAGAGCATCCTCAGCTCTCTTGAACCAGCCGTCGGCCGGTTCAGAGCCTTTCCCCTCGCTAAGGAAGAAATTGGCTGTCCCGAGGCGAGTGTACACCTTGATTTGTGTGAGGCTGGGCGGAGACTTCTCGATCGCACTTGCGATGCTGTTGAGACGCATACGCTCAGCCAGCCAGGATTTGTCGCTGGGCACGGTGCCGGTGCCGACTTTCGCAAAGAACTGATCGGATTCAGCGATCAACGTGTTGACGTCGGGTGCCTGAGACTGGGCGCTGGAAGCAAAAGCGATCATTATGATCGTTGCGAACACAGACTTCTGAAGCAACATGGAACAGTTCTCCTAACAGGAGGCTCTGGGATGCCGATCACACCATGTGGTCGACGCAAGACTTTGGCGAACCTATGATTCACAGCAGCAGGCAACGGCAAAGCAGATCCAACTATCTGCCTGCCTAAGCAGTTGTCGTAGATAGCTTTTCTAGTTTGCCAATTACCTTGTTGACTGCCTAACCTTTTTATTTTGAGAAAAATCAAAATATAAACCACTTTTATCCTGCCAAATATGAGCTAGCAAAATCAAGCTCATATTGACCTTACAAATCTTGGGAAGCCAGCAACTTCGTAAACCTTAGCTAGAAATAACCGAAAATCTGACAATTTACAATTAGCGCGGCTCGCGCGAGGTTTGACATGCCTAGAACGTTTATGCGCAGCTCCAACGCCCGCGCTCCAACGTCCGCGCCCCAAGCTTCGCTATTACCCGGCGGCGCGGTTTTGGGAAGAAGAAGATGTAGATGAGGAACCAAAAGGAGTGCTTGTTTCACGCTTGCCAGCTAGCGGAACGCGGAACCAGAAAGTGCTGCCTTTGCCTTCTTGCGATTCTACGCCAATTTCGCCTTCATGCCCTTCAATAATTGATTTGCAAATAGCTAGCCCTAAGCCAGTGCCTTTTGGACCAGTTTCTTGCCGCCCTTCAATTTGTTTGAAGCGCTCAAAAATTTCTTCTTTACACTCATCTGGAATACCAGGGCCTTGATCGCACACTCGCACTTCCGCCATGCCATTAGTTTCTCGATAATCTATATTGATAGTGCTGTTTTCAGGAGAGAATTTAATAGCGTTAGCAATTAAATTGACCAGCACTTGCTGCAGCCGTTCTTTATCAGCAAAGACAACCAGATTGGTGGCAGCTGCCTTAAGTTCAATTTTGCGACTGCGAGCTAAGAAGCGCATTGATTCAAGAGATGCTTGAGTAATATCTTTAAGCAGCGCTCGCCCAGAGTGCATGCGCAACATGCCATGTTCAATTTTTTCTAAATCCAATAAGTCATTAACAAGATTGATCAACTGCGTCGTATTATTCTGAGCACTGCGCACATCAAGCAGGGCTTCTTCAGGCAGATCGCCACTGGCTCCTACTGCCAGCATCTCGAGCGAAAATTGAATGGAAGTGAGAGGTGAACGTAAATCATGGCTTACCATCTGCACAGTTTCTTGCCGGCGGCGCTCCAATTCTTTTGCAGCAGTGATATCATGGGCGACACCAATAATTTTATTGTCGCTGTCAGACCAATAAGCAGACCATGAGATTGCTAGCCACTTGCCACTCTTATGGCGAACCCAGTTTTCAAATGCCAGTCCTGTTTTGTGTTGCAGGATTTCGCGCAGAGCTTCCAATGTGGTGCTTGCCTCTTCTGTTTTAAGCAAGCTCATTATGTTGAGGCCAATTAGTTCTGCCGCTTCATAGCCCCAGCTAGAGAGCAAAGACTCACTGAATGATGTGAAGTTCAAATTATCATCAAGAGCACAAACAACCACTTCGTTGCGGGGCTTGCGGGTTGGGGTTTTTTCTGCCGGGTGGGATACTTCTGGAGTTATTTCGGATTCAGTCAGCACGTCCGATGACGGGCGACGCATGGCGTCGCCCCTACGGTCAGCACTTGCAAGTTGGTCACTACCTGGGAGCGCAGGCGGCTCGCCTGCTTCAACTGCTTCTTTTGGCACATAGGATTTGCCCCAGCGAGATTCAGGGTCTTCTTTCTTTGGCTTGGCGTCAGCATCTTCATATGCCTTGCCCCATAATTCTAATGCGTCTGGGAATTCGCTTAGATCCACAGGTGCGCCTCTGCGCAACTCTTTATTATCCCGCTCCTTGGTTAGCTCGCGGGCTTTGGCTTGATTACCGCGCAGTTGTGTCAAACTCACTGCAGCCACACAAATAGCGCTCAACAGCTCAATGCCGGTTAGCTCTCGCACCCCTTCAGGTCTTACTTTGTTAGCAGAAACAAGTTCCTTGCCAGCTTCTTCCCCTTTTACCGGAGCGCCTTTTAATCGGAGTTTGTTCTCATCTGAAAAGCCATGGCTTTGAGCGAACTTTTGAGCTTGGATCTTTTCTTGAATATCTCGCCATTCTTTAAGAGCATTAAGTGTTATCTGATTCGATGCCAGATGGCGATCTCCTGTTACCGGATGATCCCCTGCTGATTGATCAGAGCGATTGGCGTTATTGTTAATACTTCTATCTGAACTCAAGGTTTACGGTCCTCCTGAAGATGAGTAACCGCCTTCATTAAATGGGACTGTTGCAATAGACAGGGTATATCTCACAGGTTAATCACAAATCGAGGCTCTGTCAAGAAAAATGGCGGTCTGACTACGTATTTCCCGCACAGCTCCTTCATACCCGGGACTCAAATATGATCACGGTCCCAGCCGGAGCAGGCTGGCAGCCTGCGCTCCCAGGTAGTACCCTGCTCACACGTATTATCTGGATTACATGCTAAGTGTAGTGTAGCCGCTTGCGGCGTCCCACGAAATATGGGGATTCGACGTGGGACATATTCCCCAACACTAAAATTAACTAGCTTGATCCTGGAACGCTAGATTAGGGTATAAAGAAGTATGTCCCTGGCGTGTTTCTGGCAATGTCAAAAGTATTACTAGTTGAAGACGACCTCGATCTGGTCTCCCGCATCTCTAAATGGCTAACCCTTGAGCGTTACTCGGTTGAGACAGTTGCCAATGGACAGGATGCCCTTGATTTGCTTCGGGATGTAAAGTATGACTTTATTATCTTAGATTGGCATCTGCCAGGGCTTACAGGCATAGAAGTCTGCAAATATTTCCGCTCCAGTGGTGGCACCACGCCTATCCTCATGCTTACCGGCAAATCAGATATTGCTGATAAAGAAACCGGATTGGACGCAGGGGCCGATGATTATTTGACCAAACCTTTTCACCCACGTGAGCTTTCAGCGCGTCTAAGAGCCCTTGGGCGTAGGCCAACTGAGTGTCTCGATGATCAACTGCGCGCTGGCGATTTGATCTTGCAAGTCCATAAATACAGATTGATTAAGAACGGGCAGGAAGTAGAACTTTTGCCGCTTGAATTTTCGCTCTTAGAATTTTTTATGCGTCACCCCGGACGTGTCTTTGGCGCCGATGCGCTGCTTGAGCGGGTTTGGCCAGTCAACTCAGAAGCGTCACCAGAGGCGGTGCGCACTTGCATCAAAACCCTGCGCAAAAAAATTGACACTGAGGGCGAGACCTCTTTAATTAAAACTGTGCACGGTGTAGGCTACAAACTCGAACCCCCCACACCTGCCAAAAACCCGCCAGAATAATGGTTGCGCTGGATTTATTTTGATAATCGCTGCTGTGCTTTCATGTAGGTCTTAAGCAAGGTATTGATACGTGTTTGGTAGCCCCTCCCTTGTTTCTTGAACCAATCGAGAACATCACGATCAAGACGAATAGTCACAATAGCTTTGGATTCGGGCATTCGCAATACGGCATTTTTAAAGAAATCATCACCTAATTCTGGAATCTCAGAATAGTCAATTTCTTCATCAGATAATGCATCAATGTATTTCCAGTTTGTTTTTGATTGCCTTTTCATATTTTGCTTGCTCACGTTTATTTGCCTTCCTGTACGAAATAATGCGAATTACATCTCTTTTGCGTTCCGTAAAAACTACAACCATAAGGCGTCCTTTGACATAACCCATACCAACTTGCCTCATCTCTCCATACGGACTTCTGTTGTCCGGTTGAGTAAGCATTGGTTTTCCAAACATTTCGGCTGCATCCTCAAAATCGAGTTGCCTGACACGAATGTTTGTTGTTCTCTTAATCTCGTTCCACTCGAACTCCATAAGTTAATTGTAAATACATTTAGTAAATATAGCAAGAGGGAGCAGATGTTAATGTAAAGCGGGCTCAATATTGTTAAATTGTCAGGCGCAACTAAGATAAGATACAGCAATGACCCAAAATTCGAGCAACTACACTATGCCCCATCAATCTCCATCTTGCCAGCTCCAAGAGCAGCAAAACGCCCTGGATGCGCAAGATCTAGTGGCTCAAATCATCAAACAAGAAGCCGATGCAGTCTTGCAGATTCCTTTAGATAATCCTTATCAGGCAGTCACTGAGCTTATCTACGAACACTGTCAGACGCGCAAAGGAAAAATGGTCATTTTTGGTGTGGGCAAAGCTGGTGAAATAGGCAAGAAACTAGCAGTCACTTTTTGTTCCACAGGCACACCTGCTGTTTTTATGCATCCATTGGAAGGGCTGCACGGCGATCTTGGCTTGTTGCAGGAAAACGATCTGCTTCTAGCTATTTCTAATTCAGGCAAAACCCGCGAGATTCTTGAAATAGTTCCTCTGGCGCGCAAACTGATTACTAATCTTCCCCTTATTTGTTTGACCGGCAACAAGCCATCGCCTCTGGCTGACATGGCTGATTTTGTCTTGCACACAGGTTCAGTCAATGAAGTGTGCCCGCTGGGGCTGACGCCAACTACTTCCACGACAGTGATGAATGTGATGGGCGACATCATCGTTTGCTTGCAGATGGCGAAAATTGATTTTCAAAAGCATGATTATGCTCTGCGGCACCACGGCGGTTATTTGGGCACACTTACACGTGCAGCCCTTAATCTCACAAATTCCCCATAATTTCCTTCTACCCTTGGAAAGTAGAAGCAGCCGTCTAAAAAACGGAGCGCGTATAATGAAGAAGTGGACCTGTATATATAGGGGCGTCGCCCATCAAACGCCGACGGAACACTTATGACTGACTTTTTAGGATACATTGAAGCCGGCTCTCAAGCTTACGCAGAAGGGCAATATGCTCAAGGCGGCAAGATTTTTCTTACTGCCTTAAGAGAAGCCAGACGAGTGAATTTAAAAGATGCATCACTGACAATCATTCTTCATCAACTTGCCCATTTTTACTATCATCAAAAAAAATATAAAAAAGCAGCTGTTTGTCTAGGGAAAGCTCTGATTCATTGTGAGAGCTTATCTGGTCGCAACACCACACAAGTTAGTCAGTTATTGAAACGTTTAGCAGAAATCTATGAGCTTGATCATCGCTACGAGCGCGCTGAAGCCATGTATAAGCGGAGCATGCAAATTGATCAACGCCTCCACCTGACTAATAATACTGAACTTGCTCAACAGATGCTCAAGCTTGCTTGGCTCAACTCAATGCAGCGTAATTTTGATCAAGCCCAGTATTACTTAGAAGAAGCTTTGAAGCTCAAAACCAGTCTTACAGGCGGTACAACCTCAATACACAAATTTGCTCAAAATCAACTTGCCCAAAAAATTGCAAACAAACAATCATTGCAATTGGACACTTTATCTGATGACTTACTAAATGTAGTGTAGCCGCTTGCGGCGTTTTAGAATGAAATCACATCACCGGATCTGTAGAGGCGGATGATAATCCGCCCGTCAAGCAAGGATCGATATTCGTGTGGGACCGTGATATTGCGATATTCCCTGGGAGCGCAGGCTGCCAGCCTGCTTTGATCGGATCAGATTATATGGTCGGATTGGATCATTTCATTCCAAAATTTTGAAAACCAATTGAACTTTTTTGCTTCTCGCCCGTCTTTAAAAAGAGAAGGCCGCAGGCAATTTTGCAACAAGCTGTTGCACAAATTCCCTACTTCCATAATCGAACACCAGATTCAAGGTATTGACAGATGAATTTTTGTAGATACAATAATTATATAAACACGTGGATGAAGCAAAGCGAGTAATAAATATCGCTAAGCATGGAGTTGATTTTCAGTAACTGGATACTTTTGCTTGGGATGCTGCTTTAGTATTAGAAGACAATCGACATGATTATGGCGAACAACGCTTGGTTGCTATGCTTCATCTAGAAGATAGATTATATATTGTGATTTTTGTTCAAAGAGAAAAAGTGCGTCGCATAATATTAGTGCGCAAAGCTAATAAACGGGAAATGAAATTTTATGAAAAGAAAACTAAAACTTCGCTATCCAACTCCTGAGGAAGATGCAGCAATAATGCGAGCGATTGCTGAAGATCCAGACGCAGCCCCAGATTTATCTAGACCCGTGCCAGGTATTCGTTTTCTTGGACGCGGACGTCCTGAGTTACTTATTAAAAAAAAGGCAATAAATATTCGCTTGGATCCCGATTTGCTAACCTACTTCAAATCAAAAGGACCTGGCTGGCAAACCCTCATCAATGAAACTTTGCGCAAAGCAGTTGGTTTGTGAATATGGCTCTGTAACCTCCATTGCTTGCCTTGAGACAAAAATCGATCATTTTGAAAAAGTCTTCCGTAAGCAAATTCGTTAAATGTAGTGCAGCCACTTGCGGCATTAAGTCGCCGAACGCGAAGCAATCAGGATCCCGTAGGGGCGGCTTTAGCCGCCCGTCGAGCAAGGATCGATCATCGCGTGGAACTGTGATATTGCGATACTCCCTGGGGTGAGGCAATCCTGTGATTAGTTTGGAAAAAATGATTCAATTACTTGAAGATGCCAATCAAAACAAAATCAAAATCATTGCTGAGTCACGGGGAAAGGCTGAAGATAAGGATTTAGAGCAGATCTTTTATCGCATAGGTCGTATGGGAACTGAGAATGTTGATGCTTCTCGTTTCAGAGAAATTCAGATTGAGCTTATATTCAGACCAAAGTCTATGAACATAATAGGCACGCAATTAGCAGATCTTATTGCTTACCCAATAGCACGCTATGTGCTTAGTCCTGGCGATCAATCACAAGCTTTCGACAATTTTAAAGGAAAGTTTTATAGCAAAAATGAGAGAGCACTTGGTTTTAAGATTTTTCCATAACCAAAGACCTCGACTTTCGCCAAGGCCTTCTGTCGACCGAGAATCCCCAGCCCTTAAGCAAATTTATACCATAATTATTTGCGTGAAAGCAATCAATCAACAAGAATTTAATCAGCATGTGCTAATAGATATCGTGCTAAGCGTAGTATTAGAGTTGGGGAAGGCTCTTCGCCTTCCCGTTTGCAAGCTTGCACCGTTGTTTCATCGTCCCACGAAGCTACGGTATTGAACTTTTTTGCTCCTCAAGCGTCTATTAAATAGAGGAGAAATATAAAAAACTCAACATATCTTTATTAGTGTGTTGAACTATAGACATCAAAATATATGTTATGATAGTATTCGAATCCAATGGAAATTTACCGCCAGGTATTCATAAAATCTCTTGGCAGGAGCTTGTCGAACAATATGGCTATAACACACATAGATACAAACTATTAGACGGTCTCAAACAAGCTCTGCAGAATTTAAAGCAAGCTGGATGCCAAATTGTTTATATTGACGGAAGCTTTGTGACCAATAAGGAATTGCCTGAAGATTTTGATGGATGCTGGCAATGGGACAATGTAGATGACAACAAATTGGATCCCGTATTGCTAACATTTAGTAATGGACGAGCAGCACAAAAACAAAAATATGGCGGAGAACTTTTTCCAAATGATCTGGAAGGCATAAGCGCATTGTCATTTTTGGAGTATTTTCAACTAGACAAATATACAAAACAGCCCAAAGGTATCATTCAAATCGAACTTAGAGAACTGCCATGATTAAAAACGAACGTGAATACAGAAACATTAGATCCGATGTCGGTAAATTTCGGAAGACTTTAGAATATTTAGCCAAAGCCAGAGTGACAGGCAAAATAAGTCCTCGAAAAATCAAAATTCAAGAAGATGCCACTAAAAGCATGATTGAAACGCTGGAGCTAGAACTTAAAGAATACGAAGATGTGAAGGCTGGCAAATACAAAACTGCTTTAGAGTGGATTGATGTACTCCCTGTGCATTTAATTCGAGCACGTATTACTCTCAATTGGACGCAAAAAGACTTAGCACGCCGTGCCGGCAGATCCGAACAACAAATCCAGCGTTATGAAGCCACTGACTATGCTTCTGCCAGCCTTGCCACAATTAAACAGATAGGCAACATCATGCAAAAGCAACTGAGCCGATAAACTTAATTTCTAATTCAGATCGAGGTAATTTTATTACGGAGCTAAATCTGTAGGGATTCGGGCGATCCTGCGAATCGTCCGAAGAGTGAGACGACCCTGTGAGTCGTCCGAAGGTGCCCGCTTCAAATGACACCAGATCGCATGGTCGGATTGGTTCATCTCATCCCAAAATTTTCATTCCTAATTGAACTTTTTTTGCTTCTCAACCGTCTATTAATACAAGGAGGAGCTTGACGTATAAGCGACAATGCTATACGATTGCTATACAGATGTAAAATGATCACAATTCGCATTAGAATGAGTGCTCTCAAACACGGCATTACCAAAGCTCAAATTTTGCAGGTCTTATCAGATCACAATGTTACAAGATACTTCCCACTGCATGAAGATGCTCAAAGCAACCCACAAGAAATGGCTATAGGTTATACACAAAAAGGCGTATTGCTAGAAATCGGCGTCCGATATATGGACAATTTTGATGACGTTTTTCATGCCAATCGAGTAAGCAGTAAGTATCGACAGTTGTATGAGGCACCATAATGAGTAAGTTGACTAATAAAGAAATCCTCAAACGCAGAAAGCGCATGCAAGAAGATGCGCTAAAATCAGTTGCTAAAACTGAGCAGCTCAATATTCGCATGGATGAAGATAATATTTACCGACTTTACAATATAGCTGGGCGAGCCGGTCGGCCGGTAGGCACCATGGTGCGCGAATGGATAATTGACCGCATTAAGCTTGAAGAACGCGCACAAAAAGAAGCCCTAGATCCAACTGAGCGCATCATTGCCTCACTTACTTGTCTTGAATCGAAGATTGATCATTGGGAAAAAGTTTTTTGCAAGCAGCAAAAAATTCATCCTAAACAACACATGCAAG
>Ga0206986_1001_pt2 | contig 192970 bp, 161 predicted proteins | sample Alteio_BWMinCont_14_FD_153277 | JGI IMG/M metagenome (GOLD analysis project Ga0206986, IMG submission 153277) | Enriched cells from forest soil in Barre Woods Harvard Forest LTER site, Petersham, Massachusetts, United States -... | ecosystem: Environmental > Terrestrial > Soil > Temperate forest... | reverse complement strand
TCAAGTGAAAAAATTGATTGCTGGTCCAGGCGTTTATATTTGTGATGAGTGTGTTGATCTCTGCAATGAAATTCTTGATGAGGAACTCTTTGAAGGCAACCCTGCTCCAAGTCCTGCAGCTGCTTCTACTACTTCTGCTCCTCAAGCTCCCAGCGTTCCTAAACCACAAGAAATTAAGAGTTTTCTTGATCAACACATAATTGGTCAAAATCTCGCCAAAAAAATTCTATCTGTAGCAGTCTACAATCACTATAAGCGCACCAGTCATAATGCCGCCGAGCTAGCCGATCAAGTAGAAATTCAAAAATCCAATATTTTGTTAATTGGCCCTACCGGTTGCGGCAAAACTCTGCTTGCTCAAACTTTAGCCAAGCTACTCAATGTGCCATTTGCTGTTGCTGATGCCACCACTTTAACTGAAGCTGGTTATGTCGGCGAAGATGTAGAAAATATTCTTTTGCGCCTCTACCAAGCCTCTGATTATGATGTTAAAAGGGCAGAGCGCGGCATTATCTACATTGACGAAATCGACAAAATTTCGCGCAAATCGGAAAATGCCAGCATCACTCGCGATGTCAGTGGAGAAGGTGTTCAACAAGCCCTGCTCAAAATGATTGAAGGAACTTTAGCCCATGTTCCGCCTCAAGGGGGCAGAAAACATCCTCATCAAGAATTTATTCAAATCAACACAGCCAATATTTTATTTATTTGCGGTGGAGCTTTTGTCGGCTTAGATAAAATTGTCGAGTCGCGTATTTCATCCAATCGCAGCATCGGCTTTGGCTCAGATAGACCACTAACTGTTTGGGAACGCGAGCTAAAAGCAAGCCGCATCTTAAAAGAGGTAGCCCCTGACGATTTGCTCAAGTTCGGCTTAATCCCTGAGTTTGTCGGACGTATGCCGGTCATTGCAGCACTGGAAGCCCTTGATGTTGATGCTCTCATGCGCATCTTAATTGAGCCAAAACATGCCATCATCAAACAATATCAGCAGCTTCTTGCCTTAGATGGTGTTGAGCTGCGTTTTGATCAAGGCGCCATTAAAGCAATCAGTGAAGAAGCAATCAAGCGTAAGACAGGCGCGCGCGCGCTGCGCTCCATTGTTGAAGAAATCATGCTGGATATCATGTACGAGGCCCCTTCTAGATCAGACATCAAAGTCTGCCATATTACTCAGGAATTGGTTGAGAAGCGCTCAACAGCAGAATTGCTGCAATTGCCTGCACCAAAACAACTAGGCGAGATTGCCTAAAGCTGCCCCTAAAATTTCCTAAGTCTCATTATGATAAGTCCAACCTCAACAGTGCCCGATCTTAAGCCAATGGCTAATTTTAGTGGAACAGTTTTTTCCTTAATTCCTTTGCGGGATGTAGTTGTCTTCCCGCAAATGGTGCAAGCTTTGTTCATCAGCCGTCCAAAATCAATAGCAGCTCTTGAACAAGCTTTGCTTAGGGACGACCGCTTAGTCGTTCTGGTTGCTCAAAAAGTTGCCGAGTGTGAAGACCCTCATGAAGACGATATTTATCAAGTAGGAACACTTGCTGAAGTAATGCAAATGCTCAAACTTCCTGACGGCACAGTGAAAGTTTTAGTGGAAGGATCAAGCCGCGTCAGCTTGAACGAAGTTCAAGACACCACGCAGCTGTTTTGCGCTCGCATCACTCCTCAAGAAGAAACAACCAGCGATGACACTTCTACCAAAACTCTCATACGCGTTTCAGTGGAGCAATTCGAGCAATACGTTAAAACCACCAAAAGGATCAATCCAGAAAGCCTGCTTGCTGTTTCAGGCATTGGCCAACCCGGTAGACTAGCAGACATCATTGCCACTTACCTGGGACTGGCATTAGCTGAAAGACAGAAGTGCCTCGAAATTATCGACAGCACCGAACGCTTAGAATATGTTAGCCACTTGCTTTCCAGAGAGCTTGAGTTGGCTGAACTTGAGCAGCAAATCCATGATCGAGTGCGTTTCAACTTAGAAAAAACTCAACGTGAATATTATTTGCGCGAAAAATTAAGAATCATTCAAGACGAGCTGAACTCAGACGGCGAACAAGTTGGCGAAATTGCCGAATACAAGCAAAAAATTGCTAAGGCAAAAATTAGCGGTTTGGCCCTTGATAAAACTCTTAAAGAACTGCAACGACTGGAAAAGATGATGCCTCAGAGTGCTGAAGCTGGTGTTATCCGCACTTATCTTGATGTAATGGTCGGACTTCCCTGGGGTAAACGTTCGCGTGACATTATTGATCTTGACCGCGCTGAGAAGATCCTAGCTAAAGATCACTATGGCTTAGACAAAGTCAAAGAGCGCATCTTGGAATACTTAGCTGTGCGCAAGCTCTCTAAGCAACAGCAAGGCACCATTCTTTGCCTTGTCGGTCCACCTGGTGTTGGTAAAACAAGCCTGGTTAAGTCAATTGCCAAAGCTATGAATAGAAAATTTGCCCGCATAGCTCTTGGTGGTGTCAGCGATGAAGCAGAAATTCGCGGACACAGACGCACTTACATTGGTTCTATGCCAGGACGCATCATTCAATCGATCAAACAAGTAGGCACAAAAAATCCTGTCATTTTACTTGATGAAATTGAGAAGATGACCCGCAATTATATGGGCGATCCAACCTCAGCCATGTTGGAAGTACTCGATCCGGATCAAAATGAACACTTCACAGATCATTATCTGGATGCCCCATTCAGTCTAACAGAAGTAGCCTTTGTCGCTACCGCCAATTCTCTTGATAATGTGCCAAGACCGCTCTACGATCGACTGGAAGTGATTCGTATCTCCGGTTACACCGAAGAGGAAAAAGTGGCCATTGCCGAAGAGCACATTATTCCAAAATTGATCAGCAAGCACGGACTAAACGATAAACAACTAAAAATTCTCCCACAAACTGTCCGCAAAATCATCCAAGAATACACCCGTGAAGCAGGCGTCAGAGGTCTGGAAAGATCAATTGCTTCTATTTGCCGCAAAGTTGTCAGCCAAATCGTTAAAACCAATGAAACAGCTGTCCGCTTAGCACCAAATATGGTGAGCAAGTATTTAGGACCACCTAAGATCCTCAAAGATAAAGAAGTACCAGGACCACAAGTAGGCGTCGTTACTGGACTTGCCTGGACAGAAGCCGGTGGAGAGACATTATCGGTTGAAGTCAACACCATGCCTGGCAAAGGTAATCTCCAGCTTACAGGACAGCTTGGCGAAGTTATGAAAGAGTCTGCTCAAGCAGCTTTTAGTTATTTGCGCAGCCATGCTTCAGATTTAGGCATTGAACCAGCTTTCCAGGACACTCTTGATATTCATGTGCACATTCCTGAGGGTGCTACTCCAAAAGATGGACCGTCAGCAGGTATAGCTCTGGCTATCGCCTTAATCTCAGCAGTAAGCAAGCGCCCTGTGCGAGCTAGTTTAGCAATGACCGGCGAAATTACATTGCGAGGACGGGTTTTGGCTATTGGTGGATTAAAAGAAAAAGTGCTGGCGGCTTTACGTGCCAATATAAAAAGCGTTATTTTCCCGCGCACCAACGAAAAAGATTTAGATGAAATCCCTGATTATGTAAAAGAGCGACTGGAATTAATCCCTGTCGCTCACTTAGATGAAGTTTTCAATATAGCTTTTAAAGTTAAAGGCAGCCGCATAAGAACCAGGTCCATGAGACAAACGCATCGTCAGGTTGCTAAGCACAGCACACGCAATATATAATAGAAGCAACCTCGGATCTACACTTAAGCGCTCCGCTCGCTTCACTTGGCTTTGCCGCTGCCCAAGCAGCTATGGGTCTCTTTTTCTGAGAAATCTTATATGACAATCACAAACTCTAAGGATCCAAAAACTACCAATAAAAATACTGCTTATTTGGATTTAGATAAGCAGTATGTGAATCCTGTGCTTGATCGCTACTTTCCTATTGTTGCTGAGCGGGGTCAAGGCTCTTATCTTTATGATTTGAACGGTGATCGTTATCTTGATTTTACTTGTGGCATTGCTGTCACTGCCACAGGACATTGTCATCCAAAAGTAGTAGAAGCTATTCAAAAACAAGCAGCTCAACTGATGCATACATCAGTTGTTACTCATCACAAGTCATATATTGATCTAGCTCAAAAAATTGCCGAGATTGCCCCAGGTCGTCTCAATTCAGTTTTCTTCGCCAATAGCGGCGCAGAAGCTGTAGAAGGAGCGCTTAAACTGGCTCGTTATATTACAGGACGTCCCGCCTGGATCAATTTTCGTGGTTCTTTCCATGGACGCACAATGATGGCCACTGCTTTAACAACTTCAAAGCTCTACTTGAAAGAGCTATATGAACCTCTGCCTGGTCCAATTTTCACATCAGTTTTTCCTTACCCACATCGCTCACCCTTTAAGAATGATCCGGAAGCTTGTCTCAATGACTCCATCACTTATCTGGAGAAAATCTTTCACGAGCTTGTACACCCCAAGCAAGTCGCTGCCATGATTGTTGAACCCATACAAGGAGAGGGCGGTTATATAGTTCCCCCTGATGGTTTTTTAACTCATCTGCGTAAAATAGCGGATAAACACGGCATTATGCTAATTTTCGATGAGGTTCAAACTGGCTTTGGACGTACAGGTAAAATGTTTGCCTGTGAACATGAATTAGTTGAACCTGACATATTATTGATGGCTAAAGGCATTGCCAGTGGTCTGCCACTATCAGCTTTTGTTTGTCGCTCAGAGGTATCAAGCAAATGGAAGCCTGGCAGGCATGGCTCCACATTTGGTGGCAACCCTGTTGCCTGTGCAGCATCTCTTGCAACAATAAAAGTCATAGAAGAGGGGGAGCTTCTAGAGCGCTCTTCCCGATTAGGCAAAGAGATCCTGGAAAGACTGCAAAAGTTCGCAGTCGGTAAGCCGCACATTGGTGAAGTACGCGGTAAGGGTTTGATGATTGGCATTGAGTTTGATGATCCAAAGGGAGGTCCGGGCACAAGTGTAGCCAAACATGTTGTAGAAAAATGCTTCGAGCAAAAGCTTCTTCTGCTTAGGTGCGGTTCTTTCAATCAAGTAATCAGAGTAATTCCTCCTTTAAATGTATCCGATGCAGAGGCGCAAAAAGCTTGTGAAATTCTAGAAAAAAGTATGACCCTGTAGGGGCGCGTTGCACGCGCCCGCCGAGCAGTAGCAGCACAGTCCTACGAAGAAATTATTTTAAATCAGCAACCAGGAGAAGAATATGAGTTCAACCACAAAGAGTCGCGAAGCAGTTCAAGGGAAAACAACCAGCCCACAAACCTACAACAATTACATAGGTGGGCATTGGGTAAAAGCTGAAAACGGTGAGACCTTCCCCAGTCTTAATCCTGCCAACGTCAAAGAAATAATTGGACACTTTGCTGCTTCTACACCAACTGATGTAAAAAAAGCGGTCGATGCAGCAGCTGCTGCTTTTCCCAAATGGAAGCGCACCCCTGCTCCTCACCGAGCCGAAATCATACTTAAAGCGGCTTATTTACTTGAACAACGCAAAGAAGAAATGGCCACCACCATGGTGCGCGAGATGGGCAAAGTAATTAAAGAAGCCCGTGGTGATGTGCAAGAAGCAATAGACATGGCTAAATATATGGCAGGGGAAGGAAGGCGGCTTGCTGGACAAACTGTGCCTTCTGAATTGAAAGACAAGTTTGCCATGTCTGTCCGTGCACCAATTGGTGTAGTCGGACTAATCACTCCCTGGAATTTTCCAGTGGCCATCCCAAGTTGGAAAATTTTCCCAGCCTTAGTTGCCGGCAATACAGTTGTCTTCAAGCCAGCTACAGACACACCCTTGTGTGCCCTCATGCTCGTTGAAGTCCTTATTGAAGCTGGTGTACCGCCAGGCGTACTTAACTTTATCACTGGTGCTGGCAGCAAAGTAGGCATGGCTATTGTGGAAGATCCACGCGTGCGTGCTATTAGCATTACTGGATCAACTGATGTTGGTAAGAAAGTTGCCGGACGCTGTGGTGAATTAATGAAGCGTATTTCTTGTGAACTGGGCGGTAAAAACGCCATTTGTGTCATGGAAGATGCTGATCTGGAATTAGCTGTTGATGGCGCTCTTTGGGGTGCTTTTGGCACAGCCGGACAACGCTGCACAGCTGCTAGCCGCATTATCGTCCACAAGGATCGCTATGATGAATATGTTGAAGCCCTTGTTAAAAGAGCAAAAACACTTAAATTAGGCAATGGTCTTGATCCATCAGTCCACGTCGGACCAGTTATTAACAAGAGTCAATTGGCAAGCATTAATAACTATGTTGCTATTGGTCAAAAAGAAGGTGCCAAGCTCCTTTTTGGTGGCAAAATTGTCACAGATGGTGAGCTTGCTGACGGATGTTTTCATGAACCCACCATATTTGGTGATGTTAAACAAGACATGCGCATTGCTCAAGAAGAGATCTTTGGACCAGTAACAGCCGTAATCAAAGTCAATGACTTTGAAGAAGCAATTAAAGTAGCCAATGGCACTGATTATGGCTTATCTCTTTCCATGTACACAAAAGACGTAAACCGCGCTTTCAGGGCTATGGAAGAACTAGAGTCCGGCATTGTTTATATCAATGCCCCAACCATCGGCGCTGAGATCCAATTGCCTTTTGGTGGTGTCAAACAAACCGGCAATGGTCATCGCGAAGCTGGGTTAACTGCCATTGATCAATTCACCGAGTGGAAAACAATCTTTGTAGACTATTCAGGTCGATTACAGAAGGCTCAAATAGATAGCTACGAATAACACAGGAAACTAACTATGGACTTCGATCTTTCATCTGAGCAAAAAGCGATTCGCAAGCATGTGCGTGAATTTGCCGAGCGCGAGATTGCACCAGTTGCAGCTAAAAACGATCGCGAATGTAAATTCGATTGGGATGTTGCTAAAAAAATCTTCGCTCAAGGTTTTCTAGGCTGCCCAATACCAGAAAGATATGGCGGGCTCGGTCAAGATTACATTTCCTATGGCTTGATGACCGAAGAAATCAATCGTGTTTGTTCATCCACCAGAACATTATTCTCTGTTCAAACTTCACTAGTTGCATTGACTATTTTGCGCTGGGGTACAGAAGAACAAAAGGCTTATTATCTACCAAAATTATGCAATGGTGAAATCATTGGCTGCTATGGATTGACAGAGCCAGAAGCAGGCAGTGATGCTGCCAATCAGCAAACTAGAGCCAAGCAAAATGGTGATCATTATCTCTTAAGTGGTCAAAAGACCTGGATCTCATGTGGCTCCATTGCCACACATGCCTTGGTTTTTGCCACCATTGATCCAGCCCTTGGTCATAAAGGCATCACTTGCTTTATTGTTGATACTAAATCTTCAGGTTTTAAGGCTCAACCCATTAAAGGCAAACTAGGACTGCGTGCCTCTGATACATCTAGCTTATTTTTAGACTCTGTAAAAGTCCCTGCTGCTAATGTACTTGGTGATGTTGGTGGCGGCTTTAAAGTAGCAATGAGTGCCTTAGACAATGGCCGCTTCTCAGTAGCTGCCGGCGCTGTTGGTCTGGTTCAAGGCTGCATCGATGCCTGCACCAAATACGCCATGCAGCGTCAGACTTTTGGCAAGCCCATTGGTGAGCATCAGCAAGTACAAGCAATGATAGCCGATATGGTGGCAGACTGTGAAGCTGGCAGATTGCTTTATTTGCGTGCCGCTCACCTCAAAAACAAAGATATTCGCAACACCCTTGAAACTTCCATTGCTAAATTCTTTTGCGGTGAAGCAGCTAATCGCGCTGGCCACAATGCTGTGCAAATTTTTGGCGGCTACGGCTACTCGGATGAATATCCTGTTGAACGTTATTTCCGCGACGCTAAAGTACTCAACATATACGAAGGTACCCGTGAAATTCAACGCATAATCATTGCTCAAGATGTCCTTGGCATTCGTTACGCCAATGGTAAGCAAACCGGCCGACCAACCGAACTAGCAACCGTTGGTCCTTGACTATAGTTTATTATTTCTTGGGAATACTGCCTTCAACGCCTGGAACTAACCAATCAGTAGTTTCTGCAAAAGAACTATCAGCAACTTTGCCGACAGGGATGCGGACAATACCGTCTCGATCTTTTAATGGTCCTTTGAAAACAACTAATTTGCCGTCCATGATTTCTTTTCTAACAACGTTAGCTTCTTTGCGCACCACCTCTGGTACCGCTGGTCCAAATGGCGAAATATCAACATAACCTTCTTTCATGCTAAACCGTTCATCCCCTGGTTTCCAGGTATGGTTTTGCACTGACTCAACAATCCTGACATAAAGCGGTCCCCAAATCCAACGTTGGCCAGTAAGCCAGCCCTTTTGGGCAATCTTACTCATATCAACTTGAGTGCCGATACTATAGGCACCAAGTCTTTCAGCTGTCTCAATCACAGCGACACTAGCAAATGGTATGACTACATCTACACCGGCATCAATGAGTCCTTTCGTTGCTTCAGCTTCAGTGGCTGGATCTACCCAGTTGCCAGTCCATACCACTTTTACTTTAACCTTTGGGTTCACACTGCGAGCACCAAGAGTAAAGGCGTTTAAGCATGTCAAAATTTGTGGAATTGGGTGTCCAGCTACACAACCGATCTTTCCTGTTTTGGTCATGCGTCCAGCAACTACACCTGCAACATACATAGGTTCGAATTGATTAGCATAGTAAGTGCCGACATTTTTAACTAATGGAGGGGTTGGACGTTGGCACTGCATGATGATCACTTCAGGATGTCTGGCTGCAACTCTTAAGGCTGGTTCGAAAAAACCAAATGAAGTAGTAAATATCAACTTATTTCCCTGAGCAATCATCTTCTCTAGAACTCGTTCAACCTCAGCATTCTCCGGAACATTCTCGGCAACAGTTGTTTGTACTTTATTTTTCAAAGTACTTTCTAAAAATTTCCGCCCTTGCTCATGTGCTTGACTCCAGTTCATATCAGTTACTGGACCAACCATAATGAAGCCGATTTTTAGAGGAGTACTAACATTTTGCGCTGCCTGAACAGTTGTTGAAAAGAGGCAGTCAATAGATAGAATTGCAATAAATAAAAAGCTCAAACAGTACCGTTTGTACTTAGAAGACATCGCCTTTATTCCTCCATGATCGAGCTTTCTTAGAATCGCATGAGAGATATACCAGTACCAGGTATTTCAGCTAATAATCATGACCTGAGTGATGTTGATCCTCGTTGATTTATGGCTTTGGCTTGTTTTTGTGAATTGATCGGGACATGTTATTCTATATACTCAAAGTTCAGCAGCTTGCTCAGATGCTGAAGAAAAGAGATGTCGACTGTTTAGTCGAGCTTGAACCAGCTTGTTCTCAGATGTAATTAGAGTGCTGTCGCACATGAAAATCCAAAAAATTCTACTGGTTGATGATGATCAAAATATTCAAGTAATTGCCAAGATGGGACTTGAAGATAGGCCGGACTGGCAAGTGTTTTTAGCTTCCTCTGGCACAGAAGGGTTAGAAATAGCTGCTACTGAAAAACCAGATTTAGTTTTATTAGACATGATGATGCCTGGTATGGATGGCAAAACAACACTTGCCAAACTCAGACAAATGCCAGACTTAATCAACGTACCGGTTATTTTTATGACTGCTAAAGTGCTAAGACATGAGTTAGATAGCTACTTAGAGCTAGGTGTTTCTGGCGTTATTGCTAAACCATTTGATCCAATGACTCTATCGCAAGAAATCGTCAAAATTGTAGGTGCCGACTAGCCTTCAGGAGAAAACAAAATAGTGAAGATATCAATCAAGAACGTTTCAATTATCGGTATCGTCCTGGTTCTTGGCTCATTCTTGTTGGCCCGCAACATCATGTATAACACTCATATGAATTTGCTGAAAAGCAGGCAGTGGGTAATGCACACACATGAGGTAATTAACCAACTAGAGAAAGTTCTTTCGGCATTAAAAGACTGTGAGACAGGCCAACGAGGCTATCTTATTACAGGTGATGCTAATTATCTGCAACCATATACAAAATGCCATGCTGAAATCAATGGGTTAATAAATAATCTGCAGACATTGACGATTGATAATGCTGAGCAACAGCAGCGAATTCAAACATTGAGAGATCTAACTACCGCTAAGCTCAACGAACTGCACCGAACAATTGAATTGCGACGTGATCTCGGATTTGAGGCAGCTCGACAAGTTGTTGTAACTGATTTAGGCAAGAAAACAATGGATTCAATTCGCTCTGTGATCGCTAGTATGAAGAGCACAGAAGAACAGTTATTAGAGTCACGCATGCAACGCCTAGACAAAGCCGATGCTCGCGGTGTGTGGGTATCATCCATAATCGTTGGTTTAGGCTGTGTCTTTTTAATTGGTACCCTGGTACTTATCAGCTACCTTATTAGTGTTAGAGAAAAAGAACGAAAAGAAATGGAGCGCAGAGTGAGCGAGTTCTATTCAATGGTCTCTCATGAGCTTAGAACTCCCCTCACCTCAATTACAGGCTCTCTCAGCCTTATGCAAGGAGGTCGTGCCGGTGAATTGCCACCGCGAGCAGTGCATTTAGTGCAAATTGCCTATTCTGAATCAGAACGTCTGATCAGGTTGGTTAATGACATATTGGATATCAAAAAAATTGAAGCAGGCAAGTTGGAGCTAAAGCTCCAAGAATTGCAGCCATCTGAAATTGTGCAAAATGTCCTGGCAGGTGTCGAAAGTATAGCTAATCAAGCAAGTGTTAAGCTCAGCACCCAAATCAATGTTTCCAAAAAGTTTGCTTGTGATCAAGACCGTGTTAAACAAGTTTTGACCAATCTCCTTTACAATGCCATTAAATTCTCTCCCCCAGGCGCCGAAGTAATAGTTAGAGTAGACAGCGCACCAACAGCGTATAGATTTTCAGTCATAGACAAAGGCCCAGGCATACCAAAAGATCAAATGCATAAGCTGTTTGGATTATTTCAGCAACTTGATTTGTCTGACACTCGCCAACAGGGGGGCACAGGACTTGGACTAGCTATTTCTAAAGCAATAGTGGAAGAGCATCATGGCAAAATCGGAGTTGATAGTATTGTCGGACAAGGGTCCACATTCTGGTTTGAATTGCCAATCAATACACACTCTATAATGCCAGCACAGTTAATTGAATCATTAAAACCTGGAGCAGCAAAATATACAGCGCTTGTTGTAGATGATGATGAAAAGCTTTGTGATCTTCTGTCAATGATGTTGGAAGAACAAAGTTTTAAGGTGGTTAAGGCAGGTTCTGTTCGTGAAGCAGACGTGTACTTGGTTGAAAATGAGAACCCCGATGTAATTATTCTTGATATCGGACTGCCTGATGGCAATGGACTTGCCTTGATGGATAAGCTTCGGCATAACGGAAAAACAGAGAGCATTCCTGTCGTTATTCTCTCTGGACATGAGCCAGTGCAAGACACTTATGGCGATCCTCTCTTGATAGATTGGATTAAAAAACCATTTGATGAACGAAAATTGCTTGCCGCCTTGCGAGTAGCCGTCAAGAAACGAGCCTCAGGTCTTGGCCGTGTCCTTGTTGTAGAAGATGATCTGCCAACCAGAGAACTTATTAAACAAGACATAGAGTCTCTTGGTGTCGAGTGTATAGAAGCTGGGGATGGGGTAACAGCAATTCAGATGGTCAGGACGCAAAATCCAGATTTAATTGTTTTAGATCTTGCTTTGCCTGATTTAGATGGCTTTGAAATTGTTCAAATCTTACGCCGAGAAAACTTTGAAACAATACCTCTGCTTGTTTATACAGCCCGTGACCTAACTAATAGCGACAAACAAAGATTGACCTTAGGACTAACTGCTCATCTTATCAAAACACGTACGTCTGAGAAAGAATTGTTAAATACGCTCAAGGAGTTACTTAATGGTTTGGTAAAAGAAGCTCCTATGATAGAAACTCCAAAATCCGGGTAGATTAATTATAAATGGGCAAAAATCCTTAGAAATTTGCCGATAATTTCCTACCAGGAGCATGGTGTTGGACATTCCAATCAATAAATCCATACTGGTTCTTGATGATGATCACCGCTTTCGCATGCTGGTCGGGCATCTTTTAAGAATAAAGGGCTTTGAAGTAATCGAAGCAAGCTCTGCTCAGGAAGCAGCAGCTCTGATTGCTGGGGATAACGATCCATTACTAGCTATTGTTGACTATAAACTGCCTGGTGATAATGGTATTGACTGGATTGCTCAGGTAAGAAAATCTGGACGAACCTTTCCCATTGTTATCGTATCTGTTTCCTGGTGTGATCAAAAGACTTTCCACTGGCTAAGAAATATCTTGAAAGTATCTCTTGTCCTGCGCAAACCTATTGTGCCAGAATTGTTTGCTCAACAAATAGAGAATCTGTTGCCTTTACCAGCCAGACCGCTACCTTTGCAAGCACCAATGATTGAATCTGCTGATGCTCGTCAGGTGGATTTATATAAGCCCATGCCTGAATCTGATTATGAACTGAAGACTGCTGCCGAGATAGTGGCTCAATTAAAAGATTTAAGCATGCAGAGCAAATTGGCTGCAGTTAAAACTAACTATGCCAATCAACTTATCAACTCATGGAAAGAATTATCTGACACAACAAACAAATTCAAACAAGATATCGACAATATTTTATTGAGAAACGAAGCTATTGATCAAGCCCATAAAATTAGAGGCACAGCAGGCTCCGTAGGTTTTGCTCAAGTAGGAGAAGCAGCAGGGAGAATCGAGGATTTGCTCTATGGAATTGATCCAGGTGACCCTTTGAAAGAAGTTATCTGGTTTGAAATGTATAGAGCTTTGACTGCTGGCGAAACATGCGTTAAGGAAGCTTTGGGGCAGTTGAAGGCGCCTGTATCTGAAACAAAAGAAAATTCTGCCATAAATGAAGAAGTTGAAGCAACTCAAAGTGCGCTAATTGACAAACCGCGCATACTGACTGTTGATGATGATGAAGTGATGACAATGCTGATATCAAATATACTCTCAGCTGAAAGTATGGTGGTGCGCCCTCTTAATGAACCAATTTTGATTATGGATGCGGTAGAAAAATTCAAGCCTGATTTAATACTATTGGATGTAGTGATGCCAGGTTTAAGTGGTTATGATTTATGTGGATTGCTTCGCACCACTGAGAAATGGAGTCAGGTGCCGGTGATATTTCTCACTTCCAGAACCGATCAAATTGGACAAGCAGCAGCTTTTCTAGCTGGTGGAAATGATTTCTTGAACAAGCCTATTTTAGCTAAAGAATTAGTTGTGCGTGTTAAAGCTCAACTTGCTCGCTCTAGAAGCAAGCGCTCCCCTTCCGGCATATTAGTTTCCTAGGAATTAGAATCATCACTTCTTCGGCAAAGTCCCTTCAACACCTGGAACTACCCAATCTATTGTTTCAAGATACCTGTCATCAGCTGTTTTGCCAGCAGGGATGCGGAGATTGCCATCTCGATCTTTCATAGGGCCCCTGAAGGTCGTGAATTTACCATCAGCAATTTGATGCATTAGATTGGTAGCTTCTTGTTGTACCGTTTTTGGTACAGCAGGACCAAAAGAAGAGAGCTTAATCACACCATCTTTGGCACTATATCTCTTGTTTTCAGGCTTCCAAGTATGATTGAGCACGGATTTAGTGATTGTGACATATAGATCTCTCCAATCCCAATATGACCCCGTTAACCAACATGTGGGGGCAAGCCGCTGCAAGTCGACATTATCACAAACCACATATATGTGGTTTTTCTCCGCAGTTTTTACAACTGCAGCTGGAGCAGATACCAAAGTGCCAAGGACATCAACACCTTGATCAATGAAACTTTTGGCTGCTTCAGCCTCAGTTGGGGCATCGTTCCAGTTATTTGTCCAGATAACATAAGTTTTCGCTTTATGGTTTACTGAACGTGCTCCTAAAGTAAAAGCATTTAAGCAAAGAAGAACTACAGGTATAGGATGAGCAGCAACAAAACCAATTTTATTTTTTTTGGTCATATGTCCTGCCACTACACCAGTTGCATAAGCTACATCATAAAAATGAGCAGAGTATGTGCCAACATTTTTCATAGGTTGCGGATTAGGACGACTGCATTGCATAAAAATCACATCCGGGTGGCGTGCGGCTACACGCAAAACAGGCTCTAAATATCCGTAGGACGTGGAAAATATCAATTTATTTCCTTGCGCAATCATCTTCTCCATGACTCGCTCAACTTCAGCGCTTTCAGATATATTCTCCGCAAATGTTGTCTGCACCTTGCCTGTTAGAGTATTTTCTAAAAACTTACGTCCTTGATCATGGGCATAATTCCAACCATAATCGTTGGCTGAGCCAACCATGATGAAACCAACTTTTAGTGGCGTATTTGTATTTTGCTCCGCGTAAGCCACATTGATTGTTGAGAAACAACCAAAAAATAGAATTACAATTAGTATTTGACACCACCAAAACAACTTTTGCTTCCAGTACATATAAATATCTCCTCAAAAATTTTCAGTTGAAGTTATTTCTTAGGTAAAGATCCATCGACGCCTGGAACAAAGAAATCAATGTTAGCCAACCACTTTGGATCAGCAACTTGGCCAGCAGTTAGATGTTTTTTGCCATCACGATCTTTAAGTGGACCTTTAAAGATAACAAACTTACCTGATTTGATATTTTGCTCCAAAACCAATGCTTGTTTGCACATTTCTGATGGTACAGCACGTCCAAAGAGCGATAGCTTTGTAAAGCCTTCTTGCATGCAATTGGTTACAGCACAAGTCTTCCAGGTATGATCAATCACAGATTTGGTAATCTTGACATAGAACGGTCCAAAATCTAAATATGCCCCCGTAAGCCATCCTTTTGGGGCTAGTTGGTGAGCATCCGCCCAGCAGCCTACCGAATAGAGACCAAGGCTCTCAGCTGTTCTTAGAACAGTAGTTTGATTGTCTTGAATATTTACTACAACATCAACACCTGATTCTGCCAATCCTTTTGCAGCCTCAGCTTCAGTTGGTGGATCTGACCAACTATTGATCCAAATAACTTTTGCTGTCGCCTTTGGATTGACAGATCTAACACCCATCGTAAAGGCATTGATAAGCTGTAATATAATTGGCACTGGGCGCGAAGCAACAAAACCAAGTTTATTTGTTTTTGTCATACGTCCTGCTATGGTGCCGGCAATATACATAGGCTGGTATTGATAAGGAAAATAAGTGCCAAGATTCTTGAAAGATCTCCTATTCACTTGCATAAAAATTACATCAGGATGCCTGGCTGCTACGCGCAAAGCTGGTTCAAGAAATCCATACGATGTCGTAAAGATCAGTTTACAGTCCTGAGCAATCATTTTCTCCATGACTCGTTCTGACTCAGCACTTTCTGGTATGTTTTCAGCAAGCACCGTTTTGACATTTGGCATCTTAGATTCAAGATAAAGCCTTCCTTGATTGTGAACATAATTCCATCCACAATCATTGATCGCCCCTGAGCAAATAAAGCCAACTTTAAAAGGAGTATTGCTGTTTTGATCTGCACAAATGCCAGGTATTATTAGTGAGAACCATCCTAAAAACAGGATCGCCACAAACAAGAAACACAACCACTGTAAGCTTCTTTTAGTACACATGCAATTATCTCCTTCGTACCACAACAGATTCACTTTTTAGGAAGTGCCCCTTCTACACCAGGAACTAGCCAATCTATTTTTTCAAGATAGCTATCGTCAGCAATCTTGCCGGCAGGAATACGAATATTACCCTCTCGATCTTTCATTGGGCCTTTGAAGATTATCAACTTACCATCAGCAATTCGCTGCATAATATCGTTAGCTTCTTGTCGCACCAACTTGGGTACTGCTGATCCAAAGGATGCAAGTTTAACTCCACCATCTTTAATATCAAATCTTTGATTGCCAGCTTTCCACGTATGGTCAATTACTGATTTAGTAATTTGTACATAGAGGGGTCCCCAATTCCAGCAAGGGCAAGTAAGCCAACCTTTAGGAGCTACATGATGTACATCAGCATGATGTCCAATTGAGTATAAATGGTTTTTTTCCGCTGTTTGGACAACAGTCAAGGTACTGTCCATTTGAGCAGCAAGAACATCAACACCTTTATCGATAAGGCTTTTTGCTGCTTCAGCTTCCGTAGGAGGATCATGCCAGCTATTAGTCCAGACAACATAGACCTTGACTTTAGGGTTTACTGATTGGGCACCTAAAGTAAAGGTATTCAAATTCAATATTAATGGAGGCACAGGATGGCCACCAACATAGCCCATTTCATTTTTTTTGGTCATACGACCAGCTACTACTCCCACAGCATACATTGGGTCATAATATCTAATAGCGTATGTCCCAACATTCTTCATGGGTTGTGAGTTATAGCGACCACATTCCATGATGATTACATCAGGATGACGAGCAGCAACACGCAGAGCGGGTTCTAAGTACCCATAAGATGTTGCAAATATCAGTTTGTTTCCCTGCGCAATCATCTTTTCCATAACACGCTCAACTTCTGCGCTTTCAGGTACATTCTCAGCAAAAGTTGTCTGCACTTTTCCTTTCAAAGTATTTTCTAAAAACTTACGTCCTTGATCATGGGCATAATTCCAACCCCAATCATTAACTGACTCAACCATGATGAAGCCCACTTTCAGTGGTTGAGAAATAGGTTTCTCGACAGCTAAAGTCGGAGCAATATTAAATGACGCCAGCCACATAGCAAACAAGCATGCTAATACACGAAACTGCATATTATCTCCTTAGTATTATTTTTGCGGGAGAGAGCCATGAACACCAGCAACGAACCAATCCATATCAGTGAATTGCTTATCGCTTAACTTTTGGCCAGTAGCGACTCTTTCTTTTCCATCTTTATCTTTCAATGGGCCTTGAAAAACTGTGAGCTGTCCTTTTTCAATTAGTTTTTCTTTTGCTAGCACTTCTTTCTGCACAGCTTGCGGAACCACCTTGCCAAAGGCAGACAGTTTGATATACCCTTCACCAGCTTCCATGCCGCCTGTATATGAGCAGGATTTCCAGGTATGATCCATTACCGATTTTGTGATTTTGACATAGAACGGACCCCAATCTAAAAATGCACCAGTTAACCACTTTTTAGGCGCTAGTTGATGGGCATCTGAATAAAAACCTAAAGAGTATAATCCTAAAGAATCACAAGTAGGCAAAATGGTATTTTGATTGTCTTGAGCATGAGCAATAGTGTCACAACCAGTATCTGCCAGACTCTTAACTGCTTCAGCTTCCAGTGGTGGATCTGACCAATTATTGATGAATATTACAGATGTTTCAGCTTTTGGGTTTACCGATTTTGCCCCAAGTTCAAAAGCATTAATTTCATGCAGAATATGTGGAATAGGATGAGCTGCTATAAAACCAAGTTTATTTGTTTTAGTCATATGTCCAGCCACTATGCCCGATAAATACATGGCTTGATATTGATCTGTCGTGTACGTGCCAAGATTTTTTGCGTTTACAAAACGATTAACTTGCATAAAAATAACATCCGGGTGCCGAGCAGCAACACGCAAGGCTGGCTCTAAATAGCCATAAGATGCTGTAAATATTAGCTTGGCTCCCTGAGCAATCATTTTTTCAAGAACACGCTCAGCCTCAGCACTTTCTGGAATTCTTTCAGCAAAAGTTGTCTGCACTTGCCCTGGCATGTGTGATTCTAAATATAAACGTCCTTGATTGGTAGAATAATTCCAGCCAAAATCAGTCACTGGACCAACACAAAGAAAACCAACTTTAAATGGTTGATTATTTGATTGTGCTGATGATGGCAATATTCCTAGATATATTAGGCAAGTGAATACAATCGCAAGAGCAATTAAAACTCTTAGTGTTTGTAATTTCATATATTAACTGTCTCCTTCTGATTACTTTGTTGGAATGCTACCCTGCACACCGGCAACCAGGAAATCCATGTTTGCCAGCCATTTTGCATCTGGTGCTTTTCCTGGCGCAAGACGTTGTTTGCCAAATGTGTCTGTTATAGGGCCTTGAAAGACAATGAATTGATGCTGCTGAATTTTATCTCTTAAAGCTAGAGCTGCCTGCTGAATCTTCTTAGGTACAGCGGGACCAAATGGAGATAGCTTTACATTACCAGAACTCAAATCATAAATATTGATTGAGCTTTTCCAAGTATTATTCAATATTGATTGAATAGTTTTGACATAAAATGGGCCCCACACAAATTGTGCTCCAGTAAGCCAATACTTTGGAGCAAACTGATGCACATCGGTATAACAGGCACCCACATAAACGCCTCGACTTTCTGCTGTTTTGACAATGGTCAATGGGCTGCTTTGATCAAAGCCAAGCACATCAACGCCTGTGTCGATCAATCCGCGAGCTGCTTCAGCTTCGGTGGGTGGATCTATCCAATTATTTGTCCAGACAAGCTTCACTTGAGCTTTCGGATTGACTGCATGCACACCAAGAGCAAAAGAATTAATAGCTTGCAATAATGGCGGACATGGACGAGCAGCTATAAAACCAACTTTGCTTGTCTTTGTCATTTGTCCTGCAACGGTACCAAAAATATACATAACCTGATAATGGAAATTGAAAAATGTTCCGACATTGCTTCTTGTTTCAAATCTGCTCTGTTGCATGAACTTTACGTCTGGATGTCTAGCAGCGACTCGCAATAATGGCTCTAAATATGCATAGGATGTGGCAAAAATTACTTTTGCCCCCTGAGCAATCATTTTTTCCATGATCCGCTCTGCTTCTGAATTTTCAGGAATATTTTCAGCAAATATAGTCTGTACTTTATTTCCTAGAGTTGATTCAACAAAAAGTCTGCCCTGATTTTGAGCATAACTCCAACCCCAATCTGATATAGGTCCAACAAACAAAAAACCAACTTTCAAAGGAACGCTTGTATTTGTTTGCGCGCGAGCAACTATCACAGTGGTCAACGATCCTAAACATAGAATCATTACCAGAAAAAACCAGAGCAAACTCTGTCTAAGGCGCATACAACTTTCTCCTTACACTGACGAGCAATTTCATTTTTGAGCAATATTTCCTTCTACGCCTGGTACAAACCAATTCATGCTCTCAATTAAATCCGCATCCGGTAATTTGCCCGATGCTACTCGATCTTTACCATCACGATCTTTTAAGGGTCCTTGAAAGACAACAAAATTTCCTTGCTCAATTTTCTTCTTAAGTCCTAAAGCTTCCTTTTGCACAGTATCTGGTACTGCAGGACCAAAAGATGACAGTTTTGTGTAACCATCATTCATTCCATATCGTGCATTACCTGCCTTCCAAGTATCGTTTTTTACTGACTGGGCAATCTTGACATAGAGCGGACCCCAATTCCACATTTCACCAGTCAGCCAGCCTTTAGGCGCAAACTTTTTAAGATCAGCATGATAGCCAACTGTCATCACTCCATATTTCTCAGCAGTCTGGACTACAGTAATTGGACTATCCAAATGCATGGTTAATACATCAGCTCCCAATTCAATCAAACCTTTTGCTGCCTCTGCTTCAGTAGGTGCGTCTGACCAACTATTTGTCCAAACAACATGTACTTTAGCTTTTGGATTGACAGAGCGAACTCCAAGAGTGAAAGCATTTATATTTTGAAGAACTTGCGGAACCGGATGAGCAGCAATAAAACCAAGGTTATTTTTCTTGGTCATTCTGCCAGCTACTACTCCGGAAATATACATTGGTTGATATTGCTTGGCAAAATATGTACCAACATTTTTTGAACTTGCTGGTACGATACGACCGCATTGCTCAAAAGTAACATTAGGATGCCGACTGGCTACGCGCAAGGCCGGGTCAAAATAGCCATAAGATGTAGAGAAGATGAGACGAGTGCCATTGGCAATCATCTTTTCCATTACTCTTTCAACTTCAGCGCTTTCTGGAATATTTTCCACAATTGTAGTTTCTACTTGCTTAGGCAACGCAGCTTCCATAAAACGGCGACCTTGATCATGGGCATAGTTGTAGCCCCAGTCATTTACTGAACCAACAGTGATAAAACCCACTTTAAGAGGAGTGCTGCTGCTTTGTGCCGCATGAACAACTGACATGGTGGTTGATAAGAGCAAAATCGCTCCTAACAAGAAACACAGCCAAAGCAAACTTTGTCTAAAACGCATATAACACCCTCCTGCAAGTGCATTCAGATTACAGGATGGTCAGCAATCTGCCAGACATTGCTGTTAATTTTTATCACTTGAGAACTTAAGCAAATTCTAGAAAATTCGGTGGTGCGTAAAGTTTACGTTTGCGAAGAGGGTAGGGTGACTGGGTTTCGCAAAGAACGCGCAATCTTTTCATGCTGTTTGCAGATGGAACCAGGTACATAGGTTCAAGCAAAGTACTGACTTCCTCTGTCCACTTTGGTGGTGATTGTTGTGTGCGTTCAGCCATAAGTTCTATTAAAGATGCAGCTAAAGCCAATAAGCGTTTATCGCTTATTTGAGGACGTTGGCATTCACTTAATTTTTGTTTTTCTAACACCATTTCCTGGTATAAACTGCGCAGTCTAAGACTGTCTCCAGATAAAGCTGCTTTAGCTAGTTGTTCAATCATTACCATGAACTGCCTCCCATAAATCTTCAAATGCATATTTTGCTTTCAATTCATTGCCTGGAACCACATATGGTGATAACGCATTCCATACTTCTTCACGATTACCCAACAATTCTTCTAATAATCTACGAGCATCAGTAATATCTAATTCATCACGCCAGGCCGAAAGCTTCATTGCGAGCAGTTGAGCAAATGATGGACGACGTACTTTAATCCCAGGAGCTGAAAAAACTATCGGTCCATCACTCAAGCCCACCAGATAACCTTTGGCTGCGTCATTCAACCAGTCTTCAGACCAAGAACGCTCTAAACCAATCAATTTGGTCAACACGCGTACTTTAGAAACGTCTGATGGTGCTTGAATAACCACATCTATATCTCGTGTAGAATCACGTTCTCCAAATAAAAGAACCATCACAGCTCCGCCAATGAGCACTAGTTCAATCTGATCTCCTTGAGCTGCAGCCATTTCACCTAAGCGCTGGAGTGCTGCTAGAATATCTTGCTTGGTGATAATAGCCATTTATAAAACTGTTTTCCAGTAGCCCATTAACTCATTGTCTCAATCGTAGCAAATATGCAGACATTATGTCTGGGGAATATATGGCAAGCCAAGAGCAGTGGGAGCACCGATAAGGGCTTTCTTCTGACGAGCTGTGCTGATACTTAGCACTATGATGACAAGCAGATAGGGAACCATGCCAAGTAAATAAGGAGAAATGTCTGAGCCCGCCGCTTGCAGGCGCAACTGCAATGAAATTGCTCCACCAAAAAGATATGCCCCTAGAACAGCCTTCCAAGGATCCCACAAAGCAAATAAAACTAAGCCAACTGCTATCCAGCCCCGCCCAGCAGTAATATTTTCTGTCCAGCCTTGAGCATAGACTAGAGAAAGATAGGCTCCCCCTAATCCAGCTAGCGCTGCACCACATATGGTGGCAATGTATCGCATCCGCTCAACTTTGATGCCAGCGGCGGCGGCTGATTGAGGTGATTCACCAACAGCACGCAAGGAAAGCCCCCAACGAGTTTTATAGATCAAAACAGCTAGGACAGGCACAAGCACATATGTGCCATAGACCAAAACATCATGAGAAAAGAAAATTGGCCCCAGAATAGGAATGTCTCCTAAAACCGGTATTTTATAAGGACCAATATTTTGAATTTGCTTACCCACATAAGAAGCCCCTAAAAAAGCAGACAGCCCTGTTCCGAAGATAGTCATAGCAATGCCAGTGGCAACTTGATTGGCACGAAAATAAATGCTCATCAGAGCATGAAAAAGTCCAAGCAAAGCTCCAGAAGCCAAAGCCGCTAGAATACCTATAGCTGCGTTGTGAGTTTGAAATGTGACCATGACACTTATACAGGCACCGACAAGCATGATGCCTTCCAAGCCCACATTCAAAATGCCAGAGCGCTCTGTTACTATTTCTCCTAGAGTTGCATAAAGCACAGGTGTGGCGCTGCGAATCATGCCAGCAGCAACTGCTACAAAAAATGACTCTGGTACTGCATTCATGCTGTTGCTCCGACAGTGCGAGAACGTGCTAATTTACGTATGAATTGTTCAGAAGCTAGCAAACAGAAAAAGATCATCCCTTGAACAATATTGACTGTAGCAAAAGGCAGCTTGGCAGTAAGCTGAAGACTATCAGCCCCTGACAAAAGTCCACCAACCAAAATTGATACAACAATAATGGCAATTGGATTGTGTCTCGCTAGCCAACAGACAAGAAACCCAGTATATCCATAACCAGGTGAAAGACCTGAACGCAACCTTCCTTCAATTGCTGATACTTGTCCAAAGCCGGCAAGTGCTGCTATGGCCCCAGACAGCAACATAGCAATGAGTTGATAGCGCCAGACAGGATAGTGTGAATATTCTGCTGCATCTTGATTCTCGCCAATTACCCGCGCTATAAAACCTGTACGTGTCAAGGGCAAGAGAATTGCAAAAAACAAACTGAGGACAATGCCAAAACAAATACCAAGATGCACTCTTACTCCAGGAAAATGCGGCAGCTCAGCAGTTACTGGAAAAGCTGCCGTTTGGGGCCAGCTTGTGCTAGTTGGATCTTGCCATGGACCATGAATCAAAAATTCTACAAGCAGAATAGCAACATAATTCATCAACAAGCTGACAATTACTTCGCTAACACCCAGCCAGACACGCAATATAGCCGGAACAGCACTCCAGCTTGCACCAAATAGAGCAGCGACCACAAACATGAGGGGAAGCATTTGCCAGGCAGAAAGATTGGGCATATTAAGAGCAACAAGCGTTGCTCCTATTGCGCCTAAATACAATTGCCCCTCCACTCCCACATTCATTAAGCCAACCCAGCCAGCCACTGCCACACCAAGCGCACAAAGCATAATGGGAGTAGCTGCCACTAAAGTTTCAGATATTGAAAATTGATCGCCAAAAGCACCAGACCAGATCCCCGCATAAATAGAAATGGGATCGCGGCCAACTGCCATCAAGAAGAAAGCAGTCAAGATAAGAGCCAGAATTACTGCACCAATTGAGCCAGCTGTGTATAGTAATGCCGGCCTGGCTTTTTCTGAAATGCCATCAAAGAACATTCACACGCTACCTTTGGGCCAAAAGATCCACCTGTCCATCCATATGGAGGGGTGTCGATTCTTGTAAATTGTAGCGCAAATGATTGCTTACCAACTTAGCCAAAAGTTCTTCCCAGTCAGAAAGTGTGCTTGCTTGACGGATTAAAAGAATAGTTTTCATACTTTTTAGATCATCTGCCTTGAGAATCCTTCTTTGTACTTCAACAAAAGCATCTGAACATTCTGCAAAAGCAGTTTTCAATATCTCGAAATAAGTTTCTCCGCCCAGCTTAGCTTGAATAACCTGCAACCAGGCGCGGCACTCGGCATTTTTTTCATCGTTCAAACGATCTTGCACTGCAGTCAAGTCTTTCATGGTGAACACACGCAAAGCAATCTGAGCAGCCAGTCGTTTTTGCCAGGTGTTGTCACTATGCAAAAGTTCGTAAAGTGTTGCTTGTGTTTCAGGATCAATATGAGAAGAATCTTTGTTCTTAAGAAACTGTGCTAGTTTACGCACAACATCAAGTTTTACACCGCCTACAAGCAAGCCTAATGACTCAGCATCTAAATTTTCAACTCGCTCCACTCCTGAAACAGAGCCGCCACACATAACTAGTATGCGATCGCAAGTAGTCAGCAATTCTTGCAAGTCTGGTGAAATTAGCACAACTGCTTTATTGTTGTTTGCAGCATTTCTGAGTTCTTGCAAAATCCTTTGAGTCATTGCTAAATCCAACCCAGCTGTTGGATTGACAGCAACAAGCATTGTTTGCGAGTTATCTAATTCTCGAGCTAAAATCAGTCTTTGCAGATTCCCGCCTGATAAACTGCCACATAATGCATTAGGATTGTTAGGACGAACATCAAGGGCTTCAATGCGAGCCATGGCTGTTTTGCGAATCAATTTAGATCTAAGGAATGGTCCACGCAAGAATGTTTTTCTATGGACATCGCGCAGCATTGAATTACCCAGAACAGTTAAACTAGCTACTGAACTTTTTTTGGCATCAGCTGGAACATAAGCAGCACTCTTTTGTGGATTTTTTAATGCTTTCCAGGAAGCTTTGTGTCCATCAAGCAGTAAAGATCCCGCATCAGGATGAAGATGTCCTGTCAAAATAGAAGCGATTTCATCTTGTCCGCTGCCAATCACTCCTGCTATTCCCAAAACTTCACCAGTGTATAAATCGAGATTGACAGAATTAAGAGTTCGGTGTTTTTGTGTACTTTTAACACTCACATCTTTCATGCCCAAGCAGGGGAAAAGCACAGGGGCGTCTGGGCGAGATACTCCTGATAGCACCAGTGTGTCTACCATCAATTTTGCCAACTCGTTAGCATCAACAGTGTGTGAGTTTAAGTTGGCAACACATTTGCCTTTCCTAAGCACTGTGATGTGAGAAGAAAAACGTAAGATTTCTTCAATATGGTGGCTGATGAGGACGACTATTCTCCCTTCTTTAGAGAGCTTGTCCATTGTAAGTAAGATGTCTTCTGCTTCAAATGGAGCCAATTGGGAAGTGGGTTCATCTAGAATGAGAATTTTAGAATCACGCCACAAAAGCTTTAAAATCTCGACCTTTTGTCGCTCAGCTATGCTTAAGCGCCAGATTGGAGAAAAAATATCAAGCTTTATGTCAAACTCTTTTGCTTTGGCATCTACACGCTCTGCTTGGGCTGTGTGACGAAGCAGTTGTGGATTATTGGTGTCCCCAAGCAAGACATTTTCCAGCACCGTCATTGATGGCACCAAAGTAAATTGCTGATGCACCATGCCAATTCCTAGATGACGAGCCTGGGAAGGGGAGCGAAAAGCAACCTGCTTCTCATTTAGTAAAATCGATCCAGAATCAGGTTGATAATGACCACAAAGAATCTTCATCAAGGTTGATTTCCCAGCCCCATTTTCGCCAAGAAAAGCATGGATGCCGCCTGATTTAATATTGCAGCTTATAGCATCATTGGCTAATAAATTGCCAAAGCGTTTTGTGACTGAGGCAAACTGAACAGAAGGCGCTGCAATTATTTGCTGCACACTGCTTTCTAATTCGGCAAGTTTTGCTAAGCACTCTACTTGAGCCATATAGCCACATAATCGGTAAATTTATACTTAGTCTGGCAAGATAATCGCATAAATTACCTGCTTTAGCAATGGTAAATCTACGCAAAACCGTAGTGCAGCCGCTTGCGGCGTCCCACCAAGCAAGCATGGTACGAACCCACCCTTCTTCTACCCATTTTGCCCCTGTATTAGAGATCGTAAATAATGCTGTAACAATCCATCTAAGCCACCTGCTTTCGGATATATTTGGAGCATTATCCGGCTTGACGGAGTAATTTATATGGCTGAGTATGCTTGCCTGTTTGAAGGAATACTAGTAGTCGTTCTGGCTGCCTGTGCAGCCATGTGGATTAACGACCGTTTTCACCTGGGTGGCGAGTTTCACGACGAAGCACCCTGAACAATACATCCCCTGCTTTTAAATAGATTTCCAAGTGTCTAAAGTATATGTTTACTGATCCTTAAGCGATCAATGACACACATCATATATTTGTAGGAGTTGTTCATGTCTAATGTTTATAAAATGACCGAAATTGTTGGCTGCTCGTCCAAAAGTATTACGGACGCAGTTCAGGAAGGAATAAAGCGAGCCTCAAAAACGCTACGTCATATTGGCTGGTTCGAAGTTATCGAACAACGCGGACTGGTCAAAGACGGGCAAGTGGCCGAATTCCAAGTAACAATAAAAGTTGGCTTTAAACTTGACGAAGCTTAATTGATGCAAAAGTCAATATTAAAAACATAAAAGTGTCTAGATCGATAGACACTTTTATGTTAGACTGGCGTAATGAAAGCTCGAGTATTGCTGAAACTACTTAGAAAACACAATTGTGTTGAGATTCGGCAAAGAGGTTCGCACATCAGGATACGTTGCGATAAATGCCATACTACAGTGCCGTTTCATGCAGGAGAAGATTTAGGCATAGGTTTATTAAAGGCAATTGAAAAAGATTTGGAACCTTGTTTAGGTAAAGGATGGCTACGAACACAATGACATACACGGTTAGATACGAGCTTGATGAAACAGGATGGTGGGTAGCCAAAGTTAAGGAAGTACGCGGCTGTCACACCCAGGGACGTACTATTGATCAAGCGCGCCGCCGCATACGAGAAGCTCTCAGCTTGTTTGTCGATAACGCTGATAAAGCACATTTAGTTGATGATATCAGGTTGCCTTATACTGCCAAGCACTTAGTGAACCAAGTATACTTAGTTCGAGAACGTGCAGAAGAAGCAACTGCTGAGTTATACGAATCCACAACCGCCGCAACAAAAATATTGACCAAAGACCTTGGTTTAAGTGTTCGTGACACTGGTGAATTGTTGGGACTGTCCTATCAACGCATACACCAGTTATCTAGTCGACGGAGTAAGAAAAACCAGACAAAGTGAGTTCCTTATGTCCCGAAAATGCGGTCGCCGGCATCTCCGAGCCCTGGAACAATGTAGCCATGCTCATTTAATTGTTCATCGATTGCAGCAGTGGTGATGTGTACATGAGGAAATTGATCGTGTACTTTTTTCAAGCCTTCAGGGGCTGCCACAAGTGATACCAGATGAATATACCTGACCTTGTGTTGATCAAAAAGACTAATTGCCGCAACAGCAGAGCCTCCGGTTGCAAGCATTGGATCCAACACAAATACTCGGCTTTCTGCAGGCAACGCCTCTGGCAATTTGGCATAATAAGAAATTGCTTGCAGTGTTTTCTCATCACGCTTTAGTCCGATATGGTAGACACGTGAAGACGGAAAAATCTCTTGCGCAGCTTCTGCCATAACAAGCCCTGCTCGCAAGATTGGGGCTAGGATTACATAATCTGACAAAGCAATCCCTTTTGCCGGACCAACCGGGGTTTCTACACCAACAGGGTGTGTATTTAGCTCACTCATTGCTTCATAAATCAAATATCGGCCAAGCTCGCGCGCTTTGTCACGGAACTCAGAAGAAGGAGTTTGATAATCACGCAATCTTGTCAGAAGGTGCTGCACAAGTGGGTGCTTAGCTACTTTTACTGATGCAGTAGTTGAGATCATCTATGTTTTCCTTACCTCCAATTACATTACCTTTCAATTACGGTTTTGTAGGGGCGCATTGCATGCGCCCGCTGCAGCGTAGTAGATCTTCAGTCTCATTGCGGGCCCATTGATCAGCCTCCAGTATATCTTCAAGTGTTGGTTTTGAAACAGCTTTATGAGAGTTCAATACCCGCTTGAGATGCTCTGATAATTCCAGAAACTTAAGTTTGTTTTCCAAAAAGGCTCCCACCAACACTTCGTTAGCCGCATTAAGAACACTTGGCAAAGTATTATCCTCTTTTGCTACTTCCTGGGCAATGCCTAAACAAGGAAATCGTGTCAGATCTGGTTCTTCAAAAGTGAGAGATGATATTTGTGCCAGATTTAAACGAGGTATAACACTTGAGGCAACTCGCTCAGGATAGAAAAGCGCATAGTGAATGGGTAGGTGCATATCTGGTATACCAAGCTGCCCAATCATTGATCCATCATTGAACTCAACGGCCGAATGTAAAATTGATTGCGGATGAATAACAACACGAATTTTGTCAGCAGCAATATCAAAAAGCCAGCGTGCTTCAATTATTTCCAGTCCTTTATTCATCAAGGTAGCTGAATCAATGGTAATCTTTTTGCCCATCGACCAGTTAGGGTGCTTGAGCGCATCAGACACGGTAGCATTTTTTAATTGATCATAAGACCAAGTTCTAAATGGACCCCCAGATGCAGTTAGCCAGATGCTGCTCAACTCGCGGGAAGAATGGCCATGCAAAGATTGATGAATAGCAGAGTGCTCACTGTCTATCGGAATGAGTTTAGCTCCGTATTCTTTGATCATCGGCACAATCACTGAACCAGCTGCTACAAGAGTTTCTTTGTTAGCTAGAGCGATTGTTTTGCCCTGCTTGATGGCACAAATAGTTGGTCTTACGCCTAAAAAACCAACAACTGCAGTTACTACAATGTCGGCCCGCGGATGAGCAGCAACTTGCTCCAATCCTTCTTCACCATAATGTATTGAAACGCCAGAGGCCGATTTCCCCAATAATTTGACAAGTACTTGTGCAGCAGTTGAATTAGGAACTGCAACCAGTTCTGGTTCAAATTGCAATGTTTGCCTGGCAAAATCTTCCAGATTATTTGTCCCGGTAGCCATAGCTATTATTTTTAGACGATCAGGATGAGCGGCAATAACCTCTAAGGTTTGTCGTCCTATAGAACCAGTTGCGCCGATTAGACTTACTTGCTTCACCTGCCTGCCTTAGCCTAAGCTGCGCTGTTCAATTTCCGTTTTCATTTTTGCCAGCAATTGTTCTGCGCTCATAAGCCCCAGATCTCCCTGTCGTCTGTGGCGCACAGCTATTTGTTTAGCTTCGACTTCCTTATCACCAATTACAGCCATGTATGGCACCTGTTGCATTTGGGCTTCACGAATTCTGTAACTAATTGTCTCTGAGCGATTATCAATATAAGTTCTTACTCCAATTGCCTCAAGAGCTTCATTCAATACTATTGCTGCTCTGTCATGCCTGTCTGTGATCGGCAAAATGACAATCTGGGTTGGAGCAAGCCAGAGAGGAAAGGCACCAGCGTAATGTTCAATTAATCCACCACAGAAGCGCTCCATTGAGCCAAGTACAGCTCGGTGAATCATTATTGCTTTGTGGCGATTTCCATCTTCGCCAATATAGCTGACATCGAACCGGTTAGGCAAATTAAGATCAACTTGCACAGTTGGACCCTGCCACTCACGACCAATAGCATCAAAAAGTTTGATGTCTATTTTCGGTGCATAAAATACTCCACCACCTTCATCAATACCATAATCAAGCTTACGAGCCTTCAAAGCATTTTCTAAAGCAGAAGTGGCCATTGCCCATTCTTCATCAGTACCCAAAGATTTTTCTGGTCTAGTAGACAAATAGGCTTTATACGTATAACCGAAAGTGGTCATCAATGCATCAATGAGATCCAAAACACCTGTAATTTCAGATTCCAGCTGCTCTGGCGTACAAAAGATGTGTGAGTCATCTTGGGTAAAGCCGCGCACGCGCAGCATGCCGTGCAAAACGCCTGATCGTTCATAACGATAGACTGTTCCCAATTCAGCTAATCTAATAGGTAAGTCACGATAACTGTGCAACCGTGATTTATAAATCATGATATGCCCAGGACAATTCATCGGCTTAGCACGATAGGCCTGTCCATCAATATCCATAGGCGAATACATATTTTCGCCATATGTCTCCAAATGTCCGCTGATCCGATAAAGTTCTTCGCTAGCAATGTGCGGAGTAAAAACAAACTGATAACCACGGCGCCTATGCTCGTCCCGCCAGTAATCTTCAATGACGTTTCGGACAGTAGCAAGATTGGGGTGCCAGAAGATCAAACCAGGACCAACTTCTTCATGTACAGAAAAAAGATCCAGCTGCTTTGAAATACGTCTATGATCACGTTTTTCTGCTTCTTCCAATCGCAGCAAATAATCATCCAGATCTTTCTTTGTCCAGAAGGCTGTGGCATAAATGCGCTGTAAGTGTTCGCGCTTCTCATCCGCACGCCAATACGAACCTGAGACTTTAAGCAGCTTGAAAGACTTGATCAAATTAGTGGACGACAAGTGCGGTCCCCGACATAAATCATTCCATATCACTTTCCCTTCCTTATCTTTCATCAGATAAAGAGTAGGTGAATCATTTCTATGCTCTTCTAAAAGTTCCGCCTTAAATTTCTCTCCGCATGACTTAAACTCACCAAGCTGCTTGTCAACATCGGGGATTTGATAGCGTACAATCTTTTGACCAGACTGAGAAATGCGTTTCATTTCCTCTTCAATTTTTGTCAGATCTTCAGTTGAAAGAGCATGATCTGGAATCTCAAAGTCGTAATAGAAACCATCTTCAATTGTTGGACCAATAGCAATTTTGGCTTGAGGGAAAAGATTTTGTACAGCCTGAGCCATAACATGAGCTGTGGAATGTCTAAGCAATTCAATAGATATTGGATCCTCTGCAGTCAAAATCTTCACTGTATCCCCAGATTTAAGGGGAGTGAATAAATCTTTCAGTTCTCCATTGATAAAAGTGCCTACTGCCTGACGATAAAGCCCTTGCGAAATGGCTTGAGCCAGATCAGCACCTGTAGCACCAGGATTTAGGCTTTTCGAAGAACCATCAGGTAGCTTTACAGTAATCTCAGCAGCAACAGTAGACATGTCTATAGACTCCTTTAAAAATGACGGCATCAACAAACTGCCGACAATGGCATTTTAACAGGGTTCCTCCCCCTTATTTTCCAATACAAAAATTAGCAAATACACTGCTAATCACTTCTTCTGTAACCATTTCACCGCAAATCTCCGAAAGAGCATCAATGGTTATTTTCAAATCACTTGCCAAGCAATCCTGCGGCATACCATTAGCCACTGTTTGTTGCACCAAATTTAGCCCTGCTAATGCTTTCTGGCAAAGCTCTGCTTGACGAGCATTAAGAGAAGCTCCGGTATCGCTTAGGTTCCCACCAGCAAATACCCATAGCTCAATTGCTTGACCAAGTTCCTCAATGCCGCTGCCAGTCTTGGCAGAAATTAATAATTCTGCCACAGGATTGAGGTTGTTTTCAATTTCAGGAACAACACCTAAATCAATTTTGTTTTTCAATAAAATCACTGGTTTTTGCCCAATCAACTCTGCAATATGTACTTCTTGCTCACCCCAACCGGCAGTAATATCCACCAATAGTAAGACTAAATGAGAATCTTCTATTGCTCTTTTGCTTCTTTCAATGCCAATTTTTTCTACCTGGTCTTCTGTGTGACGAATACCTGCTGTATCAACCAAGATCACAGGAATGCCATTAATATCGAGAAACTCCTCAAGCGCATCTCGTGTGGTGCCAGCAATATCAGTAACAATAGCTCGTTCGTATTTGAGCAGATGATTGAGTAGACTTGATTTACCAGCGTTGGGTCTACCGACAATAGCTATGCGCAATCCCTCACGTAAAAACTTCCCCGAAGAGGCTGTTTTAGCCAACTTGTTTAACTGCAAAATACTTTCTGTCACAATTTTTTCTATGTCCGGTTCAGGCATTTCTCCCACTTCTTCTGGAAAATCAATGCCTGCAACTATCGTTGTTAGTAGTTGGATAAGTCCCTGACGAATAGCTTTTATTTGCCTGCCTAACTCACCCGATAGGGCTGACAATGCTAGTTTGCTTTGATACGAGGTCTTGGCTTGAATAAGGTCTAGAACAGCCTCTGCCTGAGTCAAGTCAATTTTCCCGGCTAGATAGGCTCGCTCAGTAAACTCTCCTGGTTTAGCCAAACGTGCATCGAGTTTAAGACACAATTCCAGAATTTTCCTGGTCACCACCGGACTGCCGTGACAACTGATCTCAAGTAAATCCTCGCCTGTATATGAATGTGGTTCTAAAAAAGCAGTAACCACTACCTCATCAATTCGCTCACAAGCCTCCTTATCTTCCAGGTAGCCATGAGTAGCTTTATGGGTTTTTAGCCAAGTGTTGCCGGCTTCTTTGCGGCTCGGCTTAAACAGCCGCTCGACAATTTGACAAGCAGTCGCACCTGATAGGCGAATAATTGATATGGCTCCTACACCAGGCGGAGTCGAGACAGCAACGATAGTATCGGCAAAGCTCATAGAGAAAGTATCGCACGGAGATCATTTCAGTACTTGCGTTGCCTTCTAGACGGTGGTAGTATCACTGACACATTTTTTGTACTTTTCTTTGGAATCCCGTATCCCCAGGCAGATTTTAGGAAGAACAATTATGAACAAAGCAGAACTAATTTCAACTATTGCCCACGCTACAGGTCACAGCAAACTTGCAGTACACAATGCTCTGGCAGCCACATTCCACGAGCTTACCTGCGCCCTAACCAAGGGTGAGCGAGTAACGCTGGTTGGGTTTGGCACCTTCGAACGCCGCCATCGGCAAGCCCGAATTGGTGTCAATCCTCAAAACCCAACGCAAAAATTGAAAATTCCAGCTTCTCGTGTTCCCGCTTTTAAAGCTGGTCAAGAGCTGAAGAACATTGTTAATGGCAAATCAAAACTACCAGCCCTTAGCTTTCCTCGCCCGGCTAAGTCGGCTAGTAAAGCCAAGAAAAAATCAGGCGGCAAGAGCAAACATAAATCTGGAAAGAAACGCCGTTAAACTGCGATAAACATATAGATAATCCTGTAGGGGCGATGCATGGCATCGCCCTCTGTTTTGGTAGGTGCAGCATGCGGGATCTTTTACCGGGTAACTATTATAAGTATTTAAAGATGCAAACAGTTCAGATTAGCCAATACATCAAGCATTTTTTTGCCACCAGCACTATTCATATGCGCCGAATCATAAAAGTCATGATCGACAAACCTCGGATCTCCATTTAGATCCATAAATACACAAGAGTTTCCTTTAGAAATTTGCTGGATAGTATTTAGATAGTGTTCATAGGAACCATTAGGCATGATTGCTACATTTCCTTTGGTAAGCGGCATATTTAAAATAATCAGTTCAATTTTTTCTTGCTTACACAAATCAACTAGCTTGGTAAGAAACCCTGCTTGAATTTTGAACATACCTTCATTAGCTGAACCACAACGGCGACGGTAATCAGCATAGTTAGGATCAAAAGAATAAGGTTGATGTGCTTTGATAATTGCCATTCCTTCTTCAACCTCAGAATGCAAATTACTTGGCACATGCTTGCGATAATCAAGATCGTTAAGCAATGAAGGTACACCAATTGATGCAACAACTGGTGCAAGCAGTTTTTTAGCCGCTTGCTCTATACACACCTGCAGCTCCAATTTCTTATCCCAGAGGTAAAAAATTTGGCCTGTGCGATAATCAAGTTGCTGCCACCATTTCGGCAGAGCTAAATCAATTAAATCCTCTATATTAGTAAATCGCTTGAGATAACGAAATGGCGGTGTTGTACCAGGACAATTAACAGCGTTGTCAATAAAGTCGCGCAAGCTGAGACCTAGAATTACATACTTTGGTTTGTGCTCTCCATGAAAAAGTGCTCGAGCAACCATATAATCATCCGAGACCAAATCGCCCGGTAGAGCGAAGTTGAAGCATGTCAAATTGTTTGATTTACCAAATCGATCTTTTAGACGATCTGCTAAATACTGAGAGTAGTGATGATGAACATAATCAAAGTCAGTATTTAAATAGTCAGCATCTTCCCTTGAAACAGCGTGCATAAATAAGGAGGAGCCAAGAAGCACCACAGGTGGAGCTGGCTTTTCCTGTAGGAATTCTTGAGTTGCCCACCAAGTCCAAGTATGAGTAGCCGGCAATATTTGTGGATCCACTTTGGAAAGAGGTTGAGTAATCCAAAGCAAGGCATTAAGTAAAAGGAGCAGAATGATCCCTAATGTAATTGGGCTTTTTGCCACTTTATATAAAGTCGGTTCTTTTAGTGCTCGATCTAAATACAACGATCTAGCGCTGGCAAGAGAGTCAATTTTTTCATCTATTAAAGGCATTGGGATTTACTATCAGAATTGGAAATAAATGAATTTAGGAGCATAATCAGGACTAAAGATAATTAGAAGACAAATGACTACTGCAAATGTGCAAGTTTGGGCCCATTTTGGTACTAGTAAAAAACTGGTTTGTCTTTGAGCAAATTTTTTGGCCGCAAGCTGTCCAGCAAAAAGCAATGCCAACATCGCAGGCAATATCATAAAGACAGTAGATTCTTTGGTATTAATAATAGATAAGCAGAATGGATTGAGCACTTGTTGAGCTTCTGGCAAGAAAAGCAATTTCTTGATAATCAACATGGCGCCAGCTATGGATTCTGCTCTAAAGAAAACCCAACCAAAACAAACCATATGAAAGGTAAGCACAATTGAAAAATAGTGAAAGACCTTTGTTTGTCTTATTCTCTGTAAGAAATTCAAGTGTTGACTGAGTTGCTGAAATTCTTTGTTTGCAACTAGTAGCAACCCCTGATAAGCACCCCAGATAGCAAAGTGGGCAGCAGCTCCATGCCAGATGCCACCCAAAATCATAGTGATCATCAAATTGCGATAGGTGAATACGCGTGAACCATGGCTTCCTCCAAGAGGAATAAAAAGATAGTCGCGCAACCAAGTAGAAAGTGAGATGTGCCAACGCCGCCAGAAATCGCTAATCGAGCTAGCCAAATATGGCAAATTAAAGTTCTCCGGCACTTTAAATCCAAGCAGTAAAGCCGACCCTCGAGCAATGTCTGTATAAGCTGAAAAATCAAAATAAATCTGGAAAGCAAAAGCATAAACAGCCAGCCATAGATCCACACTGCTTAACAGCTCCGGATGTTCAAAAGCACTGTGCACAACAATCGAGAGGTTATCCGCAAATAGTATTTTCTTGAACAAACCAAGCAATATCAAGTAAAAGCTTTTTTCTACTATTGCCAAAGTTGGTCTTGCGGGATTATTGATTTGTGGAACAAAGTCCTCATAGCGCTTAATTGGACCAGCTATTTGTGTAGGAAAGAAGCTGGCAAATAAAGCAAAGTCGGTAAATTTACGAACAGGTGCACTGCCCTTGTAAACATCAACAACGTAATGAATAAACTCAAAAACAAAAAAGGAAATGCCCAACGGCAAAATAATTGATATTCCGAGTGGTGGCAAATGCGTGCCTAATTGACCTACCCATGAGTCAGCAAGATCTCGCATAAAATATGCATACTTAAAGAATGCTAAGGTGCCCAGATTGAGAATTATCGCGAGACTCATCATCAGTTTGCGATGTGAACTGGCACGAGCAATTAAAAGACCCATAACATAATTCAATAAAGTCAGCCCAAACATAAGCAGCCCGTAAATAGGCTTCCAGCTCATATAGAAGACATAACAAGCCACCAAAAGCACATAAGGTCTTACCCGCTGTGGGCTAAGCCAAAAGAGCAGCACCACGCAAGGCAGAAAGACCAAATATTGAAAGCTGTTAAATAGCAAAGATTTGGGTCCTAATATGGACAGTTAACTTGATAACCTCAAATACTAGCTGCTTTGCTCTCTAAAACAAAGCAAACAAAAACATTTGCGGTTTAAAATCCCCTAACAATACTTAAACAATCCAAGCAAATCCCCTTATCCTTTCATAAAGATGGAAAGACTGAAGTTGTAGAATCACTCCTGCGAGCAATAGAAACTGGACAACCTGGTTGATGCTTACAGGGTAAGCTCAGCAATTTAAGCTCTTGTGCACTGTGGGACTGGGTGCTATAATTGGTTAACGAATCGACAGGCAATAAATGCGCGCATTTATAACCAACCGGTTTCATATTTGGGCCTCAAAAGAAGGATTAACTGAAGCGGCTTTAGCTGAAGCAGTAGAAGAAATCACTCAAGGTTTAACAGGAGACAGTCTTGGCGGGAATGTATACAAAAAACGCGTTAGGCTGCCTGGTCGCGGGAAAAGTGGTGGTGCTCGCACGTTGATAGCATATAGAGCCCGAGAAAAGGTATTTTTTACATTCGGTTTCGCTAAAAACGAACGTGAAAATATAGACAGCAACGAATTGAGATCGATCAAGAAATTTGCCGAGCAACTATTAGGCTACACAGAACAGCAACTCAAGCAATTAATTGAAAACGGTGCCTTGAGGGAAATCAAAAGGGGGTAAAGAAAATGACTAGCCGCATACTAAAAACAATACATGAATCTGCAAAAGACTTCCACAAAGCCGGGGTCATGGACAAACAAACTATGCGCGAGTTCGATGCCCTTTGCCTTCCCGTACTTAAAGAATACACGCCCAAGCAAATACAAAAAATACGGGAACGATGCGGAGCAAGCCAGGCTATTTTTGCCGCTTATTTTAACACCGCCAAGTCAACAGTGCAAAAGTGGGAACATGGTGCAAAAAGTCCTAACGGCACTTCCTTAAAGCTCCTAAATTTAGTGGACACCAAAGGCTTAGCTATCTTAAGCTAGCAGAGGATAGTTTGAAATTTGAAGCTGGAAAGCTTGAAATTGTAGAATCACTCCTGCGAGCAATAAAAACTGAACAACCTGGTTGATGCTTGGCGTTCAACTTTAGGTCATTTTACAGCATGAACTAATTAATGATACGACCAACCAAATTCTAGCTGTTTTCGCAGATCCTCATAAACAAGAACATAGGCATCATAATTGTAGCCCCGCTTATGAAACACAATTTCAGAGTGTCCATCATGGTCATAATCCCCCGCGTCGATCAGCTCAAGAGAACTTCCCAGGAAACTTATCTTGTTACCACGCACACAAAACCACTGCTCATAGTCATATTCGCCCTTCACTTCAAAACTGGGCACAGCCAAACTGATCAATTCATCGCCATGCCATGATTTATAATATTGTCTCACCAAAATTTGCTTATCGGTGAATTCATGCGGATTTAGATCGCCGTCAGCCTGGGACTTTGTCGCTTTGCGATATGCAGAAATGAGCGCGTGAGATGGATTCGGTGGCGGCACAAGTGACTTCCAATTATCTGGATCATCAAGGTAATGACCAGAAGATGCCACCAGAGGCCTAGTACGCAGGTCCCATGCGCCCCAATAATGAAAGTTCTTCGCTCCGATTTTTATTGCAGGAATATGTGCCTTAATGTCAGGTTCCTCCAGACCGATTTCACTGTAAAGGGTCCATTTCAAAGGACAGTAGCTGCGGAAACCACCAATCTTTTTGCCGTCGAAGGAAAGATTCCAATCAATTTCTTTGGGATAATCATGTACTAGCGCAGCCAGTTCAGCTTGGTTTTCAGATTTATTCGGCATCGCCCTCCAAATGCCATTCTTATATTTGAAGGCAACACGAATTAAAAATGGTGTCCTGATCTTTTCTCCAAGATACCAGACGTGATTTGGCTCTGTTACACCAATAAAAGTGGATTCATGTTCGGCTGAGTGGCTTGCAAGAGTCAACGTAAGAACGCACAGAGTGAGAATAAGTACTTGTTTTGTTTTGGCAATCATTTTTCTCCCTTGGCAACCGATTAATGCTTTATTGAAGATTCAGGAATGATAGATGCAAAACTTGCATTATAAGCTACCGCCACGATCGCCGACGGGCGATGCATGGCATCGCCTCTACACCACAGAGCTGGATCTGGACATCCGGCGCAGCATTGAAATAGCGATGAGATTGCTTAGTGTGTGAGCAATGATTGGTGCCCAGAGAGAGCCTGTCCAGTTGCGCAACCAGCCAAAGAGAAGCCCAGCGGATAATGCCCACAAGCCATATGATAAATGTCTGGGGCTGGGGCAATGAAATAAGCCAAATAAAATGCTGGTTGGCAGAAGTCCTAATTGAGATTGCAGCACTCCTCGAAAAAAAACTTCTTCGCAAAAACCAGATGACATAGCTAAAAGAAAAACATCAACCGTCTTCAAGGAAGAAAAGAGTGGTGCTATTTCTTCAAATACAATTTTGCGCAACCCATCCAACCATTTAGGTGGATTTTTTAAAACTTTGCCAAGCCAAACAATTACAAAACCACTAGAAGCTGTGCCGCATCCTGCCAAGATTCCTGCAATAAGACTATACTTACCCAGTCTAAACGCAGAATGAAGCTCAATTCCAGATATTTGAATCCAGATAGCTGCAGCCAAAAGCAAAACTGCCTCAAGCACCAAAGTTACATTTACAATCGTAACTCGATCAAGCAACTGATTGGACATTGCCAACAACCACCTCCGGATGCAATTTATTGTCCTCTTTTTTCCGACATAACGCAATAAGCGATCCTTGGTATGCAGTTAGACACACTCTTTCATCAGTCAATTCATTTTTATCTGCTCGATCAAACGCGGTTGTAAAAATTGATTGCCCCATAATCAACGCTTTTGCTTGACTTTGCTCAATTGCAATAGTGTTTATCTCTAATACTTGTTCAGGAGGGATGATCACTTCTTGTAATTGACCTGCATCGGCAAGCGTCTTTAAAGTTTCAAGTGGCACAGCTTGATCAAGTTTGAAAGGTCCGGATTTTTCTCGCACAAGAGATTTAAGACAAGCACCTGAACCAAGTTTTTCACCAAGATCTCGAGCAATAGATCGGATATAAGTTCCACCCGAGCATTTTATGCGCAATTCTACAACTGGCAGATTAACAGAAATCAGATCGATTGCCTCAATATTTACGCTGCGAGCCTTGATCTCATCTGGCACTTTACCAGCTCTAGCCAACTCATAAAGACGCTTGCCTTGATAGTGAATGGCACTATACAAAGGTGGCATCTGCTCTTGCTTGCCAAGCAAACTAGTTATTGTCTCCGGTAACAATTGCTTGATCCGTTCTTCATCAATAGGTTTATCTTCTAAAACCTCACCCGCCAGATCATCAGTCGCCGTTCGCGTACCGAGTAAAATTTCGGCTCGATAAATCTTATCTGATCCAAGAAAGCGCAAGAGCCGGCAAGCGCTGCCAATCGCTAGTGGCAAAACCCCGGTGGCATCTGGATCAAGAGTGCCAGCATGTCCAACTTGCTTCACCTTTGTCCACTTGCGTACGCGCATCACAACGTCGTGTGAAGTTATTCCTGATGGTTTGAGGACATTGATGAAACCGAATGTCATGTATGTGTTCTCCACGTTATGTGACAAGCAACACATAGCATCGACCTTACAACTTCATCTCGTATCACATGCTCCGACACCACGCCACAAGGCGACCCAGCGAGTCGCCGCAGGTGCCGCTCGGCTACACTACATTTAGCTCCGAGCCCGTCTCGCATCGTTCCTCGTTAGGTTTTAAACTTCGCCGCGGGATATTTTAGTGATAAGTTCAGAGACTTTTGCTCCACGTTCTAGAGAAGTATCTAGTTTGAAAAAGATTTCCGGAGCAAATTTAAGCTGTAAACGCCGGCAAAGCTCACCTCGAATATAACCAACGTGATCATTTAAAGCAGCCATGGTATCGACTTGATTTTCTGGTTTGCCAAAAACTGAAACAAAGATTTTAGCAGAACGACAATCCCCTGAACATTCTACATCGGTGATGGAGACTATACCGGTAATTCTTTCATCATCAAGATCGCGACGAATCAATTCGGAGAGTTCCCTTTTAATTGATTGTGAAACACGCAATGGTCTTTGGTTAGTCATAGGGGCACCTCGCTAAGAGATCTCTGTTTGATATTTCAAACCAAGCTTAAGTATTTTAAGAAGTACGCGTTAGATCGCGTTTTGATTCTTGAATGACAAAAGCGTTAATAATATCGCCTTCCTGCATATCGCTAAACTTCTCAAAGCTCATGCCGCATTCAAAACCTTGAGCAACTTCTTTTGCATCATCCTTGAAGCGTTTCAAGGTTTCCACTTTACCTTCATAAATCATTTGCCCATCACGCTCAATTCTGACAATGGCATTGCGTGTCACTTTACCACTTGTCACCATGCAGCCAGCAATCATTAAATTCTTACCGAACTTAAATACCTGCCGCACTTCCGCTACCCCAACCTGCACTTCATGCTTGACTGGTTGAATCAATCCTTGCATGGCCTTCAGTAAATCATCAGTAATTTTATAAATGACATCATAAATGCGAACATCAACACCGGTTGCCTCACTCATCCTGCTGGCGTTAGGATCTAACTGAGCATTAAAACCAATGATAATTGCATTTGAAGAAGCAGCTAAATTAACATCGTTTTCTGATATGTCACCAGATGCGGTGCGTAAAACCCTCACCTGTACCTCAGCACCTGAAAGTTTCCTGACAGAATCCGCGATTGCTTCAGCCGTCCCTTGCACATCGGCTTTAATAATGACATTAAGCTCCTTAACTTCGCCCGTGACTAGCAAGTCGTGCAAGGATTCAAGAGTGACATGGGAGAGCCTGCGATCACCAGCTGCTAATTTGCGTTCTTCAACCAATAGCTTCACAGCCTGGTTATCTTCCAATACTTCAAAGCGATCACCAGCTTGTGGCACTTCATCAAGCCCTAGAACTTCTACTGGCATTGAAGGTCCGGCTGCTTTAACGCGCTGCCCTCGATCATCAAACAAAGCTCGCACACGTCCAGATTTGCTGCCGGCTACAATAAAGTCACCTTCACGTAAAGTACCAGTTTCTACAAGCGCTGTCGCTACCGCCCCTTTGCCTCGGGACAATTCAGCTTCAATAATTACTCCAATGGCTGGACGATCTGGATTAGCTTTTAGATCTTGCATATCAGCCACCAACAAAATCATTTCCAGAAGCTGATCCAAATTGGTGCGCTTTTTAGCAGAAACATTCACACACACTGTCTCGCCACCTAAATCTTCAGGTACAAGCCCATGCTCCATCAACTGACCTAAGACTCGATTTATATCAGCTCCTGGTTTGTCAATCTTATTGACTGCTACAATAATTGGCACTCCTGCTGCCTTCGCGTGATCGATAGCTTCAACCGTTTGGGGCATAATTCCATCATCTGCTGCCACAACCAGAATTGCTATGTCAGTTGCCTTGGCTCCCCGCGCTCGCATAGCCGTAAAGGCTTCATGTCCAGGAGTGTCCAGAAAAACAATTTGTCTCAGCATGCCTTCATGAGGCACTTCCACATGATAAGCACCAATGTGCTGAGTTATGCCACCAGCTTCAGAATCAGTCAATAAAAATTTAGTCTGGCGGATAGCATCAAGCAGGCTTGTTTTGCCATGATCCACATGTCCCATGATTGTCACTACCGGCGGACGTTGCACCAAAGCCGCTTTCTCTTCATCACTTAATACAGCTTCTTCTTTTTGTTCAACAAGAGGCTCTGCAATCGGCTTGTCAGTTACCTCATACTCCATTTCTGTTGCCAGATCGCGAGCCAATTCCAGCTCAACCAACTGATTCATGGTGCGCATAGTGCCCTTCATGAAGAGCCGCTTAATTACTTCTGTTTCTGGAACACCCATCTTAAAGGCTAGCTCTTGCACAGTGAGCGAACCAGTTAAGCTAATTATTTTAGGTACTTCCAGTACCGCCTCAACAGCCTTAGATTTATCTTCCTTCTTCTGCTGTATCTGCTTCTCAGCTGGGGACTGCCGGTGGTGAGATTTTGGTGGCCTGGGCGGGGTTGCTCTAATGGAAGGGGCAGCAATTCTAATTGGCACTGATGGTGAAAGTGACTTCACTGCTTGCCCTAGTATTGGCAGAGTTAAATCAAGATTGACTGGTTCTTTTACTTGTTCTTCTTCGGCAAGTGCCGTTTCTGCTGGCTGTTCTTGTTGAGATTCTTCTATTATTTTGGCAGTAATCGGCGGGGATACTGGTTCATCCAGTGCGATCTTCTCACTTGACTCTACTTGTTCAGTCTTAACTTGAGATTTTGATCCAGCTTTCGCCTTTGCTTCACTCTCATCAATAACTGCTGACTGAGAAGCAGCTATGTGAACAGGTGTTGTGAGTTCCGACTGCAATCCTGGCTGAGGCACTGCACCTGCAGCAACTCCCCCTGCTACAGGCTCGCCAATTACTACAGGTGCCACTGGTCTATATCGGGATAGCACACGCGGCTTAACAATTGGAGCAACTGGCGGAGGTGGAGGTGCGGCTGCTTTTGTTTCTGCTTTTGCTGATGTCTTGCTGGCTTTAGTCGGTTTTATTGGCTCTTGTTTTTTCTTGCCTAAAGCAGTGATAAGCAACTGAACAGCACCCGCTTCAACTGTGCTGGAATGAGTTTTAATATCATAGCCAAGCTCACGTAACGCCGTAATTACTTCCTGATTAGGAAGATTCATCCGGCGCGCCAAATCATAAACACGAACCCTATCGTCCATCCATACCCTCCGTACTCTTTGTGTATTTTGGCATGTTTTTCAAGGTTCTGTGCACTTCTTAGCTATAAGCTTGATAAGTTGTGGTTCAAGCGGCCATTTAATTGAGCGGCTGGCACCGGGGCCTTTTCCTTTTCGCCCTTGCAAAGCAAATTTCAAGCGAGTGCCCTTGAAAGCTTCTTCCAGACATTTTTGGGAACGGCAAAGATAGGCAGAACGCCCATTCAGTTTGGCTTTGGAAGCCTCGTCCTCTGAATTAAAGCAAACTTCATTTGAGCAATGATCAACCGTCAACCGCACCATTTCATGCCGCGCACCCGCTTTTCTGCAGGTAACACAACATCTCATTTTAGCCAAATTTTTGATTTTGTTAACGATTGCCATATGCCTGGAACGTTGCGCTTTAAACCTAGAGAGGCGGGAACCCCGCTCTTTGCCTCTACGAGCTTTGCTCCGCTCCTTGCTCAGGCACGTTAGCATTCTCCAGCACCTGATCCATATTTTTGATGGAACCACCTGCCTGACTTTCCGATTTAATATCAATCTTCCAATTGGTCAACTTGGCAGCTAGTCGAACATTTTGTCCACCCCGCCCGATTGCTAAGCTCAACTGATCATCAGGCACAATCACTTCGGCCCGCTTGCCCCCAGCTTCAGATGGATCTTCATAAAGTGCCACTGTTGTAATTCTAGCTGGACTCAAAGCATTGGAAATGTAATCAACTGGATCTAACGAGTATCTGATCACGTCAATTTTCTCATTCCTCAATTCCGCCACCACATTTTGAATGCGCACTCCCCGAGTGCCAATACATGCTCCAACAGGATCAACATCACTGTCTTCCGAGTGCACAGCTATCTTGGTGCGATAGCCGGCCTCACGTGCAATTGACTTGATCTCAACAGTACCGTCTTCAATTTCAGGTACATACAATTCAAACAATTCTCGCACCAATTCTGGATGTGCTTGCGAAACAATAATTTGAGGTACACGACTGGTTTCTCTTAATTCAAGAACATAAACCCGCACACGATTGCCAACTCGATAAGTTTCCCCAGGCAGTTGCTCACGCGATGGCATGCAGCCTTCCACTCGCCCAAGATTGACAATCACATTGTTGCGTGTATTGCTTATCACTTCAATTCTTTCAATCTGCCCAGTAGTGCAAGTGCCTTTGCGAGCTTCAAATTCTTTTTTGATTAGCTCTTTTTCGGCTTCTCGCAAGCGCTGCGTCATCAGTTGTTTAGCTGTCTGTGCGGCAATTCGTCCAAACTCAGAAAAATCAGCCGGCGTCACCTCAATTTCCAAGACTTCACCAGTGGTTACATCAGGAATCAAATCTTTAGCATCAACCAAACTTATCTCATGGTATTCATTGCTGACTTTTTCGACCACTTCTTTGGGTGCAAAAATACCAATTTCACCTGTTTCATGATCAAAAATTGCTCTTACCCCATCCACATCGTGGTCGGGTACTTTTTTCTTGTATGCAGCTACAATAGCGTCACACACATATGAGATGAATTCTTCTTGCGGAATATTTCGACTCCGTTCCAGTTCTTCAGCCGCTTCCAGCAACTTATCGCCTATTTTGATCACAAATTAGTCCTCCCATATTCAATTTTTAACGAACACTTTTAAGATCGGCGCTATACAAATTGACTTTGTAAATCTTGTTTAGCTCAATTTTGAAAGTCGCACCATTGGTAGGTCTTTCTCCTCCCTTCCTCTTACTCAAATTGCCTCTTTTTCTCTGATTTGGATCAACAAATGCTTTACCATCTCTCACTGCAACAGTATCTACATCCCCACCCAATAAAGTACAAGTAAAATCAGATCCTAAATCTCCAATATTATTTTTCGCTTTTATTCTTACTTGTTGACCAGCAAAAATCTCAAATTCGCGACTGCTGCTCAGTTGTCGATCAATCCCAGGACTTACTACTTCCAATAAAAAAGAACCAGTCAGTATCGGTCCTCTTTTTAAAGATTCCTGCTCGAGCAAGCTATCCAAGGTGCGGCTCACATGCTCGCAATCAGATAAGCTAACTAACCCACCTTTTTTGAAGATACAAACTTCTAAACTGGCACGGTGCCCCTGTTGAGTTAGTCGCACATCAAGAACCGCCAACCCTAAAGGTTGAGCAACGCTTTGCGCCAGCTCAGTAACATACTTGAGGATTTGTTCTTTTTTCTCTTGAATTGTCATTATCAATAAATCTTCAACCAGCCGCCATCTTGGCAGCCGCACGACCGCTACATAAAAAATTGCCGCAAGCCCAATCTCGAGCTTACGACACTAAACGATCCAACTGAGTCAAATGCTAGCATGTGTCAGTCGATCCGGCAAGATATGGGTATAACGGCTGTGCAGGTTTTAGTTAACAATCGCCAACGCATCATTAAAGTCAATCTCGCTCAAATCCGGGCCATGACAGGCATTTTAAGTGATGCTCTTTGTGAAAATCTGCTCACCCAGCCAACCAAGGGGTTTTCAGCTCGATTGATCAAACAATTGCAGCAACGATCCTCCATAAGTCTTGTATTGCTCTCCAATAAAAGCATTCAAAAGCTCAACAATAAATGGCGTGGTAAAAACTATGCCACCGATGTCCTTTCTTTCCCGTTGAACCTAAAAGAACCATCACCTGGTATACCTTGGGAGTTAGGTGAAATTTTTATTTCAGTTGAAAAAGCAATCGAACAAGCCACTTCATTCAACCACAGCCTAAATCGTGAGCTGGCTTTCCTATTTGTTCATGGCTTTTTGCATATTTTGGGCTTTGATCATGAAAATGTGAAAGATGAACAAATTATGCGCAGGCGCCAGAAAGCAATCTTGACCTCAGCTGGCTATTCCCGTTAACTGGAAAATGCAAATGCTATAAATTAAGTGTAGTGTAGCCGCTTGCGGCGTTGTTCTATGCGCTTGCGCCGTCCCGCAAAGCCAACAAGATTCGAATCTAAATGTAGTGTAGCCGCTTGCGGCGTCCCACGGAGTTTTTAGTTAACTTTCGGATCTAAAATGTTGTTCCTTTCCTTGAGCCATGCTATGTTCGAAGTGGTAGGCTATTAAACGTACTGTTAACTCCTCCTTTGTTTATGGCAAAACATAAATTGGACAATCAACCTTTTACTAAAGCCTCAAAAGAAGAGCAAGAACACCTCAAATCAGTACCTCGAAAAGTACCGACATCCCAGTATTGGCGAACGAAAATTCGGGCAACCTCAAGTGTAATTGAGTCTTTTTATCATGCTTTCAATGGCATCATTCTTGGCTTACGCACAGAGCGCAATGTGCGCATCCATCTTGCCATGGCGATCCTAGTTGCTGCATTAGCCGTTGTTTTGAAAGTTGATCAAACTGGTTGCCTGGCTCTGGGGCTAGCAATTGGCTTAGTCTTAGCAGTTGAGTTTCTCAACACATCTATTGAACATTTAGTTGATTTAGCCAGCGCCCGCTCATATCATGTTTCTGCCAAAGCCGCCAAAGATACTGCCGCAGCTGCTGTGCTTATGGCTTCTCTTTGTGCTCTTTTTATTGGCGTAATAGTGCTTGGTCCTAAATTGCTTGAATTGGGTGGGAAACTAATCAAATAATTTAGGGCTCAATCAGTATAGATTCAGTTGCCTGCTCAGTAATTTCAGGAATCAAAGCCTGACCCACAGTTTCCATTCGATATTCACGCACTCTCAAAACTGTATAAATAAAAGCGCTAGTCAGCCAAGCTTGTATGGAACAAATGCCCACGTGCAGGCTCTCCAGTCCAGGAATCCAACCAGAAGTAACTGTACCCACAACAAAGCCAGCAAGCAAAGCAATAATGGCAGGCCAATCTATCGCTGGCAACTCTATAAGTGCAGGCACATTAGCAAAATCAATTGGCAATCGGAAAAATTTCTCCCTTAGCCACCATTCAGTAATCATAATCACTGTAGGTACTGGCAAAAAGATACAACTTAGATCAGTAATTACACTCAGTGTTTTTATTGAGTCATTAACGGAAAAAATTGCTGCGGTAACTGCCCCCACCATTGCTAAAATTATTATTGCTGTTTTGTGCTTCATTGGCCATATGGTCTCCAAAGCCGCATCAGATCCAAACAAAATAGAATCATTAGTAGCAAAATAACTTGCCGCCAAAACAAAGAGTCCAATAATTGCAAAACCAGCAAAAGAATAATTGTTCAGAAATGCTGTTGCAGTGTCAGAATTGGTTATGCCGGTTGTTTGTGAAATCAACCAACCAGTGATTGGGAAAATAACTTGTCCAATTAATAATGCTATCACCATTGGTATTGCTATTCGCAATGAACAAGGTTTTGAATAACGCCAATAATCCGGTTCATTACCCCAGACTGCAAAACCGATAACAAAAGAGGAGGTCACAGTTAAAGCTGTCATCATTGGTTGGTGAGAAGGTTCGAACAGTGCAGCATGTGGCACCATATTGATTGTCTTAAAAAATGTATATCCCACCCAAGCAATCAAAACAGGTGCTGCTATAAAGCGAGCAAAATTAGCTATGCCTGCAAAACCAAAAAAGTTATTGAATGCCATAAGTAATCCAAAGATAATTGCCATTACAGTCATCGAATAATGCACTTGAAGAAGATCGTTGACTGCTTGAGCCATCAATACCGCAAAAATGCCATACCAGACTACAGACATCCATATAAGATTAGCTGCCACCAGTCTTGTTCCCCAGCGGCCAAAAACAACTCTGCTCAAGCCACAATAACCAAGCCCGCTTTTAGCACCTAGCAGGCTCGCTGGAATTGCATAAGCAAGTAAAAATATACAACCTAAGACCGAACAAAATAATATTTGGCTGAAGCTAAAACCTTGTTTATGCCATTCAAAGCCAATTAATACTGCTGGGAAAGCAGTAGTCATTGTAATCCAAAGCAACCCCATTGTTGTTGGAGAGCGTCGTTGCTCATGAGGAACTGGTGTTAAGTAGCAGCTATCGCTTTGATTGATTCCCATCAGATGTGCTTATTGAATAAATAATGACACCACCATAATCCATGGTATCGACCATTGGGTATTTATTTATTCTACTACAACGCTACTGGCTCTGATTCAGAGGTCGCGGCAGCAGCCTGGAGGATCAAAGCCCGATCAGCAGTTTCCATACGATATTCACGCACTCTCAAGACTGTATAAACAAAAGCACCGGTGAGCCAGGCTTGGATTGGGCAAACACCTATATGCCAGCTTTCTAAGCCAGGAATCAAGCCAGCTGTAGCTATGCCAACTGCAAATCCTGAAAACAGTGCTATGGTGGACGTCCAACGTATAGCCGGAAGTTCTACTAGCGATGGTATATTGGCAAAATCAATTAAAGATCGGAAAACCTTCTCCCGCAAAAACCATTCGGTAATCATAATTACAGTTGGCATTGGCAGAATAACACAATTCAGAGCAGCTATTACATCGAGGGCCTTTATTGAATCGACAACAGAGAGAAATGCTGCTATAAGCGCTCCAACAATTGCCAATATTGTCACTGTTGTTCTATGTTTAATAGACCAAATACTTTCAATAGCTGTAGCTTGTCCAAATAGAGTAGCGTCATTTATGGCAAAATAGCTTGCTGTAAGAATAAGAAATCCAATAACTGCTATGCCACCAAAAGAATAGTTATTGAGAAATGTAGTTGCTGTAGCAGAGTCTAAAATTCCAGTTGTTCGAGAAATCAACCAGCCAGTGATTGGAAAAATAATTTGTCCAATCAATAATGCTATCGCATATGGTATCGCTGAGCGCGGCGTACCTGGTTTCGAAAACCGCCAAAAATCCGGCTCATTGCCCCAAACAGCATAGCCAATAATGAAGGAGGAAGTGGTAGTTAACGCATTCATGAACGATTGGTGAGAAGGTTCAGTAAACACAGAATGGGGTACTGCACCTATTGATTTGAAAAAAGTATAACCAACCCAAAGAATCAAAGCTGGTGCTGCCACAAAGCGAGCAAAATTTGCTACACCCTTAAAACCAAAAAAGTTATTGAATGCCATTAGAAAAGCAAATATGATTGCCATCCCAGTGATAGAAAATTGCACATGAAGCAGGTCGCGAGTTGCTTGAGCCATCCACACTGCCGTAATCCCGTACCATATAACACCCATCCAAACCAGATTACCTGCCACTAACCAGGTTCCCCAACGCCCAAAAGTGGTTCTGCTTAAGCCACAATAACCAAGTCCACTCCTGGCACCTAATTGAGTGGCTGGTATGGCATAAGCCAGAAGAAGTAAACAGCTTAGAGTTGTGCAGAGCAGCAGCTGATTTAAGCTAAATCCTTGTTTATGCCATTCAAATCCTACTAAGACCATGGGAAATGCAGTCACCATTGTGATCCACAATAGTCCCATAATGAAAGGAGAACGCCGCTCAGATTGAGGAACTTGCGCTAAGTGGCAGACACCACTCTGATTGATTCCCATCAATATCTCCTAAGTTACCGCTCAGTCAGCCTTATTCAAAATCCTTAATACTAAAGCCTAACCTTACTCTTTAGAACAGTCAATCAAAAGATAAGGACAATTAAGGATAAGACACGTATAATCCGCAGTTATTTCCTAGTAGCTCTTCTGCAGAATAGCTATTTTGTTTTATTTTCGGGTTCTTTTTGCTTCTTGCGCCAGAATATATGTGCGCAGAGCTTTATTCATCATTGGCGTATATTGCTTTCCCTTTGCTTTTTCCTTAAACCAGGCTGCTATATCAGCATCAACGCGCAAGCTGATCAATTGCTTTACAGGTCTATAAAAGCGTCCTCTTTCTGCCTTACTCCAATCAAGCTTCAAAGGAATGTCTGAAAAATCTATCTGATCATCCGTCATTGCTTCAAGCACTTTAAGCTCAGCGGCTAACTTGCTCGTAATACCGTTTACGTTCACCCGCTTCCGCTTTTCTTGCTGAGATGATCCGGATAATTTCTTCACCATTTTTGTTCTTCCTATAGCAATGAACCACAAACAGAATCACTCTTTCTACACGTCCCAATGTATTGTATCGATCTTCACCATCAACTGTTCTATCAAAGTCTGTTAACTGAAAATGGTCGTCAAAAGCCAACTTCGCTAGCTCGAAACTAACTTTATGCTTTTTATAATTAAGCTTTGCTTTAAAGTCATTCCACTCAAATATAGCCACGATAACATATCCCGTATGACTAAATTGTAATACATATACACCTCAAAAGCAAGTAACAGATCCAGACAGATTCTGTCAGGTTTACATGCCTTAAAGGTTCAATTTAAGAACCACCAGAAGGCAGCTCTTAATTATGAATACGTAAAACCATAATTATAAGTTCAATGATTGACTCAAATTTAAGATAAATTATAAAAGCAGTTTAACTGTTAGGTTGAGTGCTGGTCAAGTCTTAGAGTCATACAAAAGACTGAGCCACCAGACAGAGCAAATGTTTCTACTGGCATTTTGATGACTGTATAGCCCCGTTCGTTCAGTTGTGATTCTAATTTACTACTGCAGCGGCAAAGAATGATTTTATCGCCAATATTTACTGCGTTCACGGCAAAGTTTGCTGCATCATTGTGATCTATTTTGATCAAATGATCTTCTGAAACTCGATCCAAAATTATTGACAATGATTCTTTTGTAAAAGCTTCAGGATGGTAGAGCACATCTCCTTTACTTAAAGGACATAGGCTCATATCCATATGATAGAACTGATCAGATGCTAGCTCGAGTGCCACCACCGGCTTGCCAAAATAGTCTTTAATATAGGCAATGGCTTCTTTACTTGAGCGCGGTCCATAACCGGCCCAGAAGATCTGTCTATGTTCATCCCAATAACAATCTCCTGCTCCTTCTTGAGTCATTCCTTCTGGAAACGAACTAACATCATCAATAATGCCTTGCTCTTTCAGTTGTTGAAAAAATTCAGCAAAGTATTTTTCTTCGCCCAGTCTTTCCTTATGCCGAAACCGCGCAAGAAGAACTTTTCTATTCAAGGCAACCGCTGAATTGGCTGTAAACACCATATCCGGCAATCCTGGTTGCGGTGGTACCAAGTGAACAGTCACACCAAGTGAAAGAAATGTCTGGTACAAACTTTGCCAGCCATCTTGAGCTTTTTTAAGAAGCACGTCGGCATTGCTCTGCCAAAATCCTGGCTGCATCCAAGGGTTAATCGTATAACTCACATCAAAATAATCCGGCCGGCACATAACCAGTGTCGCAAGAGACTTCTTGATAGTTGGATCATTTAGGCTGTTTGACACTTAGGCTCCCTCCACCTACTTCTATCTTATTTTTACCTCTAAATCTGGTTTCTTAATCCATTCAATATGACAGATCAAGTTAATCAGCCGCATCTTTTTTACGCAGCAACTCGATCAATAATTGTTCCGTATCGGGATCAGTATCGGCGAATAATCTGAATGTCGGATTGTTAGATATCACAAAAATTTCCTCATTTAAAAGCTCCGTTTAAATGCTTCTTTGGCTGTTTTATCATCCTTTGCTTGCAATGCTAGTTTGATTAGCTCAGCACGTACAATAGTGTCATGAGGGTAACGCTTGATTATTTCTTGCATGCCTCGCTTAACCCGCTGCCAATCAAGTCCTTGATTATCAGAGAAAATATTGTTAAATACCTCTATATAATCTAAATCCCAGATCATTTGAGCATAGAGTACATCACCATCAATACCACCCACCTTATCTGCAAGCTCCTTAGTTCGTTTTTCCCATTCACCCGAATCACCATACCATCTAGGCAAAAGGAAGTAGTTTTTGCTCATTTTTAACGTCAAGTAAGTAGGAAAATCTTTTGCACATTTTTCAATTTTCTTGTCATAGTCTGCTTTTTTATGCCCCTGTCCCAGAGCTATATTTGCCCAAACTGCATACATATGAGGACACTTCGTTGATAATGCTTCTGCTTCATGTAATTGAGCCTCTGCCTTCTTTAATCGCTCCTTCATAAATTGCCAGCCGCTCGGAGACACTGAAAAAGATTCACCATCACCACGTACCCTCCAGGCATAACGCATATAAGCATAAGCAAGAGCAATATGTGCTGTGGGTGAATCTGGATTATGCACAGTCCAGTCCAACAAACTATTCAGGTAAGATTGCCATTGCTTGCCTGAATCAGTATATTGCAAATAGAATAAATCTTCATAAAATTTGTCTAGACGCCATTGCCCATTTGGCAAAACTTCCTGTTCTGTTCGTAGCTTCTGAGCAATTTGATCTAACTTATCAAAATCTTTTCTCTCTAGAAGTACACGCACTTCTGAAAAATCATACTTATTTTTATCTGGATTAGCCTCGGCAAGCGCAGTTCGTAAATAACCACTATCAACTAACCGCACATCATCTTTTTCGTGCAGACCAAGTTCATGTGCTTTAAGAAAAGTTTCCAAAGATTTGTCCCATTGATGCTGAGCAGCATACAACCTTGCCAAAGAACTCAAATCATAAGCAGTGGTTTTCTGCCCAGTATTGCTTAAGATGGCCGTTGCTTTATTGAAACTCTCTTCTGCTTCCTTAAATTCGCCCCTGTCAATGTAAAGGTTCCCTAGAGTCCAAAGATAATACTCAGTACTCTTTTCACCTCCATTTTTAGAAGCAGCCTCCACTGCTTTTTTCTCGTAGTCAACTTCTGGCTTCCAGGAATGATTGTTCCAATACTCGCAGTGTTCAGCCCAGGCTGCACTTTGGCAACAATCGGCCTCCAAAGAATAGTCTTTTAACTCATCCAGTAAAATGAACGCCTGGTCAAAATACTTTCTCGCTGTTCCCCAATCTTTCTCTGCCGCAGAAAATAATCCATATTGAAGATACATTTTTGCAATATCTCGTCCACCTATCTTGCTTTCCTTTGCTTCGTTAATAGCTTTTAGGATCAATCGCTGAGCCTCATCAGGATTACTATTTTTAAGACTCATACCATTGTCAAAGTCAGCTTTCCAGGCTGGTTTAAACAATGTTAGTCTAACAAATTCACCAAATATCCAAGAGCCCATTGCCAAGACAAATATCACGACCCCAAATAAAAGCAATTTGAGTATTTTTGTCTTATTTGTTGCTTCCTTATCCATAGCAATTAACCTTTTTTCGATTTAACAGGTTTCCGCGCAGATCGAGTACCTGATGTAGTTTTAGGTGCTTTTTTATGCTTGTACTTAGTTGGCATTTTTTCCTTTACCATATAGGCAGAAGATGTACCGGGAACAGAATATTGAATCATGTCAATATCTTCAATTTGATCTTTTGCCTCAACATGTGGTTCAACTTTTGGTAAGAAGAACATAGGATCTAGTTTAAAGCGGGCACCCAGCCTTGCAGCAGCTGTTTTTGGAAGTGTTCGCTTCTGAGCCATATATTCTGAAAAATGAGATTTTTGCATACCGAGGATGCTGGCCATACCTGCCTGAGTTAAGTCATGCAATTCCATTAAGTATTCCATTATTTCTTGCGGTTTTACTGAAACATGTGGCACCACCTTTCGTTCATAGCCTTCGATTAGTTGTACTAAAACACGAAAATAATCTGACTCCGCTTTAGTCATCTTTGGTTTTATAGCAAGAGCAGTTATCACAAAAATAGCTGCAGCGTGTTGAGCTCTTGAGTTGATTATTACAAGTGGAAATTGTTGCACTAGAGACAGATATTCTTTCTTATGTCCATAAATCCAGCTCATTTCTATATCCTCACTCGCTTACTCCATTGCATATATTCATTATGATCAGTCCAAATTTTTTGAACTATAACAACAGATTCATCAAATTGAATTACCAAAAGAACTCTAGCTCCTTTTTTACCGCCAATGTCAATAATCCAGTACCCTTTAACTTGATCAGCATGACGACCAAAAGTATTTCTAACATCTTGAGGGCTTGTCCATTGCATAGTCTCAACTATGGCTATAAAGCGAGTAATTTTTGATATCAGATAAGAATGTTCCCTCTTACAATCTTCAAGCAGGTTTTTGTTCATAATTTTCATGGCTGCTCATCCATTAGTCTTATATGTTCCCATATTTGGGAACACTTGTCAACATTTACCTACCCTGCACATTAAATTAAGGATATCGCTGCAGTCACACCTGACACGCTATTATCCTGAATTTAGATTCCAAAAGTCCGCGTAAAATAACACCTGTCATGTGGATTGTCAAGCTAGCTTTAGAAAAGCCGCACACCTTCATTGTCATGGCGATACTGATTGCTTTGTTTGGCATTGTCTCGCTTACTCAAATGGCGATTGACATCTTTCCATTCATTAATGTACCGATTGTCAGCTGCGTCTGGACATATACAGGTATGCCTCCAGAGAGCATAGAAAACTTGATTACCACTCCTACTGAACGTGCTTTCACTTCCACTGTAAACGGCATTGAACATATCGAATCAATGTCTTTGAATGGCATCTCAGTGATTAAAATCTATCTGCACAAAGGTAGCAATGTCGCCCAGGGGGTAGCTCAAGTAACCGCCATTGGTAATGCCATTTTAAGAACGCTGCCTCCTCATATTACGCCTCCAATTGTTACTCAATCAAGTGCTACTGATGTACCAGTTCTCCAGCTTGTTGTCGGCAGTAAAAAGCTTGGCGAAGCCGAACTTTTTGACGTAGCTAATAATTTTATCCGCAATGCTCTGGCTGTGGTACAAGGTGTCACTATCCCTTTTCCAAACGGCGGCAAATGGCGAGAGGTTATTGTTGATCTATATCCAGAAAAATTATATGGCTATGGCTTATCAGCTAATGATGTCGTGCTAGCTGTTAACAACCAAGCAATCATTGCCCCCAGCGGCACAGCTAAATTGGGGCAAACTGAATACATCATTACTCTCAATAATCAACCGCAAATCATCAATACTCTCAACGACATACCAATCAAATCAGTAAAAGGGGCTGTCGTTTATGTGAAAGATGTTGCCTTTGTTCATGATGGTTATCAGCCTCAGCTCAATGTCGTTAATCTCAATGGCAGTCGGGCCATAATCATGAATATTCTAAGAAATGGCTCTGCTTCCACACTTGCAGTCGTTAATGCAATCAAAATGGTCTTACCGCAGGTGCGCGGCATTGTTCCTCCATCAGTCACCATAGATATCCTTACTGATCAATCCAAGTTTGTACAGGAATGTATCAATGATGTCTTCCACGAGGGACTCACAGCTGCTTTTCTTACCGCTTTACTCATGCTTGCACTTCTTGGCAGTTGGCGCAGCACTTTAATTATCATCACTTCTATCCCGCTTGCCATTCTCACTTCTATTATTGCTCTTAATATCACTGGCAATACCATTAATTCGATGACTTTAGGTGGGCTGGCTCTATCAATAGGCATGCTTGTTGATGACGCCACCGTAGAAGTAGAAAATGTACACCGCCAGATGGACTTGGGCAAACCCATGATTCAAGCAATTCTTGATAGTGCTCAAGAAGTTGCCGTCCCAGCTTTTGTTTCAACTACAGCAATTTGTATTGTCTTTTTGCCTGTCTTTCTTTTAAGTGAACCTTCCCGCTCTCTTTTTATTCCACTAGGCTTAGCTGTTTCTTTTGCCATGCTTGCTTCTTACGGGTTATCTCGAACTATCGTACCTCTTATGTCCAAGCGTTTATTTAAAGCTGAAGAGCGTATAGCTGGAGAAGCAGTAGCCGAGTCTGATAAACCCCCTGGGTTTTTTAAGCGCATTTATTTATATATTGACAGTCACTTTAATCTAATAAGGGATCAATATCATAGCGCTTTGGACTGGGCGCTCAATAATCGCCGCATAACTATTTATCTCTTTCTTGGCTTTTATGCTCTTTCATTTACCTTGCTGCCACTCATTGGTCGCGACTTTTTTCCGCCCATTGATGCTGGACAATTGCGTCTACATGTGAATGTTCCACCTGGTACAAGAGTGGAACAAACTGAACGTATTTTTAGAAAAATAGAAAACAGAATTGCTGAAATCATTCCTGCTTATGATGTTGAATTGGTGAGCGACAACATTGGCATGCCTGTAAGTGGGGTTAATTATGCTTTTTCAGATTGTCAGACAGTCAGCGAAGCCGATGGTGAGATTCTTGTTTCATTAAAAGAACACCGCTCTCATTCCACCTGGGATTACCAAAAGAAAATTCGCGCCATGTTAACTCATGATTTTCCTGAGTGTTCTTATTATTTTCAACCAGCCGACATAGTTACCCAAATTCTCAACATTGGTTTACCTGCTCCTATTGATATACGCCTGGCTAGTTTCAATAAGGCACTGACTTTTCCACTTGCTTTAGATATCAAACGCCAAGTGAGCAAAGTTCGAGGTGCTGTCGACGTTTGCTTGCACCAGGTTGTTAATGCGCCGCAGTACATGGTTAAAGTAGATAGAACTCGCGCTAATCAATTAGGACTCACACAACAAGACATCTCAAACTCAGTACTTGTCTCACTGAGCTCTAGTTTTCAAACCGCTCCTAATTTCTGGGTCAATCCTAAAAATGGCGTGCAGTATTATTTAGCTACCCAAACACCACAATACCGCATTGCTTCTTTGTGGGATCTAGACTCAACCAATATAACCTCAGCGATCACCACCCTCGATCATGATAAGTCGGCTCAACTTCTCCTCAATCTCGCCAGACCAATCCGCGCTTATACACCAGCTGTAGTCAATCATTATAATGTCCAGCCTGTTTATAACATCTATGCAGCTTGTCAGGGACGAGACTTAGGCGGCGTTTCATCAGACATAGAAAAAGTCGTTGATAAATACAGGGCTCACTTGCCACGCGGCACAACAATTACCGTCAGCGGTCAGGTGAAAAGCATGCAGACAGCTTTCTCAGGCTTACTTCTGGGCTTGCTTGGCGCACTGGTTCTAGTTTATTTGCTCTTAGTAGTGAATTATCAATCCTGGACCGATTCACTTATTATTCTTATGGCTGTGCCAGGTGCATTATCGGGGATCGTCTGGAGTCTTTTTGTTACTCAGACAACTTTTAGCGTGCCTGCCCTAATGGGTACAATCATGACCATTGGTGTCGCCTCTGCCAATAGCATCCTTATGATCACCTTTTGCAATGAACAGATGCGCGAGGGCAAAGATGCAATTATTGCTGCAAGTACCGCTGGTTTTCAAAGATTCAGACCAGTCTGCATGACAGCTCTTGCTATGGTTATTGGCATGATCCCAATGTCTTTAAGCAGCGGTCAAAACGCCCCAATTGGCAGAGCTGTCATAGGCGGCTTAACAGTTGCCACTTTCTCCACCCTTATTTTCGTTCCACTTATATACAGCCTTTTAAGACAGAAAAAACCAGGTAAAATAGTAGCTACAGAGAAATCATGAACATCAAGCAAGAAGCATCAATAAAACCCATGTCTCCAAACCAACAAGATCCGCAAAGATCACCCAACAAATTATTCACTGTCTTAAAAGTGGTGGCACTTGTTTTTGGCATCTTGTTTTTATTAGGTGTGGTGCCAAGAATTTTCAACCAATACGAACTAAAAAGAATGAAAGAGAAAACTAGTGGCGCAATTCCTGTTGTCCATACCATTATTGCCAAACCTGCCCCATTTACCGAAAGCGGCGTTTTGCCTGGAAATATTGGCGCCATACAGTACACAACTATTTATTCTCGTGTTGATGGTTATCTTCTTAAACGATTCGTTGATATTGGTGACTTTGTCAAAACCGGGCAATTGTTAGCAGTGATTGATACTCCTACAATTGATCAAGAACTTGCTCAAGCCAAAGCAGATTTAGCTGAAGCCAAATCTCAGTTGGCTGCAGCTAGAGCTAATCTCAAAGAAGCTCAAGCTAAAGCAGTGGCTTCGCATGAGCAAGTAGTGCGCACCAAAGTCAACGAGACTTACGCCAAAGTTACAGCTACCCGCTGGAAAAACATGGCAGCAAAAGGTGCTGTTTCTCTGCAAAGTCGCGATGAGAAAGTGAGTTCTTATGATGCAGAAACTGCTACTGTCAAAGCTGCTGAAGCTGAAGAAAAAGCAGCCTTGTCAGCAGTAAACTCCGCTGAGTCTCAAGTAGGGGTAGCTAAAGCTATGGTAGTGGCTAAGGATGCTTCTGTTAAAAGATTAGAAGCACAGCAAGCATTTAAAAATGTGATCGCTCCATTTGATGGTGTCATCACTTATCGCAAAGTTGATCCCGGTGCCTTAATCACTGCCGGTAGCCAATCTTCTAATCTGGAACTCTTTCAATTAGCCAAGATCGATACTCTCAGAATCTATGTCAACGCCCCTCAAACTATTGCCCGTTATTTAAAAGCAGGACAAGAGGCTGTAGTAGTAGTAACCGAATTTCCTGAACGCACCTTTCTCGGTAAAATAAGCAACATCGCCGGAGCTCTTGATCCAGAAACCCGCACCCGGCAAACTGAGGTTCGAGTCGACAATTCTGATCACGTCCTTTTGCCTGGCATGTACGCCCAAGTAAAAATTACAACCGAGCGTCCCACTCCTTGGATACGTATAGCAGGCACTGCCTTAGTTGCCCGATCAGATGGCATGTATGTAGTTGTGGTACAGCCCGGCTATAAAGCTCATTATCAGCAAGTTGCTATCGGCCGTGATTTTGGGGACGAAGTGGAAATCCAAAGAGGTCTTAATAACAATGACGTTGTTGTCGTCAGCCCACCTGTAGATCTACGCGAAGGCGAACAAGTTCAGCCCCAACCGTTAACTGCTAGCTAAATTGATCGTTTTTAGTATCAGGACGCTTTGTTAGGAGACATCATCTTTCGATGCATCACATGTTATTTCCTCACCTTTCTTGATATCTCGCAAAGCTATATCACATTTATTGATAAGGTCTTGGTAAGTATTGGGATGTTCGGAGTGATTAATAAATCTTTCTGGTTCAGAATAAAGATATATGATGCCCCAATGGCTATGGGTAAATTGCTGTTCGTCTTTTGGAAGATTCTCAAATTCTTTCTTAGTAAGAGATCTAAGATTATATTGAATGACCACTTCACCTTTTTTAAAATCCTTACCCGCATACACGCCTTTTCCAGTTAAGTTTCCTTTGCCAATGATTATCATACGCTTTGCTTTAGCCCAAAGTAAATTCCACATAGTCACCTGGTCGAAGAGAATTGACAGCAGCTACAATCTTCTCCAAACAATCTTGGATTTTTGGCCAACTTGCAAACGGTAATACCAGAATAGCCAGTTTCAAATTAGCAAGATTTTGTTGATAACGGAGATTTTGATCAGTGGTCACAAGTATGTCAAATTCTATGTTTGCAGCTTTAATAAGATCTCCATTTTTCAAAGAAGACCAACCCAGTTCATATGTTGTAGATACAACATGTGACGTTAAAGCCTGTCGCAATGGAACAGGTTCAAGCAGAACACGCAAGATTGCCTCCTTATGCAGCGGCAAGACTTTGTTCAGCAAATTCTAATACTGCTATAACTTGATCTCGACTAACACCAGGAAACCACTTGAGAAATTCATCAATTGTGGCACCATTTTCAAGATTTTCAAAAAGTGCCTTTACTGGTACCCGCGTACCTTTAAACAGCCATGCTCCACTTACTTTCTCAGGAGAGTGCTCAACTAAAGGGCATTGATTCCAATCCAGCATAGGTCCATATCCTCAAATCCTTACTTTTTCCAATAATACATCATTCTTGATTCAATTTCTTTAATTTAGTATTGACAAATCTTTTGCTTACTTCATACTTGGAGCTTATGATAGCCAAAAAACAACAGCAGCAATACTCATCATCAACCTTGTCACAACACAAGGGCGGGCTTGCTCTGTCTTTCAGCTAACAATCTTTATTAGTATTGAAGTTTGAAAAGCCCGCAAACAGCGAGGCTTTTTTATTTGGTGCCTCGCTTCCAAAAGAGGTGCTTTATGAGTGATATAAGCTGGTGAGATTGAATTATGACTATGACTGAATCTCAAAACGAAAATACAATTGATTATCTCTTACCTGAAAATCACGATCTTTTGATCGAAACTTTCAGATTTGGGACGATGCCCGTAAGCAAATGGCGTAATCGTTCTGCCCATCTTATTGTTGGCACCTGGTATTGCTTTCATTTTGATTTTGAAACTGCGCTGTTTATGTTGCGTGATTCAATTCGTGCCTTTAATAAGCGCAATGGCATAGAGAATTCAGATACTAGTGGTTATCATGAAACACTAACAGTTTTCTGGGTATCTCTTATCTTTGCCTGCATTAAAAATGAATTTTGTCCTGGTTCATTTCAAGAAGCTGCCCAATTAGTGTTGAAGAAATACAGTGAGGATAAAACCATATTTCAAGATTATTATAGTTTTGATGTTCTTTCTTCTAAAGAAGCAAGGACGATCTGGATTCCACCAGATTTGGTCCCTGACCATCGTATTGATCAACAACACTCAGAAGAATTATTCAATCGATTGCAGCTTATTTTAAGCAAGTAGAAATATTTTGGAGATACAGGATGTTTGATCTAATTTTTGAAATTATCGAATATGGCAGCACTGATTACAGTAGGGCTGTTTCATTGCGCGAGGAAATTTTGCGCAAGCCACTTGGACTGACCTTTTTGCCCAAGGAACTTGAGTACGAAAAGGATCATATTCACATTGTCGGCTTTATTGAAGATGACATATGCGCAACCGCTGTGCTTGTTCCAGAAGGAGATGTCTGCAAGATGCAACGTGTGGTTGTTAAAGCTGATATCCAAGCTAAAGGCATTGGTTCAACAATGATGAAATTTTGCGAGGAGATTGCTCAGGCAAATGGATTTAAAGCAATTTATTGCCATGCCAGGAATACAGCTGTTTCTTTTTATTTGAAGAACAAATATCTGCCTGAAGGAGATTATTTTGATGAAGATTCCATTCCGCATTTGAAGATGCGGAAGATTCTAGTGCCGTAAAGTATCCATCAAACCGAAATGTCATTCTATACTTCGAATCAATGTAATACCTTGGCACCACGCCGCAAGCGGCTACACTACACTTAGCATGGATATGACTAGCTTCGTTTAGGATCCTAAACTATTGATTCAGAGGGCTGATACTGGTGAGAGTATCAAGAGAAATACGGCCCAGAGAGCGAAGCATCGCTGCTTGGGCAGTATTGTATTTGATAATGGCGTTGGCTTTATCTGTCAAGGCGTTAGTGTAATCACGCTGGGCGTTCACTACATCAAGATCAATACCAACACCTTCTTCAGTGCGTGTGGTAGCTACATCTAATTGCTCGCGCGCAGAGTTAACTGTGTCAGTTGTTTCATTAATCAGATTTTCAGCAGCCATGCTATCGAGATAAGTGTTTCTTACTTCCTGATAGACTTTAGCCAATTCGAGATTAAATTCATCCTGGGCTTTGCGTGCTTGCCACTTAGCTGATTTGACTTTAGCAATATCTGTTAACCCCAAACCATCCAAAGACCATTCAATATCAATTCCTAGGGTGAAGACTTCTGTAGCATTAAATTTCACTCCACCAGATCCAACACCTAGAGGTGAAGCAGATGTCGTGCCAAATGGTTCTACTCCGAAAGACCCTACAACTGCAGTGTTTTGCAGTGCGGCAGAAGAATTGCTTCTGCTTACTTTAGCACCAGTTGTTGCAGCAATAGCAGCACCAGTAACAGATGGCAGAAGCGGCGCACGCGCTACTTTTATGGCATCTTTAGCTGCCAATCTCAGTTGTTCATATTTCTTCAGCTCCGGCCGATTATCTATGGCAATCTTCAAAAGATCACCTGCTCTTAAATTTGGATCAATCAAACGTATTTTTTTCACCAATCTATTTTGCAAAATCAAATCGGAAGCTGGGTTAAGATCAAGCGCTGTGGCTAGATCTACGGCTGCCTGCCTGCGTGCAACTTGCTGATTGATTAGCTTTTGGCGATCTTGCGAAAGCTGAGTTTTAGCTTGCAATAAATCCAGTTTGGTATTAGCACCATTCTCGTATCGAATTTGATTGCGTTTATAAAGCGTCTCTGATGTTTCAACCGCCTTTACTCTTATTTGCAAAAGTACATCATTGAGAACAAGTTGGTAATACAGTCTATCCACATCAAACAAAACATCATTCGTGGTTCCCTTAAGCGCATATTGCGAAGCTTTGTATTTATGCTTGTTTTGTAAGGCAGTGTATAAAATGCCACCGCCTTTAAAGAAATTGTAGGTAATAGCACTTGGGGCAACCAGAAATGGACCATTAACTGGCGCCAGTACACCAAATGGGCTAGCAAATTTACCAGCAATTACTTGATAGCCAAAACCATTAATGAGATTAGGGAGAAACCCACCAAGAGAACTGTAATATTGCCATCTGCTTGACTCTTGATCACTTTGCGAGATCTTCAATGGCAAATTATTATCAAGAGCTGTTTGCAAAGCATCTCTCAAGTCAATCGGTGTTTGTGAATCAGCATCTAATTGATATGGTGATAACTGAGAATTGAGTTGAATAAGTGCCTTAAGCACTGGTTGTTTTACTGTTAATTGATCCGGTTCCATAAATACCGCGCCCATGGTTTCATCAGCAGTAGCACGAATTTGCTCCATGCTTTCATCCACAGGAGCATCAGGTGCAGTACCTCTAAGTTGTAACTGAGATGTCGGTGCATTTTGTTGAACTTGAGCAATGCGTATGCCAGGAATTGATCTCTTGTGGATCGATTGAGCATTAGCTGGAGCCGTGATCAATAGCAATGACATAGCCAAGCTGATACGATTGATTAAACGCCTGTATGCCATAGAGATATATCCTTGCTCGCCAGTCGATAACATGACTGGGAGATCATCCAACTGAGCAATGTTTATGCATTATCTCTACATGGAATCAGAATGTCTTTGTTTGTGATTAATGTTAGGATTGAGCCAATACTGACGTCAAAGCATCTTTCATTTCTAATGCTGATTGAAATCGAGCTTTTGGATCTTTAGCTAGAGCTTTGAAGACAAGGTTTTCTAAAACAGTGGGAATATGTCTATCTGGGCATATTTCAGCAAAGTGTTTAGGTGTTTCTTGAACTTGCTGTGAGATCATTTTATATGGACTAGTGCCGGAGAAAACAAGCTTCCCTGTCAATATTTCATACATCACACAGCCAAGCGAATATATATCAGTGCGTTGGTCACACTTAGCATTTTGACATTGCTCAGGACTCATATAAGCAAGCGAGCCATATACTTCACCTGTGCGCGTCAACTTGACTGCTTGCGGATCATCGCCAAGAAAAATTTTGGCAATGCCAAAATCAATAATCATGACAAAATCTTTTACTGTCTCAAGATCAAGCACCATTATGTTGCTTGGTTTGAGATCTCGATGAATTATACCCGCTGCGTGAGCTGCCGCCAATCCATCTAAAACTTGGGAGAAGATATGCACCACACGTTCAAGATTAAGACTGGCTGGATCATGCAATAGCGCTTGCAAACTTTGCCCATTAACGTAATCCATAACCAGATATGGTTGTCCATATTCAGTTAAGCCAAAATCAAAGATTTTCACTATATTTGGATGATTGAGTCCACTTACCATTTTTGCTTCTTGCTGAAATCGTTTAAGCACAAGTTTGTTTGTAATCAAATGAGCATGCAACATTTTTATCGCTACTTCTTTATCCATCATTAAGTGCTTTGCTAAGTAAACTCTGCTCATCCCGCCAGAACCAAGCATCGATTCAATCACATATCTGTCGGTTAAAATTGTTCCATTAGTTGGCACTGGGGGCTCCTCAGTCATCATTTCGATATCTTGCTGCCCACTTATATCATTAGCAGTGCTCAACCTCGATCCTGATCCTTGTCCTGTGCTAGTAGTCAATTGTCCACTGATACGCTTTGGAACTACCATTCGTTCAAGGATTTGACACATATAATTTTTCACTTTCTCCACATCTATCATCAATCGTTCAGCAATTTGCTCATAGCTGAGTCCTTGCTCTACATAAGAAAGTATCTCTTGCTCATTTTTAGAAAAAGTAACTTGCCCAGCCTGAGGTAAAGTTGTAGATCCAGTTGATATCGTTGATTTATTGCCTGCTCTAAGTACTCGGGAAGCAATCGCTGGATCAAGCCAGGCTGCGCCAGTAGTAACAGTAGTAATTGCCAGTGCTAATTGATCGACTGCAATATTCTTCAAGCAATAACCATCCGCTCCAGCATTCAAGGCAGCAAAAATATCTTCATCGGCGTCATGTGTAGTAACCATAATTATACGTGTCTTAGGAAGAGCTTTTTTAATTAGTTGCGTAGCTTCAACTCCATCCATGCCGGGCAAACCAATATCCATTACTATAACTTTTGGCTTGAGCTCAGAAGCCATTTTTACTGCAGCAAGCCCATCTTCAGCTTCACCTATAACACAAAAGTTTGGTACGCGATCTAATGCCAACTTCAACCCTAACCTGATCAGCTCTTGATCTTCAACCAGCAATATAGTTACAACGTCATTGCCTTCTTTCATTCGTTTTCCTGTTGTCTTTACTTCAATTCAATCACTGATTGCTGCACTGAATTTGATTTGATCGGCAAGTTAATGATAAATGTAGTGCCTACGCCAACTTCACTTGAGCATGCAAGGAATCCAAGATGATCCTTTATTATCTGATGACACAAGTATAGCCCAAGCCCAGTGCCTGTTTTATATTTCTTACCAAGCTTTCCTTGTGAAAACGGCTGAAATAAAATTTCTTGCTCATCTTTTGGAATTCCTTTACCTGTATCTTTCACTTTAATAACCAGGTTATCTCCTAGATCTTGTGCTGAAATTTCAATACTGCCACCTGGTGCGGTGAATTTCATGGCGTTGTGCAAAAGATTGATGATCACATGTTTAATTGCCATTTGATCCGCACGTACAGTGCCAAGAGATTCTGGCAATATTACTATTAATTCAAGTCCATGTCCTTCTGCCAATATTTTTGTTTCTTCTACACATTTTTGTATAATTGGAATTAGATCGACATCATCAAACCGCATTGTTTCTATGCCTCGATCATAACGATAGAGTTCAAGCAAAATCTGAATATTGTTCAATAATTCTTCATTTGAATGCTTAAGCTTACCCAAAAGCTTTGCTTGCTCAGCGGTAATGGCGCCCACAGCCCCAGTAATGAACAACTGGAGAAGGCGATCGGCAGCAATTAATGGATTTTTCAAATCGTGAGTAAGGACTGCCGTCAAATTTTCTCGTTGCATCAGCAAACGTTCTCGCTCTGCATCAAGATTATCCAAATATTTTGCATTGATTGCCACCACAATCACAGCAGTAATAATCATCAGTAAAATCAATACAGCCGTTCCAAAATCCCAGGCAAATAATCCCTCTCTTTCGCCAAGAACCCTCAACCAGCCAAATATAAGCGGTGCCAATATTGCCGCAGGCAGCAACCGCCTGGCCATTATGCCACCAGCACTGGTGCTAGTTAATAAGACTGCTGCACCTTTATCCGGTTCAACAAAAAATATAGAAAGAGCCATTAGCATGAGCATTATGGCGCTCTGTAAAGCCATCTGTGTATATGAAGCCACCCCATAAAGCAAGGGTACTCCATAACAATAACCGACCAAAGCAAAAAATGAAATCACTGCCACCAATATGGCAAGAAAATGTGCAGCAAAATAATAAGATTGCTTACGCTGCCCTAAAAGAAAAATCGCTGATCCAGCCAATAGAAACGCCGTTGCTGTATTAGGTGCCATTCGCGCCAGATAAGAATAATGAATCTCAGGAATATAATGATGAAACAATAAGATTTCTAAATCAAACCACCAATTCAACCCAAAAGTTAGCAATACTGACAGCGCCGCAAAAATAATAAGAGTCGCGCAAATAGTAGCAACACGTCTGTTCCAAGCCAGATGGTCTTGTCTGATTAGCTGCCAGCAAGCAATCGAGGATAAAACAAAAAGACTGGCCGCCAGGGGCGTTAAAGGTATCTGCCCTGGAAGCGGATCTCGCAACATAGGCAGTTTAAACAACCAGCCGATTAGAACAAGAGCACCAGCAATCCCACCTACCATATTGCTAACCCGACAAACATTTTGATAGTTAGCTACAAGTTTAGGATTTGACTGAACAAACATTGTCTGCTTTCTCTTCCTCTAATATCACTTAAGAATTATCGTTTAACGACCTGTTTTGCTTAGAGCAACGAATTTAATGTTGCCCAATCCTACTTATCTTGTGCCCATTAAATAAAGTTTTTCAAAAATTTGAACTTTTTCCCCTCCACCAACGTCTTATAGATAGTAAACCTAACAATCTTCCTTTCTTTCAGGAGACATTTAATATGATATTGAAGAAGTTGAATCTATTCCCCCTGCTGTTATCCGGGCTTTTGGTAACATCTGCCCCTGCTTTTGCTCAAGCAGCAGGTGCAGATGACATTGTTCCCTCTTCAGAACTTGGCATCGCAGCAGATCTACCAGAGGTGTCCGAAAGTCTTATTGCTGAAGCAGATGAAACCCCTGTTTTGCTTGCTTTTGCTCCTGCTGGACCAGCGGAATGTCAAGACGATGCTCTTGCTCTAACAGACACCCAGTTGGAAAAAATTCATTCTATTAAAAACCAGTTTCTAGATGCTGTCGGGCCCAAAATGTTGGAAATTTGCAAAAAGCATCGTCAACTGAAAGATGCTTTGTTTTCAGCCAATTTTGATCCTGCTCAAGCTAAAGTCCTACAAAGTGAGATTAATACTCTCAAAGACCAGGTTAGTGATTTGAGACTGCAAAAACACATCGACTGTTTAAGCGTCCTTACTCCTGAGCAACGGAAAGAATTTCACAACAGAATGAACCGAATGCATTGCTGTGGGCAGGAACATGGTCATCACATGATGATGCATGGACAGGGAATGATGATGCACGGACCAGGAATGAGAGGTTAATCAGCTACAAATTCAATTATCAAGAAGACCTGCCCATTTCCGGTTTTAGTAAGCCGTTCAGGGTAGGTCTTTTTGCAGATTTTGCTTAGCGATCTGCCTCAATTAGGGGTTATCATAAATTAGGGTGCTTTCCTTATTAAACTCTAGAAAATCCCCCATATGGCAAATAAATGACAAAGCCCTCAATTCAATCAATCATCCTTATAGCTTGCCTGTTCACAACCCTAAGAGCCAACAGTCAGGGTCAAGAACCTCAACTCGGTCAAAGCGAGTGGCAAACCCCCACTCAACCTCAAGGTCAGTGGCAGCAACCTCAGCCATCCGGTCAATGGCAACAGCCTCAACTCAGTCAAAGCGAGTGGCAAAACCCTGCTCAACCTCAAGGTCAGTGGCAACAACCTCAACCTGGTCAGGGACAACAGCCCCAGCTTGGTCAAAGCGAGTGGCAAACCCCCACTCAACCTCAAGGTCAGTGGCAACAACCTCAGCCATCCGGTCAATGGCAACAGCCTCAACTCGGTCAAAGTGAGTGGCAAAACCCTGCTCAACCTCAAGGTCAGTGGCAACAACCTCAACCTGGTCAGGGACAACAGCCCCAGCTTGGTCAAAGTGAGTGGCAAACTCCTGGACAAACAACCACTCAGTTGCAAACTTCAGGCGCTTACCAAGAAGCAACCAATCCGCAAGCAACAACTAGCCCGCCAGTCACCAACAATTCGAACAACCCCACCCAAACCACTGCTCAAAGTGGACATGTACACAAAAGTCATGATGGCTTAAAAAATGCGGTGGGCGGGCTGGGCAAAGCTATTGGTATAGGTATGGGAGTTGGTGCACCAATAGCTGGCGCTTATCTAATCGGCAAAACACTTAACAGTGGCTATACGCCTTACGGCACGGGCATGTATCCTGGCATGGGCATGTACCCTGGTATGGGTGGCTATGGTTATCCTCCTGCTTTTTCGCCTTATGGCTATGGCATGGGCGGGATGTCATCATTCATGCATTATTGATCATTTAAATCTCTACTTTTTGATCCAGCAAATCTTTATCAGTACTGTAGATAATATCCTTATCTGAAATTGGTTTGAACTGGGTTTTAAACTGCTGCGCCTCGGCCAATTTCTTGCTTAGATCAGCACTAGGACTTGTTATTTGCTTGACCCATTTTTCTCGCTGAGCATTACGAGTATCAATGTGAGCATTGAGTAAATTAAGCACCAACCACCTTATTAAAGGAAAAAACACAAATAGGCTACCGTAAACAATCAGTACAATAAGAAGAGGTTTTAAGCTAAGCAACATTGCTATTCTGGTTGCATGCATATAGAGCCACCAACTACCAATTAAATTCACAGCGGCTAGCAGTCCTACCGGCATTAATTCGTCTGCCGATAAATTACTAAACAGCCAACGCCTCTCACGAATGTAGGGCAATGGCTTAGATTGATTTGCACCAGTAACACTTACTTGCAAGGATGGAAACGAATAGACGATGTTGCCTGATTCTGTTACTTCAGGCCGTCCATCAAATCTTACTAAAGCGGGAAGTACACCATCTTCATTGGCAGGATCAGCATCTGTATATGGGGCAAATTGTTCTGCTGTCACCACACCCCCATTAGCCCTAATCATCTGCGCCACCATTTGCCAGCGCCGCTCTTCCAATCCGCAGTTAGGATTACCGTCCCCAAACAAAAAGGAAAAACAGTTATAGAGAAAATTGCCTTTTGGGCGAGAACGTGTTGCAGCAATAGTGGATTGTCCATATTGTGCTGAAGTCTGATAGGAATAGGGGTCCCAGATAAACAAATCTCGCAAGATCATGTAATCAAAAAAATCAAAGTTAAAACCGCTGCCTTGATCACTGTCTCGATCATTGCCTCGATTCATCGAAATTATCACAGCTACAAAAAGCAAGACAATAATAAGTAAAGAAAGTATGAGCATCAGTCCAAAAGAAATTCTCAAAAGAAAAAAGCCCAGGCGGAAAGCTTGCTCTGCCAAGTTTTGCAAGAAGCGTTGTATTCCACGAGCCAGATAAGCATTTTGAAAACCAAGATCAAATTTATATACGATATCGCCGGCAGTGCTTACTTGCAAATGTCCCCCGCACTCATAAGCAATTTGATTCAAGCCAACTGCAGTCGCAAGCACAGGCAAACCAGACTTCGTGGCCGCATCGGCGGCTGTTGCTTTTCTTCCTAATTGATTAACTGCCTTAATCAGGCGTTTTTTTTCTTGAGTGTCCATAAATTAGTTTTCCGGAGCAGAATCTTATATTATCTACAAGATTCAGAATTACATTTTTCTAACTTTTAACAATGGCTTTGGGGTCTTCGCAAAGACAGTGTTGCAGAAGCTAAAATTCTACTGTCAAAAATTGATATAGCAACAACTATTCTCAATTAAGAAAACATTTGTCATTACTATTGTTCAGCCGTCTCAATCGTATATCCTGACAGATTCCTGGCAAGAATTCTTATTGTCAGGAGATTAGTTCATTGTCTCATGGTATAACTGGATTGGTCATTGCCTAGATTAAAGATCTGCGCCTGACGCAAGACATACTTTTGGAGAACAAATTGTGGGAATTTTCAATGGGACGACTGCCTGGGCTGTTCTTTCCTTTACCGGCTGGTTTCTCGTCTTTTATCTTTATCATGGCTTGGGCATAACACTTGGTTATCACCGGCTTCTTACTCATAAATCCCTAAAAGTACCGCGCTGGCTGATGTATTTTATTGTCTCTGGTGGTTATCTTGGTCTTATGGGCTCACCAATTGTCTGGGTAGCAGTGCATCGGCAACATCACCAAAAGTCTGATCAACCAGGTGATCCACATTCTCCGCGCGAGGGTTTCATGCATGCTCTGTCCGGCTGGATGTTCAAGATGAAAGATGTCCAGAGTCAAGATGAATTGGAAAGACAAGTACCCGACTTACTTGAAAATCCTTTCTTCAAAGTGCTCGGCGCTGACCACGAACCATATCAAGCCCAGCTCTGCCTTGGTATCTCTATAGCATTCCGTGTTTTGATTTTCTTTTTATTAGGTCCTATTGCCTTGGCAGCAAATATTCTTGCTACCACCATGATCTTCTGGAGCACTCAGTTAGTCAATGCAGCCTGCCACCTGCCTTCACTAGGCTACCGATCTTTTGAAACGTATGAAGATAGCAGAAATGTCTGGTGGGTAGGCATTTTAGCCCTGGGTGAAGGCTGGCACAACAATCACCATGCCATCCCTAAATCAGCTCGCCATGGCTTGTCCTGGTTTGAAGTGGATGTTACCTGGTACGCAATCTGGTTGTTGGAAAAGCTTGGTTTGGCAAAAATGATCATCCGCCCTTCTAGATTGCCTGGCCCCAGTGCAAAAGATAAATCACAAGCAAATCCAATTGCTGATCTATCTGAAGAACTATCTGAATTAATCAGATCTCCTCAAACTATGGCTACCAGTGACTAGTTACCAGCCGCCGCCGCCTTCTGCGTTAGAGGTGGCACGGTCAGCTGCTGCTTGAGCTTGATTGGCAGCGGCTCGAGCTGATGCTGCTAGTCCACTTATGTCATTAGTTGTATTTTGAGCGGCACTTTCAGCCCGCTCAGCTGCTTGCTGCGCTGCTTCGGCTGCATAACGCGCATCTTCAGCAGCTGACATGCGCAATTCACGATCTAAGCCGTGACTGGCACGCTCACAATCTGATTCAGCTTTATCTCTTTCATTGCGTGCTCTTTGCAGATCGTCTTCCACATTGCTACGCACCCTGCCAAAGTCACTGGATGCGGTGCTTTGTGATTGGGATCCTCCTAACAAGGCCCGCATAATATTTTGTCGACTAAAAAGCGGGGATTCTTGTGGAATTCCTTGCCCTGCAGGTAAACCTTGCATGCCTATCCCAGATCCATAAGTTGGTTGTGCAGGAAGTGCTTGTTGCGCAGTCCAACTGCTTGGTTGATCGACTTGATTAAGCAATGATTCCATTTGATTGAAATTACTGCCTTGCCCAAAGGCAACCTGACTGATCTGCCCAATCAGCAATCCGCCCAGCACAGAAATGATTCTCTGATTTAATAAGGTCATTTTTACTTAAGCGCGTACTTGTCTTAATCGCCGCAAGTTATCTTTTGAACTTAACTCCGGCACCGCTCCACCAGTAAGACTTGTTCCCATTGATTGACTGAATTTACCTAAGCGGCTGAGCATCCACATATCAGCACGTTTTTTCATTAATTTATCGCGCAACTGATAAATACCAGTTAAAAATGTACCATCTGCAAAAGTGCGCATTGATTCAGGCGTCAGACCCAATCTGCGTCCATGTGTGCAATATAAGATGTCCACTATAGTTTTTGCTGCAATTGGTCCAAGAACAGCTAGTGAAAAACCTCGGCGAGCACCAATAACGCCGGCTTCTCCATCTTGCCCCGACATTTCTTTAACAAAATCAACCTGCAACCAAGTACGCGCATTAAATTTGACTTTTAAAACCACTGGCTCACAAGTCAGAGAATTAACCGCCCCTAAACTGACATCCTTTACACAAACAGCCCGTGCGTACATATAAGCATCTGCTTTGCGTGTACAAAAAAAGCTATAGTTGCCTCTGCCTGGCTCAATAAAGCCAGTTCGCTTTATCTCCCAACGCCGATAACAATTGGTCCCGTGATAAAGATAAATTTCCTGCTCGGCAGAATTGTAGTCTAAGCCAGATTGCTCAGTTACAAATTCAGCCAAACTGGCTGGTAGTTTATGCTCGAAAGACGCGTCCAGTATCTATCACCTCAGGTGGATATATATCTGTGGATTAAGGATAGGCAAATCCTCCCAACATCTCTTACATTCTATGCCCTAAGTGCCTAAAACGCTAACTTTCAGGAGAATTTTTTATCAAATTCCTCCTTTATTCCATATATTTTTCACGAAGAGTTTGCACAGCGCTAAAAGCTTCCTGCAAAGCTTCTTTGATTTGATTTAAACCATCTTCACTAGATTGACGAATTAGCTTAGTTTCTTCCAGTCGTCTATTGTTCAGTTGCGCTTCTGATTCTTGTCCTGTTTGCGTCAATTCTGCCGTAGCTGAGATAATTATTCTTTCCAGCTCAGATTCAATCTGCATTTTGATGCCTTGCACTCTGCTTTGAGCAGCATTGCGCTCTTCACTCAAATAAGGATCAGCGTCCAGGCTGGACATTTCCGCTAGTTTTTTGGCAGCGGTTTCAATTTCAGCTACCTGCTGCTCAGACTTGTCTATCATCACCAGAACTTCAGCCGTACTGCGCACCATATATCCATCTGTTTCCTTAAAAGTCTCATCCAAACCAGATTGCTGCTCTTTGCCTGCAGCATCGACGGCAGCATGACCTGTTTCACTAGACACAGCCAGTTGTTGGCAAGCTGAAGCAAGGCTTACCTGTAGAGAAGTTAATTGATCTTCTCTTTTGCTTTGAGATTGTGTCCCAAAAGCTTTCGCCATTTCTGCTGTCATGTCAATCACAATCTCTCGCCGTTCTTGTAGTTTTGGCAAAAGTTGTTCTACTAAAATAGATCTGATTAATTGTGAGAAGGATAGCTCAGCTCCAGTGACAGCTTGGTCAATTGTTTGCTCAAAATCATGGCGGTTGAATTGTAATTTGTCTTCTGCTTTCTGCTTAGAATTCTCTACTTCTTCATTCATTGAGCGAACATTGCGTTCCAGTGCCTTCATCAAAGTTTCTTCTTCTTCAGACATTTTCGCTGAGAATTGATTACCTTTTTGTTCAAGTAAGTTTTGTCCAGTTTCCCCAACACTTTTGATCTCAGTTGCTTTGGATTCAATCAATTCTTTGAATTCAGTCAGTTTGGCATTGATATCTGCAAGCAGCCGCTCATTGTTTGATTGCACTAAAGTTTGCGCTTTTGTTTGAAAGTCCATGCCGGCAGCCAGCAAAGATTGACGCAACGATTTGCTTGTCCCATCTACTTGATCTTGATTCGTACTTTGCAAAAGCTGAATTGCTTGCCGCCCTGTATGAGCGGTTTCAGCGATTTTTAGACGCAGATCCTCTGCTAGTTGTTCAATCGTTTTAATTAGCGAATCGCACTGAATAAGAGTCGCCGCCTGGGTGTTTTTATCATCCTGTAAGACTTCCTTTGAAAGCTGTTCTATTTCCAAATTTAATTTACGTTTAATTTCTTCGGCACTGGCAGCTAGTTTTTTGGCTGCACGAGCCACTTGTTGTTCAAGTTTGCTCGATAAGGATGTTGTTCCTTCCACCATTTTGTCTAAGATTGGTTGTTCTTCATCCGGCAAAAATATTGGGGGGAGGGGTGTAACTCCTGGCTCAAGGGGTTTAATTGGTTCTTGGGCCGGCAAATTAGATTGTGAACTGCTCAGCAAGCTGGCCAAACCAGTAGAACTAATTGATGGAGATGGCACTAAAATAGGATACTTTTCTTGCTCAGCCGTGTTAGCCAAATCGGTCAAAAGGATCTCGGCAGTCCCAGGAAGCACAGGCATACTGTCCTCTTGTAGAGACATATCACTGCTATGCTCTTGCGTTGCATTTAAATCCGAAGCAGGGGTGGTATCAGGCAAGGACTGCAAGGAATTATCTTGCTGTAAGGATGAAGACAATTCAGTGAGTCGATTGAAGCCACTGTCATGCCCACTATCGAGGATTGCAGAATCGACAGCAACATCAGAATCTTTGCTTGACTCTTGTGATTCAGTAGCCATTAATCCCGAAAGTGCCTCTGCTAAATGCTTGTATGTTTGGTTGTCAGACCCAGGTGCCAAACTTGCAGGCACTTCTTCACTTGGTTTATCTGCCGGCAAAAGATCATCCTTCTTTATAAATGATTTAAAGGAAGCAGTATCCCTCTTTCCAGCATTAGTTAAAAACTCAAATAAGGTTGACTTAGAACCAGTTTCTGCCGCCTTCGGTTCTGTATTGCTAGTCGGCTCCAAAATCGCATCCGGCTCAGCCAAAGAAGGAGTTTGATCGTAAACAATTGGTGTAAAAGCAGTTTGCAACAATACCCTATTCTTATCTTCTGTTTGCCCAGAAGCAGCAAAGAGCATATGAAAGATAGCGCCTATGTCCAGCACTGGTCTGCCGCCTGCAGGCGTTAGACGTACTCCTAAAGCTGTCAATAACGCGGTTGCCGGTTCCATTTGGCTGCTGCTTTCTACAGCTACTCCGCGCCGCGAACCTCCATGAGCATAAACATTTCCCAGATGTTCAATTTCGGCAATAGTTGCTTGAGATAGCACAGCAGTTGGTTTAGCAATAACATAGAAAAATTCACGTCCTTCTAAAACTGCCTTTCTTGCTGATTCTAACAACAGTACTTCTAAAAAACGTAACTCATAGTTGCTGACAGTAATATTGACTGCCATAGCTCTGCTGTTTTCGCGAGTAACAACAATAGATAAATCTTTTGCTCGAAAAGTTTTATTTATCTCACTTTCATTCTTACTAAAAGCAGGTACGCTCGCAGGCATTAAGATTGCTTCCAGAAAGAAAATCAGCATGCCTGGCTCAAAACCAGCACATTCTGTTTTAGCCCACTCTTGTGGTGTCACTGGTTTAGCAGGATCATAGCTTCGCAAAAAACGACGAAGTTCTTGAAAGCGAACATGATATTGACGAAGCATTGAGTTCATAACTACACTTTGAACCTTATTCCTAATTGGTTAAATTCTCGAGTTGATCTTTCTCATCAACTTGTAATACAGATGGTTGATTTTCAGCAGTTCCCTCATCGCTCCCAACAGCGCGAGCTATCTCTTCTAAAGCATCAAGTCGATGTTTCTTGGTTAGTTCAAGAAATCTCATCACTTCTTTGCTAATTTCATCTCTAGTTAGTTGCCCTTCTCGCGTCAATTTTTGATCACAATTTTTCTGGGCTTCATTTATTTCTCTAGCTGCTTGATTAGAAAGATCTTTCAAGCGTTCTGCAGAAATTGCAATTAAATCTAAGACTTTTTTCTCAAATGAGTCTTTGATTTCAGCCACCTCAGCCTTTATTCCATGCACTATTTCATCTCGCTCATTCTCTAATGAAAGCTTCAGATCAGCGCTTAATTTAACTCTTTCCGCCAGCCTGACTGCTAAATCCATCATTGCATTATTAATCTTTTCTTTTACATCCTGACAGCGGTTTTGCAAAGATTCTTTGCTCTCAGTACTTGCATTAATCAAGTCATTTCCTAGCTCGTGAGCAGTTTCTCCCATAGATTTTGCTGTAGTTTCGTGGACTTCGCTTAGATCATCGGCAACAACAGCAAGTGCGCTGTCAAGTTTCTCTTGATGCTGCTGAGATATTTCTTGAAAGAATTTGCGTATCTGATTTTCAATTGTAGCCGCTTGCTCATCTGCTCTTTCTAAAATTGATTTTGTTTGCTGGACAATTTCGGATTTAGAATTTTCTGTAACCTCACCCAGTCCTTTAGATTGCTTATTTCCTTGATCGCTAAGCTCCTCCATAAGCCCTGTAAAATGATCATCAATAACTTTGGTTTTCTGCATATAAGCTTTAAAAAGAGTGCCAGTCACTTGCTTTTCATCTCCGCGCACTTCCCAAATAGTTTGTTCTAGTTTTTGTTGCAAAGAATTTCGTAAAAGCACTCCTTGTTTTTTTAGTTGCCTTACGCCTTGATCGCTCTCATTTGCCATGATCAATTTGGCTTGCTCAAAAGCAATCATAAATTGATCTGAGGCACTAAGATTAAGATAATTTGCTTTTTGAGTGCTGGTTTGCTCAAGTGCGACAATTGTCGCTTTCAATTGTTCAGAAAGACTGGTTAGCTCTGATACCAGCTGCAGTGAGTGATCTTCTGTCTTTTGCTGTTCAGAAGCAATTACTTTACTTATTTTATTCAAACTCTCATCAGCACATCCGGTCAATTTAGCCTTAAGATCACAAGCCTTTTGCTCCAGTTGTTTAGTACATTCTCCTGCTTTTGTTTTAAGCTCTCCAGCATGCTCTTTCTGCAATTGTTTGAAATTGCTAAGAAAGGTTGATTCCAATTCAACCAGACGCAGCGCGCCTGCATCATAAACGTCTTGAAGTTTTTTCCCGCTAAATGTCATCCTGCAATCCTTAAATTACAAAGTCAGATCAATCCGAACCAAAAGACAACCTGGCACTGCGATAAGCTTTTACTGCTAAAGCAGCTGTATGCCCGGCATCATCAATTTCGGGCAATTGCAAATTATAAATAGCTAGCTCATTCTTAAGACTTCTAAGTACCTTGGACGCTTCTAAACTCATGTTCTTCGCTTGCTTTTCTAAACCATCAATTGTGGTCGCCCGCACAGTTTCCAGTCTTTCGTGTAAGCCAGCGCTCACTCGAGTATATTCCGATTCAAGTTGCTCCACTTGCCTTTTAAATCCTTTGACAATTTCCATACCTCTAGCTTGCAATCTGGCCCGTAAAATGCCCTTCAGTTCAGAACCTGCTTGCAGTGGATAAGCACTACCAAAAGGTGTTAAATGTGCTTCTTGAGCCAATGCTCGTTCAAATTGCAAAAATAAATGCTCCAGTCGATCATAATATTGCTTTTCCAAACGTTTTAAGGAAGCAACAAAAAGCTTATGGCTGATAGTAAATTTTGTTTGAGCATCCCTAGCTATTTTATTAATCTCATCCTTTGCTTCAATTACTCTTCCCGCTAACCTTTTAGCATGCATCTCTTCAAAAGAGTTCTTATTTTGGCTCAAAGTTGTTTGATATTCATCACTAACAAATGACAAATTTGTCTGCCAGTCATCAACCTGGTTGGATAGTTTTTTGGCTGCTTGCTCTGAGCAAGAAACCACTTTCCCATTGCCTGCCTCTCCTTTACTTACCAGTTCTTCAATTGCCGCACCAGTCAATTTACTTAAGTTATCTTTGACTTCAATAATTTTTCTTTCAAATTCTTGTTCATATCCTAAAAGCTTGCCTGACAATTTTTGCTTGCCAGCAGCAAGGACATCTTGCGCTTGCGCATCAAGACTTTCAAAACTACTTACTATTGCTTTTTCATATTCACTTACCTGACGCTTAATTGTCTCCATGTTTTGGTTAGTTAGTCTCTCAACTTCTGCTACTTGCTGCCGGCTCAGTTCAACCAGCTCAGTTTGAGGATTATCCACTAAATCCTGCAATTTCTTCATCTCGCCTTTAATGAAAACAGTTATTTCTTTAGTTGCCTGCTGAGCAGAATCTGACAGATGTTGCCTCATTTCGCTAGAAGTTTGCATAATTGTTTCAATTTCGGCTCGCTCTAAATCAGCCAGACGCTCGGCCAAATCTTCATTTTTCATAGCCAGATCATCAACGCTCGTACCGATTGCTGTGGCTGCTTTTTGAGCTAGTTGACTTAAGCGATTACTAAAGTTTTTTTCAAGCGCCTTATTAAAAGTATCCAGTTGCTCGGCTACTACTAGCACTGTTTTATCCAGTTCAGTACAGGCTTTACTCAGAGCCTCAATCATTTGTTGAGCGACTGGATGTGCGCTACTTCCCTTCTCAGACTTAAGGGTTTCATCCCCGGCATTTGCCTCTACCATAACTACTCCTGCTTTTTGTCCTGCACTTATCAACCTATGTAGTGTAGCCGCTTGCGGCGTTAATGGCGCTTGCGCCATACATGGTACGTGTACCGTAATAATTATTCCCGCTCTTCAATCTATACTTGTCAGTCAGTAAGAGCTACCTGCTCTCTATATATATTTACCCATTAAGCAACTCACAAGTACAGCCATTTGCCGACAAAAGTGACAACTTTTTTCTTAAAATCAATCTTTTATCACTTGACTACGGCTGGCGCGCTCTTCTCTGCGCCGAGCAACAGCAACTGCCTCTGCAATTGTCTCCGATAGAGTCGGGTGCGGATGAATAGTAACAAGCAGGTCTTCTAGAACCGCTCCACTTTCAATAGCCAGCACTCCTTCGGCAATCAATTCGCCTGCGCGTGCCCCAACTACTCCCATGCCTAAAATCAATTGGCTCTCGGGCGCATAAATTATTTTTGTCTGCCCGATTGGTTCAGCCAAAGTCATTGCTCGACCTGAGGCTGACCAGGGAAATTTAGCTACCCCAATCTTTTCATTTTTTGCTTTTGCTTCTAACTCGGTTAATCCGCACCAGGCAATTTCCGGCTCGGTAAAAACAACTGCTGGAATGGCGCGATTATCAAATGCAGCTGGATTGCCAGCAATCACTTCTGCTACTACTTGCCCTTGTCGCATTGCTCGATGAGCCAGCATTGGCTGCCCAGAAACATCTCCAATTGCATAAATGCGTTTATCGGTTGTTCGACAATATTGATCAATCTTGACAAAGCCATGTTCATTCAATTGCACTTGCGTACTTTCCAGCCCCAACCCATCACTATTGGGTTGCCGTCCAACAGCAATAAGCACGCGATCAAACTTAGCTGTTTTAGGCGATCCTTCGCCTCCTGCAAAAACACATTGCACACCATCCCCCACATCTTCCAAGCTAACTACGGTTGTACTGAGCAAGATTTGTTTGAAAACAGTTTGCAAATGATTTGCCAAAGGTTTAACCAAATCCAGATCAACCCCTGGCAACAAACCGTCAGTCATTTCCACCACTGTCACTGCACTTCCTAGGGCAGCGTAGACTGTACCCATTTCTAGACCAATATAACCTCCTCCGACAATTAATAAATTTTGCGGGATCTTTTCAATAGTTAATGCCGAAGTAGAATCAAGAATTCTTGAGCTTTTCGAATCATCTGCTTTCTTGAACAGTTTGGTCAATTTAACTGGACGCGAACCGGTTGCAATAATTGCATGTTTAAACTTCAAGCGCACACTGCTTTCGCCTTCTTTATCCACTCGCAAACTTGTCGAATCTTGAAATATTGCTTTGCCCACCATAGTTTCAACTTTTGCACTTTTGCACATGCCAACAATTCCGGCAGCAAGCTTATTGGTCACACCTTCTTTCCAGTTGCGTAATTGATTCAAATCTATTTTTGGATCTCCAAAGTGCAAACCAAAAGTACTGGCTAGTTTTGCTTCTTTAATTACTTCAGCAGCGTGCAAAAGTGCTTTAGATGGAATACAGCCTTCATGCAAGCACACTCCGCCCAGAAATGGTCTTGCTTCTACAAGTACAATTTGGATCCCCAATTCTGCCGCGCGCAATGCTGCCGTGTAGCCACCTGGTCCGGCACCCACAACCACCAATTCGGTTTCTTGCACCATTTCTCCCACTACCATTGGTCAGTCCTCCATTGCCCACAAGTTTGGATTTTCCAATTGCTCAACAATATATCGCACAAAATATGCAGCTTCTGCTCCATCCGTGATGCGATGATCAAACGAGAGAGCAAGGGGCATAATCAAACCAATTTCAATTTTACCTTCTTTGACGATTGGTTTTTGCTCAGCTCTGCCCATAGCCAATATTGCTGCTTCCGGATAGTTGATCATCGGCACCATGCCCGTACCACCAATAACACCAACGTTCGTAATGGAAAAAGTGCCGCCTTTAAGTTGCTCGATGTCTATCTTGCCTGCTTTAGTTTTAGTAGTTAATTCCACTAGTTCAAGAGCCAGTTCAAAAATATTTTTTTGATCAACATTTTTAATCACTGGCACAATTAATCCTTTTTCTGTTGCAACAGCAACACCTAAATTGAAATAATGTTTCAAGATAATTTCATTTGTGCTTTCATCAAAGCTGGCATTGAATTGAGGATATTTTGCCAGCGCATTAGCTGCTGCTTTTAAAACAAAAGCTAAAAAAGTAAGTTTTCCTCCTTTTGTTTTTACTTTATTCTCATGCTTTACTCTTACTTTCTCTAGTGCTGTAAGATTTGCTTCATCCATATGCGTAACATGAGGAATATGGTCCCAGCTAAGAGTCATAATTTCTGCAGTTTTGCGACGGATTGACTTGACCGCGATCCGTTCAATGTGTCCAAATTTAGAAAAATCCGGCAGCGGTGGCGGTGCCTGGGATCCTTCTTTCTTTATTACCGCAATATCCTTCTGTCCGCTCTCGCTAGATCCTCTTGCTGCTGCAAAAGCTTGCACATCTTCACTCAACACTCTTCCACCAGACCCTGAGGCTTTCACCAATTGTAAATCAACACCTAGTTCACGAGCCAATTTACGAACGGCTGGCATTGCTGGAATCGTGTGACTTGTATCTGTTTTAGATCCTCCTTCATTGCTTTTTAATTCAGTTAGATTTGTCTTTTTGCTGGTTGCCGATCCAGTACTTTCTTTTCGCGCCATTTCTGTTTTTGCACCATCGGATCCATCAGCCTTCTCAACTGCCGTTCCTTTCTTATCCAGTTGAAATGTCACCATTACTTTGCCGACAGTAGCAATATCGCCTACTTTCACATTGACATTTTCAACAACACCGGTGCAGGGTGATGGTATTTCCACCACTGCTTTGTCAGTTTCCACTTCAAAAATTGGCTCATCTTCAGTAACTTTTTGACCCGGGCTGACTTTCACTACCAGGATTTCTGCTTCCTGAATACCTTCTCCCAAATCAGGCAATTTAAATTCAAAAGTCATGAGAAATTTAGAACCTCTCGGGCAGCAGCAACGATTTTATCAGCATCAGGCAAATACCATCGTTCCTTAGAGGAATAAGGAATAGGTAAATCATAGCCTGTCACTCTTTTAACAGGTGCTTCTAAATAAAGAAGAATGTGTTCATTAATGCGAGCAATGACCTCTGCTGCCAAACCGCAGGTACGCGGGCCTTCATGAACAACTGCTGCACGGCCCGTCTTTTCCACTGACTTAATTATTGTCTCAGTATCAAGCGGAGAAATTGTCAGCAAATCAATTACTTCAACACTTATATGATCATCTTCTTCCAATATATCTGCCGCTTCCATTGTTGCTCTAAGGCTTGCACCATAAGAAATCAAACTAATATCTTTGCCTGAACGTTCAACTCTTGCTTGACCAATTGGCAAGGTTTCTATGGCATCTGGAACATCTTCTTTAAAGAGGCGGTAAATGGCCTTTGGTTCATAATAAATTACTGGATCTGGATCATTAACAGCACTATGCAAGAGAGCTCTGGCGTTGCGTGGACCTGATGGAATAACAACTTTCAATCCAGGTGTATGAGCATAAATTGCTTCCCGGCTTTCTGAGTGATGCTCAAGAGCGCGAATGCCACCGCCATAAGGGGCTCGCATTACCATCGGTACAGTAATTCTTCCCCGCGTACGGTTGCGAAAACGAGCGGCCTGACTTTCCAATTGATGAAAGGCGTAATAATCGAATCCGGAAAATTGAATTTCGCAAATCGGTCTTAAGCCATAGATAGCCATACCAATAGTAGTACCAACAATTCCTGATTCAGCAAGTGGCGTATCAATTACTCGCTTATCACCATATTTTGCAAATAATCCTTCTGTAATCCTAAAAACACCTTCGTCTTTGCCAACATCCTCACCTAGAATAACGACTCGTTCATCTTTACTCATAGCCTCATGTAAAGCCAGATTAATGGCACGTGCCATATTCATCTCAGTCATATAATTTCCATCCTCAACAATTCTTTCTCATTTTCGCAGTGTTGTTTCAAGCTACTTTACTTGCTCTTCATTCCTTTTAGTTTTAGATAGTCAGCCAATTCTTTTCTTTGCGCTTGCAAGGATAACGGCATTTCAGCATAGAGATAATCAAACATAGCCAATGGATTAGTTAACTTCTCACTGCTAGTCAGAGCTTCTACTTTTTGCATAGCTGTTTTGATTTGCACATCTATCTCTTTTTCCAACTTCTCACTTTCGCCGTCATTCAAAATCTTCTTTTTCTCAAGATATTTTTTAAATCTGAGCAGCGGCTCTCTGGTGCCCCAGAGTTTTTGCTCTTCTTCAGAACGATAACGCTTAGGATCATCTGCTGTCGTATGCGGTGTCAAACGATAAGTCAGCCCTTCAATCAAAGTAGGTCCGCCTCCACTTCTTGCTCGTTTAACTGCTTCAGCGGTAGCAACATACATAGCCAACACATCATTACCATCCACTCTTATGCCTGGCATTCCATAGGCTACTGCCCGTTGAGCAACCGTCTTTGACTTCATCTGTCGATCCAATGGCACTGAAATTGCATACTGATTATTCAGGCAAACAAAAACCACCGGCGCATTAAAAACAGAAGCAAAATTCAAGGATTCATGAAAGTCTCCTTCAGATGATGCGCCTTCCCCAAAAAAAGTTAAAACTACATTCTTATCACCCTTAATATTCATAGCCATGCCAATTCCAGCAGCGTGTAAAAGTTGAGAAGCGACCGGTACACACATAGGCAGATCATTTACCCCATCCGGCACGCATGCCCCTTCTTCATAACCACCCCAATAAAGCATGACATGCTCAATGCCCCAACCCCTGTATAACATTCCAGCAAGTTCACGATAAGCAGGCACATGCCAATCAGACTTAGTGATAGCCATCACTGCTCCCATACTCACTGCTTCATGACCAGAGCTTTGGGGGAATGTTCCCATCCGCCCCTGACGTTGCATCAAGAGCATTCGTTCATCAGTACGCCTGGCAAGCAGCATGTAGCGATATATTGTTCTAAGCTGATCATCACTTAACTTAGGCTCCAAAACCTCGTCTAATTTTGCATTTTCATCAAGTATTGACAAGTATTCAATTGTTTCAAGGATCTTTATGTTTGTCCTGGGCATTGCTTCCAATCACCTTTCAACAGCCTGTTTACTCATATTCTTTCAACATATAAAAGTGCTTTCGGACAGATATCAATATATAGATCATGTAGAATTTTATTGCTTGATGATCTCTGTCACTCACTTTAAAATTACAAGATAAGATAAAATCTTGAGACTAAACAAAGTATGTCACAAGACCACGCTTGTTGCCACCTTCCCCGGGACGAGAGCGAGGAGACCCGGTGAGTCTGCCAGCAAGAGTGAGGCAATCCTGTGAATTGCCGAGCGGCATGCATCTAAATAATAGATCACCTAAAAAGCAGGAATGCAGTCATGATCGACCAGTTTGATCTAACACCCAAAGATAGTTCCATTGAAACATTGGGCAGAAAGCCAGATTGGCTCAAGGTCCAATTGCCGGCTAATAAAGCCTATAAAGAGTTAAAAACTCTAATAACCGAGCACAAGCTCAACACCGTTTGTGAATCAGCAGCCTGTCCCAATCGAGGTGAATGTTGGTCAAGTTCGACCGCAACATTTATGATCTTAGGTAATGTTTGCACACGCAGTTGTGGCTTTTGCAATGTATCTACCGGCCGACCCACTGAGTTAGATTTAGATGAGCCTTATCGAGTTGCTGAAGCGGTGTCCAAGCTCAATTTACGTTATGCTGTAATCACTTCAGTCAATCGCGATGAGCTTGCCGATGGCGGCGCTTCTGTTTGGGCGGAAACTATTAAACAAGTAAGACAGCAATCCCCTCATACAAAAATTGAAGTTTTGATTCCAGATTTTTGCAGCAACTGGGATGCACTTTCTACTGTGCTAGATGCTCAGCCGGATATTCTTAATCACAACACCGAAACAGTGCCAAGGCTTTATCGTCTTGTCCGTCCACAAGGAAAATACGAGCGCACTCTTGAGCTTTTGCGTCGTGCCAAAGCTCGCGGATTTAAAACCAAATCTGGATTAATGATGGGCTTAGGTGAAACCGACGACGAAGTGCGGCAAGTAATGCATGATTTACAAGCTACTGGCTGCGACATTCTCACTTTAGGGCAATACATGCAGCCAACTGCTAATCATCTGCCTGTTAAGCGCTGGGTTCATCCAGATATTTTTAAGCAACTGCACGAAGATGGCATGGCTATGGGATTTAAAAATGTTTTTGCAGGACCTCTTGTGCGCAGTAGTTATCACGCCGAAGAACAAGGCCGCTTATTACTAAATCGTTGATCAAATTCATAAATGTAGTACTAGAGTTGGGGAAGGCTGCTCGCCTTCCCGTTTGCAAGCTTGCGGCGTCCCACGGAGCTAGCTCGATCCGGATCTAAGCGTAGTGCAGGCGCTTGCGCCGTCCCACGAAGCTGATTGTACACTTGCACTTCACTGCTTGAATTCATTATCCTCAAGCGTTATACTATTGTCATCTTCATAAGCTTAGTGGGTAGTTTTGCAATACATCAAGATTCTACGCCAAAAGCCTTTGGCCGTTCTTTGGTTTAGCCAACTTCTCTCAGAAATTGGCGATCAAATATACCTAGTCGCAGCCCTTTGGATTGCTGTTCAAATATCACCTGGGTCTGCTGCCCTTGTTGCAGCCTCAGATTACATGAGCATGTTCATTTGCAGCCTTTTTGCTGGAGTTTATGCAGATCGCTTAAACAGAAGAAAAGCAATGATCGCAAGCGATCTTATCCGGGCGCTCGCTGTTATCACATTACCCATTGCTGCGTACTTTGGACCAATTAGCATAATTCATTTGGTCTTAGTTGGAATAACTTTAGGCAGCTTAAGTGCTCTTTTTGCTCCTTGTTTAATCGCCACTATCCCGGCTATTACTCATGAATCCCAGGCTCTGCAAGCAACAAGCGGTTTAATGGATGCCACCAGACGGTTGGGAAGAACAATTGGACCAGGACTGGCTGGAATACTTACTGCTTCTATTTCACTCAGACATTTTTTTACCATTGATGCTTTAAGTTTTTTCGCATCTGCTGCTGGCATTAGTTATCTTAATCGCAATTATAAATGGCCAGTTGATGATCACAAATCGAGATCTAAAAACACAACAAGTGTATTTCATGAGTTAAAAGAAGCAGTTGCTGTTGCCAAAAAGAATGCTTTGATCTCCTGGGATTTTGCCACTTTCATCATCCTCAATATCAATTACGCCATTATTTATACAGTGGGGTTGCCTGTTTTAGCAAAGAACAATTTTGGCGGTAATATTGTTGCTTACAGTTCTATCATAGCTACATATGGCTTCGCCAGTGTGATTGCTAATATAGCTGCCGGCAATATACACGTCAAAAATATGGGATTGATCAAATTTACTGGTGATTTTATTTGGGGCATTGGCTTTCTCATCATTGGTCTGGCACCCAATCTTCCCATTGCTTTGCTAGGCGCAGCCATAAGTGCTATTGGTACACCTCTGTCAAACTTGACTATGTCTGTAGCAATTCAGAAATACATTCCTAATCATCAAGTTGGTAAAGTTTATTCATTGCGTGTAACAATTTCTATGGCTGGACTAGGTCTTGGACTTGTTTTGGCACCATTTCTCTTTAATCACTGGAACGCCTCACACGTTGTAGCCATTGCTTCTTTTGGTTTTATATTAGTAGGATTAGCAGGCATAATTCGCTTTGCTCGACCAATTCCAGATCAACAAATCCCAGTTTAAAATATAGCCCAGGAAATAATTGTTTCGTTCACTACTATGCAAGATGCTTGAATTGTATCGGGTGCAGTAGATACATTGGATCGTTCACTGACAGTTCCAGTTTTGCTCGTTGCAATTGTTGCCAGATGCATGGGTTTGACTTGAAATTTAGTTAGTTGTGGATCTGCAAATACAATATGTAGATTTTTAGGATTGCTCGAAAGGCCGTTGCCTAGTGCTTTGCCTACGGCTTCTTTCACAGACCACATTTTAGATAACAGAAGATCTCTTTTGGACACAAGTAGTTCTTTAAATTGAGCTAGTTCAGAATCGCTAAGAAGAAGATTTTCAAAACCGTCTTCTTTTGATTCAATAATTTCCACATCCACGCCGATACCACGACAGTTGTTCTGATCCTCTAGTGCAGTTATTGCTACTGCGACCCCATTTTTATGACTAATAGAAATCAGTGGGGATAATTGCTTATCATCAATTTGGATGGCTGAAACAATTGGTTTGCCATTCTCATCAGCATATATTTCAACATCGGTAGAAGACAAAGCAACATCAAAAAACCTGCTAACTAGATCTCTCACCGCTTCTTTAGCAGCAATGCGCCCAAGCAGCCATTCTCGGCGCTTTTTAACATTAGACCAAGATTCAAAGGTTTGGGTTTCAGAAGGAGTAAGAACGTGCTGAGCACACAAAGCCAATGTTCCTTCATCAGTAGGCAGAAGATCATCTTTTATGGACCTACAGACAATGGGCTGTTCTGATTCTTCTTGAATTTGACTTACTGCACCACTTAAATAACAAGATTCTGGGGTGGCGATGTATTCTTGCCATTTTGGATCCAGAGTGATTGGATCCATGTAATCATTTTCGTTGTACTCATTAGTGGAAATTCTTAAATAAGAAGACATGATTTCTTCTTGCACGTTCACAAGTTGCTTCTGAAAATTGGCTATAGTTTGTAAATAAGATGAAATTACTTCATTTTCTTCTGCTTGAACAGGATATGGCAGCGCAGAAGATTTATTGTCCTCGGTAGATTCTCTCAATTGTTCAAAGTCAATAATTTTTGGCTCTCTCAGCGCATAAAGATAATCAAGATCCATTGATACACCCTGACAAAATAATGCTGCCAGCATATGGTTCAATTGTAAGATCGCTGAGTAAGCCGAACGATTTGAGGCAATGGCAAGATGCGGCTTGCCCGAAAGAATTTCTGAAATAAATCCAATTAGCATGCCTTTAGGGCCCACTTCAACAAATTTTCTTACTCCATCTGCATAGAGTGCTTCAATACTTTCTCTAAATAAAATAGGACGGCTAAAGAGTTGAGTAGTGGCTTCTTTTATTGCTTTAGGATCTGTTGGATAAGGCAAAGCAGTTGAACATGACCAGGCAGAAATTTGCGGCGCATTCATCTCAAGATCAAGAATTTCTTGTCGATCAGCATCAATGATTCCTTCCACAAGTGGTGTATGATACGGAATTGCCGAAGGAAGCATATATGCTTGAATGCCGGCTGTTTCAAATTCTTGCGCTAAATCCTCAACAGCTATTTTATTCCCAGAAATAAGAACTTGATTTTCAGATAAGTCTGCACTCAAATATACATTTGCTCGCTCTAAATAAGGCTTAATTACCGTGTACGGTGCCAATACTTGCAGCGATCGTAACTCTGCCAATCTTTCTTGAGGAATGGATCTCGCCACACTCGTGCTTAAGTGATAAAAGATTGGAGCCGCTGATAAAATGTCTATGGCGTCACTCATCACTAGAGCAGCAAATTCACCAGTACTGACACCTAACAATACGTCAGGAGTAATTTTTAACTTTTGAAGAAGCATAAATAGGGCCCATTCAGTCATGAGCACGGTAATAACAGCAGAATCCATTGCCGCTAGAGTTGCAGATGTTTCAGCAGATATTGTGCCATTTAAATTTCGAGGCGGAAAAATTCGTTGACTGGGTAACTCAGTACTGCCTGCCTTCACTGCCAAATCATCGACAAAATCAAAAACTTCTTTGACATCAGGAAAATGCAAGCATAAGTCGGCCAACATATTTGGGTAGCTAGCTCCTAGCCCCGGCAAGATAAACGCTAGCTTGCCAGTCGTCACTTCAATATTGTCGCCAAAATAAATTTCTTTAGTTTGTGCCAATGGAATTGCTTCATAAAAAGACTTACGAGACTGTAGAGCAGCACTTGCAAGCGAGAGCTTCGTCTTTAGATCATCCACCGATTGACATATAAGCCCAAGTCGCAGTTGAGCAATCATTGAACTTGCTGGTAATTTAGATATTTTTGCTTTTGTTTTGGAGTTAATTGTAAATGCTAAATCTTTTAGAGCCAGTTTGTCTGACTTGCCAATTTTGTCACTGAGTAATTGAAGTTGATCCGCAAGACCTGTCGCATTCTGATCTAAGAAACAAAAAACTTCAGTTTCCCAGTTACACAGAAGTGATTTGCGCTCAGATTCAGCTATCTGCTGATCTGCCGTGAATGCTTTAATTTGCCCACCATCCGGCAATGTCATCACGCTACACCGATACCACTCAGTCTATTTAGCGATTTATTACCAACACCACCTAAACCTTCCATTAACAAGACCAACTTACCAGTTGCATTATAAATAGCCAGATCACATGACAATTCAGAAGCACTGCTTTCTGCTGCTACAAAAACTCTTGTTGCAAAGAATTCTCCCTCTATTGAAGCAAATTTGGTTAGACGCTTAAATCCTGTCGGCAACACAGTAATATCAAGGTGTCTTCTTGCCCAAACACCACTGAGTTGCATGGCACAATCAAGCATAACTGGATCAATTTGCCAGTTTTCAACTCCATTATTCTCAAAGCATGCCCTGGTATTTGATGCCGCAACAAGCCCTAAAACACCTTTTAACCCCACCGCGTAAACTTCTTTTATGCCATGAAAAATAGGCCCATGAAAGAACCATTGTTTGTATATATCTTTTACTGAAGGCACTGCTACTAGTTCACCAATATCAGGCAATGTCCCATTAAGCAACATAGTAGTAGGAATTTGGTTTGGTACTTGAGGTACAGAAGTCCCGTCTGTAAGAGTAAAGCGGGCTCTGAAGTTTAGTCTTTTTTGTTTAACTCCCGAGCTCAAAGAAACATTTAATTGCACTTGCTCGACAGAATGATTCTCTTCCTGCACAGCAACATAAATCATTTTACTTTCTGTATCAAAAATGACTCCGGCTGGAATATCTAGATTTTCTATCGTGGTAATTTGCAAATCAGGATACAGGGAAGTTACTGCTTCGCACATGAATTCCAGAGCAAAAGCCATCGGCAATACAGGAGTGCCATCGAGTGTGTGATCCGCCAAAAATATATCATTGCGTGTGTTAGTTTCAAAAGCAAATTCATAATCACCATTTGATAAGCGATGTAGTTTTGCCTGGTGTAGTTTGGCTCCTTGCGGCTCAATTAAAGTTGGTCTGTCAACTTCTGCGACCAGAAGTACCTCAGCATCTTTACCATAAAGCAATTCTTCCATAAAGACTCGGCGCCCAGCAACTGGATCAATCATTGCCCAACCGTAGCTAGCAAAAATGCTCTCCAGTTCAGGCTGAGCCATGCCACCCTTCCATGGTCCCCACATAATCGAGGTCACTTGTCCTTGTGTCTTCTTTTGCAGTAAAAGTGCCAACTTATTCATCACTTCATTGGCAGCAACATAATCACTTTGCCCAGCATTGCCTGTTCTGCCAACCACCGATGAAAATAGAATCAAGTGATCCAAGGTCTCAAGACGCAAATTCTCAGCCAAAGTTAGCGCTCCTAAAACTTTGGTTTCAAACACTCTAGCAAAAGATTCTACTGTCTTGTCTTTTATAAAGGCATCTTCAATTACGCCTGCTCCATAAATAACGGCGTTTATATTGCCATGCCTGGTATAAATATCTTCGATCAATCCTGAAAAGGCTTGATGATTGCGCACATCTAGAGCATGGTATTCTACGCGCGCACCAGAAGATTCTAGCTTAATCAAATTAGTCCTAATTTCACGCTCCCGCACTAATACTTGATAGCGTGCTTCAACCGCTGGAATGGAAACAGGTTTGCCTTCTGCTTTTAATTGCTCGATTATCGCCCCTTTAATTTCGCGTGGCGTATTAAGCCCGTTAAAACGATGATCTTCATGAGCAGTGGGCCGTTCTGAACGCCCAATAATTATAATCAAAGGTTTATAACGATCTGCCATTTCCAAAGCAATTTCTGCTGTTATGCCGCGTGCCCCACCGGCAATTAAAACAACTGAGTTAGAATCCAGTTTTGTTTTTGACACCGCACTTTGATCAATGTTTTCAGCTTCGACTGCCAAGCCAAAACGGTTCCCGTCTTGGTAGCCAATTTCTACAATTTGATCACGCAAGCTCAGCTCTTTAAATAATTGATACGCTATCAGTTGAATATCAGTTTTACTTTTCGCCTTCTGAAAATCTACAACTTTACAATTCGGTAAAGTATATTCTCTGCTTGCTGTCTTCACTATTCCAGAAACACTTGCTTGTAGTGGCGAAAAGGAATCATCCAGTTGCCCGAGTCCAAAGTTTCCACCCATACTGGTTGCTGCAATAATCCCGGAAGTAAAAGGTACTTTTTCTTTGGTAATGTCTGCTCCCAAATGTTTTATCAACAAAAGAAGCGCAATCGCACTATCGCTGACAGTAGATCGATCTGTGAATTGATCCTCAGTTGCACCAAATGATTGCAAGTGCACGATGCTGGATACTGCGCCAAAGGTATTTTGCAATTTTTTCAATAATTGAGCTAAGTGCTCTGAATTCGTCAGGTTAAGTTTGTAGGATAGACAAGCTGGACTCACTTCTTCTGATTGAACTGCATCTCGATCATGCGTAAGGATTACCGGCACTAAACCATTTTCTTCAAAGACCTTAGCTACTGATTCTGACAGCTTATGGTTATCGTCAGTAATCAGCACAAGTTTGTTGTTGAAAGAATTATGTTCATTGTTCTGAGTAACATCAGTAACAGCAGGCAGAGGCACTACTTTTACAACTGCTCTTTTGATGTTCGTCCCAGTACTAGGCATTGCTTCATGATCTTTGCTACCATTATTGGAACTTGCACCATTGTTGCCATTGCCACCACTTGCAGGAATTTCCTTTATATTTGTAAGAGCCACTTCCGGCATTGAATCTGAATGTTTGCCATTACCATTATCATCATCTTTAGCAAGAGTTACAGGAGCAGCAGTCTGCGTAGTTGAGGCTCCGGACTTCAGCCAATCTATGATGCCTTGCAAAGTTTTTGTTCCAGCAAGTTCCTCAATCCCAGCTTCTAGTTGTTTTTGTTTAGCTTTAGGCAATATTTTTCTGAAACTGTTGAGAATCTCTACTCGTTTAATTGAATCAATGCCTAAATCAGCTTCCATATCCAAAGTAGGATCGAGCATATCTGTTGGATAGCCGGTTCTCTGGCTCACTATATCAAGCAGTGCAGTCACCAAAAAGTCAGCGCTCACTTCTTCATTCTTAGATTCTTGCACCGATGTGTTACTAGGTGTAATTACTTGAGTAATTGGCTGAACAATGGCATTTTCCATCTGTTCGACTACCTTCACATTACTTGAAGCTATAGATCTTGTTGGTTCATTCCTAAAAGTAGTTTGTATTTCTTGATCGAAAGTCGGCAAAGCTACATTTGTTTGTCCAACTAAGGATTGCAGTTCGGTCATTAAATTGTCTGCGTAGGTATTTTGATCAAGTTGATTTGTTTGACCTCGTGCTGCTTGTTGGGATTGCAGATAAGCCAGCATCACTTTCTGTTGAGTTTGCAGGAAGTTATTAGTCATTTGCAGCATTGATTGTTGAAACTCAAGCATTACTTGATCAACATTCTTGCTCACACCCTTTTTAGCATCACTGCTTGGCCCAGTAACACTGCCCGACTTAGCTAGAGCGTACGGTTGTTGCATAACAGTTGGTTTTGCAGAATCACTGTTTGCTTTAAGTGCTGGGGCACTTATTTTTCCTGGCTGTGGTTGGATAATGTTTTTATCAACTCGCTTAATATTGGCGCTATTGACTAAATATGTCAGCTTTTTCGATTTACTTGCTGTCTCATTGCCGGCAGCTGTAACCGTCTCTGACAGACGCTTGCTCAAATATAGAGCTCTGTCCAAGTAAAGTCTTCTTGGATCAACTTTAATTCCCCGGCTGGCTAACTGTCCAAGGACATGCAATAAATTCACAACTCCATGACGTCCAGATCGATCAGATGCAAGAGCAAGAATTCCTGTATCTTTCAAAATGGATTCAACTAAACCAGTCAACACACTGCCTGGTCCAACTTCAATAAAAACATCAGCTCCATCAGCATGCATGTTTTTTATTTCCGTAACAAAATCAACTGGAGTAACAATGTGATTGGCAAGTTTTTTCACAAAATTACTGGTTTCGGGAGAATAAACCATACCATCGATATTGGAATACACCGGTATGGTGCTTTGTTCAAATTTTATCTCACTCAGAGCCTTCTTTAGATCTTTAAAGGCATGCTCCATATGTGGCGAATGGAAAGCTTGTGAAACAGGGATGCGTTTTGCAGACAGTTCTTTTCCTTTCAAAAAAGCAATTGCTTGCTCTAGAGCATCTTCTGCTCCAGCAATAACACATTGATTTGGGCTATTGATATTAGCAATACTGACTTTCTCATTATTGTTCTTATTAAATTCAGCCAAGATCTCATTCAACGCGTGAGATGAACAAGATACTGCCGCCATAGCTCCTTTAAAATCAACTCGTCTTTTGGCTAAGAGCCTGCCGCGCTCTGCCGATATCTTCATAAGATCTACAAAAGACAAAGATCCAGCAGTATACAAAGCCACATATTCGCCATAACTGTGACCAGCCACCATATTTGGCTTCACACCAAAGGACATGAGCAATTTGAGCATCGCCACATCAGCAACACCAATAGCTGGCTGCACCACACGCGTATCCATCAGCTCGTCTTTATAACGAGTTTCTTCTTCGCTGGTAAAAGCCGGCGGCGGATAAATATACTCACTTAAAGGTTTAGCAAATGCCTCTTTCAATACAACGTTAGCGTTCTCAAAAACATTTTTTAGCTCTAGAAATAACAAAGCCAGATCAGCCAACATATTTAAATGCTGAGAGCCTTGCCCTGGAAATAAGAAGGCAGTTTTTCCAGTTTTCGGTTGAGCGCAGAAATAAATGCCTTTTGGATCTTTTATTTCAGACTTGCTGGAGTCGGCAAGATCTTCTTTGACTTTATTCAGTTTCTCTTCCAAATCAGTGATTGAACTTGCCACAACCGCTAAACATAAATCTTGCTGCCCTTCAATCTTGTGATTTACCGTTTGCCACTCAAGACTTTTTAGATAATATGAATAAGCAAGAGCCGCTAAGGCATGCTCGGCTGTTCTTTCTTCTGCACCCAATCGCTTGAGAGAATCGCTCAAAGAGGTTGCTGTTTTTAAAAGCTCAGCTTGATTGCGTCCATAGAGTAAGAATAATTCTGCCGGCATAACAAGATCAAGCGCATCACCAGCAGTCAGTGCTGACTCAGGCACATATTCCTCCAAAACAGCATGGAAATTGGTGCCCCCAAATCCAAATGCACTAACACCTGCTCTTCTTACATCCTTCTCACCATCATCGGCAAGCCATGGACGAGTTTCACTGTTTATATAAAACGGCCCTTCTTCAAAATGACAAGAAGGGTTTGGCACCTTTACTCCTATCGTAGGCGGCAAGACTTTATGATGCAGAGCTTTTGCTACTTTTATCAAAGATGCTAATCCTGCTGCAGCCTTGGTATGCCCAATCATTGTTTTAACCGAACCAAGAGCACAAGATTGCTGACGTGCACCTGATTTTTCAAAGACTTGCTTCAAGGCTTCAACTTCAGCTTTATCACCAGCTACAGTGCCTGTGCCATGTGCTTCAATGAGAGTTACTGTAGATGGCGCAACACCTGCATCTTGATAGGCTCGCACCAGTGCTTTCACTTGTCCAGCAGGACGTGGTGCTGTTAAGCTCAAGTCTCGCCCATCGCTTGATCCACCAACTCCTTTGATCACTGCATAAACGCGATCTCCATCGCGCTTAGCAGCACTGAGCCGCTTCAGCACCAAAACAGCCATGCCTTCGCTAATAACAATGCCGTCAGCTTGAGCATCAAAAGTTTTGCATCTGCCATCAGCAGAGAAAGCATGTGTTTTGCTGAAGCTCAAATAATCACCCGGCTGATTGTGCGTATCAGCAGCCGCTAATAGCACAACATCACTGTTTCCGTTTCTAAGTTCAGCTACTGCTGTATGCAAAGCAGCTAAAGAGGAAGCACATGCAGCATCAATGGAAAAATTCACACCACCGAGATCAAATCTGTTGGCCACTCGGCCAGCTGTCACATTTCCCAAATAACCAGGGAAAGAGTCTTCTGTCCATTCAGGCAGCATTTCTTCAAGTTTGGCTTTTTCTTTTGGATCAAGATCCGCCAGCTTCCAACCAAGCATCGATCGCAATGAATACAAAGCGGTAATTGGACCATGACCGGCATTAGCTAGAATCACCGAAGTCTTATCACGTGGGAAAGTTCGTTTTTCATAGCCGGCATCTTTTATGGCAGCGTCAGTAACTTCAAGCAGAAGAACTTGCATAGGATCAATCGACATCAAGCTGCTTGGCGGAATACCGTATTTTGTCGGGTCAAATTCAATATTTTCCAGGAACCCACCCCATTTGGAATAGATCTTGTCTCTGGCTTGCGGGTCTGGATCATAATAATTACGCCAATCCCATTGATCCAGCGGGATTTCCTCAATCGTATCTACTTTATTTAAGATATTGCGCCAATAAGTTTCCAGGTTTTTTGCTTTAGGCAACATGCATGCCATACCAATAATGGCAACTTCTTTATCCAATAATTCTTCGTCGTTATCGGTGCTGTCTGGAAGTTCTGCTTGCTCATCAAGCATGCTAGTTCCAACCACTGAAACTTGCTCATGCAATGCAGAAATCGTGCAAACTGAATTATGTAATGAAGCCACTTGCCCAATCATATACATGCCATCAGACCACTGATGATCCTCTGATATTGTTTGCAGTTTCTGTCCATTCCCAGTTGCCGCTTCAGATGATGCCATTTCAGCAATGATTTGTTCCTTGCTTAAAGATGTCCCACGGCTTACACCTTTGCTGGCAATTCTAAGCCGCCCCAAATTCATTAACTCCAGTTCTTCTCGAATTTGATCGCGCCCTTTTCCTTCAACAGTAAGGGCCTGCCGCCTTTCATCAAAGGTTCTCTTATAGGGTGAGTCTATGCAACGAATCGCGTGTCCTGGTCCAGTTTCTAGAAGCACAGTTTCCCGACACTTAATTGCTGCTTCTTGAAACTTCCTCACTATTGCCCCAGATTGAACAGCTTCTTCAGTGTAAAGATAGGCTGTTCCCATCAAGACACCCACTCGCACACCTCTTTGCGCTAAAGGAGCAGCCATAGCAGAGACCATACAAGCTGATAAAGCATCATGCACGCCACCAGCAAAAAGAACGTGATAAGCAGAAGCATCTTCACGTGGACCAATGCTTTCAAGCAGTTTCTCAATCATAGCTTCCCAGAGAACAAAGCTTGATCTAGGACCTACGTGCCCGCCACATTCGCGCCCTTCAAAAACAAAGCGGCGCGAACCCATTTCAATAAAAGAACTAAGCAGGAGAGGCGATGGAACATGCAAGTATGTTTTGATCCCTTGCTCCTCTAAAAACTTTGCTTGATCCGGCCTGCCACCAGCTATAAGAGCATAGGGGGGTTTATATTTTTGAATCACCTCAAGTTGCTCTTGACGCAATTGTGCCGGCACAAAACCTAGAATGCCTACTCCCCAAGGCAGATTGCCTAATTTGGCAGAAGATGCAGAAAGTAACTTATCGACTTCGCCCTCACGCATTAAAGCAAGAGCCAGAAAGGGCAAGCCTCCACCTTCTGCCACTTTAAAAGCAAATTCATCAGTATCACTTACTCTAGTCATTGCCCCTTGCACAATCGGATAGCGTGTGCCGTGAGATTTGGCAAGCAATGAATTAGGTGCAAGTGGCTTTATTTTTTTTGCTAACGTCACATGCTCATCAGCAGCGTTTTTGATAGCGTCCAAAATGCCTGCGATTGAAACAAATCGCTGAGCAAATGGTTTGGCAAAAGCAACATCTTGCCCGAGCGGAAACAACCAATTTAAAGAGTTATGATCCAAAGCAGTTTGCGAAAGTTTTTCTTGTACTTCGGCAATTCGTGCCCCTGTAAGCTCAGAAATTAGTGGATGATTTGGACGTCCATAAAGCCTATAGTTTTGTTTGCCTGCAAGAGGCAGAAGCACTGTTTCCAATCCATCCATTTGCTCAATCTTGAGCTTTAGTTCATATGGCAGACAAGATTCTGATGCTAAAAGTAATTGTGATGTGAGCACCACACCGTGAGCCCCTGCTGCAAAACAAGCACCTGCCGTATGCAATCCTATTCCACCTTCAGCAAAAACAGGGATCTTTAAGTTCTGCACACATTCCTGCAATAAAACAAAAGTGGTTTGTTCACCCACACAACCGGCCGCTTCATGACCGCGCGCAATCACACCATCAATATCCAGTGCTTGAGCAGCCATTGCTTCTTTCAAGCTAATTACTTCAATTAAGACGCGAATGTTCTCTTTTCTTAGTTTTGCTAGATCTTTTTTCAGATCTTTGCTTTGCAAAACATCCATCCTAACCTCAGAATCAAGCGCTAGAATCAAAACAAACTGCTGCTCATTAGTCTTGTTAGACGCATCGCTCCACTCTTTTCTCAAAGAGGTAAAAAATGATCTAACTCCAGACAATTGACTGGCGCCACATTTAATGCCAAATAGACCAGCTGTGGCTTTTCGCTTGCCCACACTAGCAAGAAGTTCTCTTCGACAAATATCACTTTCAATATCCAAGAACTGCAGATCAATGATGCCTGCATGTCCAGCTTGCGCTGCTGCAATTGCAATTAAACTGGATGCAGCAAAAATTTGTTCTTTGCCATTAGCTAATTCACCACGCACCAAATAAGCTGGCGGTGTTATAGCAAAAATCTCAAATCCAGACATCCAACTTAAGCCTCATAAAAATCAGCAAGACGTATCATACGTCTTAAATAAAAAGTTCAAACCAACTGCATCTTCAGTCACTATAAAAATCTCTAGCCCCATTTTCCGCCCGGTTATCAAGCGCTTGGTGACTGGTGTGACTTACCCAGCAAAGATGCATCCAAAAGTATATAAGGGCCTGGTAAATTGTGCCATTGAACAGGTTTTAAGTTCTTCAAACAATAATCGTTTCAGTTGGACTTTTGAGTTCATAAGTGACGCCTCGCCAACGAATTCGATTTGTCAGCAAAGAATTCAGGGTTATCCAGGGCAAAAGACAGTGAGCCAGGGGCAGCATCCAAATAGACTTCATAAAAGATTGTTTATAGGCTTGAGCAATTTTTTCCTGTTGAGCATCTTTCGTTCCATCAGCAAAGAGCACTTGCCTCCAGAGTTTTTGCGCCTGCACAAGAAAAATAATTTCAATCAACAACAGGCTTAGCCCCATACAACCAGCCAATTTAGAAAGGTAGTCGTCTTGGACAATTGCTTGATAAGCACAAACCAGGACTGCTACCAGCCAGAAAGCCAGAATCAAAGCGCGCATGATTGCCTTTCGCCACAAAGGCGGATAATAGACCTTAGTTAAAATTAGTTGACGGTTAGTCCACTCAATGATTTCACCAAGCCCAGCATCCCCATCACTTGCCACCAGGCATTGCGGCACAAAACGCACATCCAGTCCCAATTTTTTCACCGCTGTGGTCATGGACAAATCATCATCAGCCGCTTTGTCCCATGCTTCAGCCACATGCGCTTTCTTAAAATTGACATAAGTAATCGCCATCGCTCCGCCCCAGGCAAAAGCCAGCTTCTTGCTGACTAACTCCCAAGCTGAGACACGATTCCACAATGTACGTAGCAAAGAGGGCCAATCACCTTTAAAAGGAATATAGAAACGGTAGCCAGTAGCAATGCCAACCCTATCTTCAGCTAAAGGAGCCACTAAACGCTGGATAAAGTCAGGGCGAGCCACCATATCTGAATCAACAAAAACTAAAACCTCAACATCTGATGAGATATGTTTTAAGGCACTTAATTGATTATTGACTTTTTGAGCGCGCTGCGGGTTAGTCCCTGCTACCACTAACTTAGCCTGAATTTGAGGATATTGTTCAATTATTTGGCTAAGAACTGGAAATGCTGGATCTTCTTTGGCAGCGACTGCAAACAAAATTTCAAAATTAGGCACCTGTTTATCATGAGAGCGGTAATACTGCTGCTCAAATAGTTTTTTTATATTATTTTCAAATCCAGGATCCAATCCTTTGCACGGCAGAATAACGGCTGCTTTGGGGCAATATGAGCCTTGTTCTCTTCTAAGTTCTTTTTGCACATAGACATACATGCGTCTGTAGGCTAGTAGCTGCAACAACCCGGCTAGCACAGTTATGCCAGTGAGAATGACAAATAGAATCACTAAGATGGTTTATCCAAAAGGCTTACAGGATCACTAATTACGAACTTATGGATCCTTCAGAGTCAATACTTACGTTGCTATCGAATAGCAATCAAAACACAGTATAGTGGAAGATGCTCAACCAATATCTAAGCCATGTCATCAAAAGTTTTTACAATCAGATAAGTATTATTCTCATATCAAATGTTTCGCAACATTCTTTACAAAACCTTCAGTCTCCTCAGTACGCAAGAGGCAACTGCCTTTGAAAAAGATTCACATAATTGTGAAGATGCTCAACTTAGAAAGCTCTTACAAATTATCCAAAACAATGCCAGCACAGAATATGGCAAAAAATATCAATTTAATTCGATTAAGAGCGTGGCTGATTTTCAAAAAGCTGTACCCATTAATGACTACGAAAGTTTAAGCCCATACATAGAAAGAATCGCAAGTGGCGCTCAGAATATTCTAACGAGTGAGCCACCTTTTATGTTCGCTACTACTAGCGGTACTACCGGGGCACGCAAATTAATTCCAGTAACAAATGCTTATATGCAAGAATTTCGCAAAGCTTCAGCTATATCAGGTTATTATCTTCTCAAGCATTTTCCTGCCATTGCTCACGGCGTCACCTTATCAATTTTCTCGCCGGCGCAAGATAGTTTAACAACAGCAGGTCTCCCTTGTGGAGCAATCTCAGGACGCCTTTATTTAAAAGAACCATTTTTTATCCGCAAGTTTATTTCACCTCTCCCTTATGAGATCTGCCTAATTAAAGATTATGAAGCCCGTTACTACACTTTGCTTAGATGTGCTCTTATGCTGCCTGTAACCTGCATTTATACTCTCAATCCAAGCACAATTGCTCTTTTATCCCGCCGGCTAAAAACTCATGCTGAGCAACTAATTAACGATGTCGCCAAAGGTACCATCAGCCTCACTTCTTCTATGCCTGCCAATATTGAAAAAGTGATCAAACCATTTCTTCAAGCAGATCATGTAAGAGCCCGCTATCTGCAAAAACTATTGGCAGATGGGCAATTTACCCCTGACAAAGTTTGGCCCGGTCTTGCTCTCATCACTTGCTGGACTAAAGCAGCGGCTGCATTTTATCTTCAAGACTTCCCTGAATTTTTCGGCTCAACCCCTGTGTGTGATATTACTTATGGTGCAAGTGAGGGCAGAGGCACCGTTTTTCTCTCTCCAGAAAAACAGGCGCTTGCTATTCGCTCTCACTTCTTTGAATTTATTGAAGCTGACAAAATGACAAGCGATAATAAAGAAGTACTCACAGCCACTCAGCTACAAACGGGCAAAGAATACAATATTTTATTCACCACCTCAGGCGGGCTATATCGATATAATATCAACGACATTGTCCAAGTAGTCGGTTGGCATAATCAGATTCCTTTGCTGGAGTTTCTTCATAAGAGTGGAAACATTTCATCTTTTACCGGTGAAAAACTCACTGAATCTCAAGTAACACAAGCGGTAGCTGACAGTACACACACTCACAATATCACGCTTAGATTCTTTACAGTGATCCCTGAATTTAGACCAGAACCACATTATCAATTATGGCTAGAACCATCTCATGAACTCGATCAAAATCAATTAGTTCGTTTATCTGAGTCCTTCGATCAATGTCTTAGCCAGTTGAACTCAGAATATGAAGTAAAGCGAGCTTCTCATCGGCTGGGTTCTGCACAAGTCTTTCAGCTATCTGCCAACTCATATGAAGATCTCAGAAAACATCTTGTTGCTCAGGGTATACCGGACGCCCAGATTAAGATCTCGCATTTAAATCCAAAAGAAGAGATTAAAGAAATCCTCAAAACAAAGTTAGGGAAAGCTACGACTCGATCCCTAATAGGTTCTTGATACCATAAACAAGCATGTTGGGATTACGCTTCAATCGTCGTTTGCAATAAGGTCCAGCCATATTATCTTGCCCAAAAGGAAGATACATGCGTACTATAACTCCTGATTCACTTAAAATACGCAGGTGTTCTTTTGCAGCTGGATCCCAATCACCAATTAGATTGCGGAAAAAATCACCATTTAACAAAGCACGTTCTAGTTTAACTCTTGGCACTCCCAGCAAAAACTGGGTTTCAAATCGATCGGCTTGCACCTTTTGCGATATTACAATTTCTCTAAAAAAACTTTCAATACAGTGAGCGTCATGTGAAGCTAGTTCAACATAAACCCCTTTAGAAAGCAGTTGTCCAGCGTATTGAACAAGCAATTCTTTCATCTTAGCTTTATCCGTATAGGCAATGGCAGCAGGTTCCATGTATGCGCCAATCACTAAACGCACTCTCATTCTTTTATCAAAACGTTCGATATCTTTGGCTGTTCTGAATAAGCGAGACTGCAAAACAGTACCAAGATTATTGTAGCCAGCGTTAATCAAAGAAAAGTAAGATTGAAGTTGAAAATCTGCCCACTGCTCATCTTCAGCCTCCAGAGTAACACGAATTTTATGTCTGAAGGCATAGTCAACCACACGGGCCATGCGATTGAGGGCTTCATCAAACTGACGTCTATTAGTTGAGCCATCTGCCGGCACACAAGGACTGAACATGGAGGGCTTCATCGATATAGTAAACTGCTCCCTTTCATTACTAACCGGCAAGCGATTAGCCAAGACTGCATTAATCAGGTGCAAAAACATATTTACATAAGTTTCACACATCTCAACACTAGTTGCACTTTCCCCAAGAATATCTATCGTGCCACAAAAATGATCGCGCTCAAAAACTCTATGGCCAATCTTAATAGCTTCTTCCCCGTTAACCCCAGCCAGGTAAGGTGATGCAAGTAAAAGAACAAGCTTAAGTGGTAAGCAATCAACTACTGAAAACATTGATGCGGCTCACCTTATTCCTGTTTGCTTGATCAGATGAGCCAGAGATTCTTCATCAGTCATAGCAATTTGATCCAGATGAGCAACAACCAAATCTTGTGTACCTTCATCCCCAACATCACCAACTCTACACATGACCTTGCATTCAATTGTGGGCCACGCATTTTCATCAATTGGCAATTCAAATGAGCTGGGTGCACGCAACATCACACAATTGCGCTGATGCGGCATAAAGTCAAGGTGCACTTCTTTGCGTGCAACCGTAACGTAACCGCTGTGTAAATCAGTAAAACGTCCTTGCAAACGGATGATTGATTTTGATAAATCCAAGCGGCTGTTATTTTCAATCTTAAGCCAGATTGCCGGGTGATAACCCACCGCATCGTGCGACCACCAGGTTACATAACCAACTGCAGAAATTTTTTGCATTGGCGCGTGAGCAAGTACTCTCTCTCTATCATTGACAGCACTTGTAGGACAAGCCCCAAAAATCTGCCAACTAATGAGGGCTATAACGATTAAAATTAATTGCTTAGTCTTAAATACTTTAGGCAATTTCATGGACGGCTCCAAAGTTGCTTATTGCTGAAAGTCTCATAATTGTACTTGGTTGCATAATTAAACCTTTGACCAATTTTTTGCTTATAAGCTTTGGCGGCTAAAGAAAGAAGTGCTTGAAATTCCATATCTTTAGGCATTTGCTTGGCATCGCTCAGCACTTCTTCATAAAAAGATTGTCCATTTGCCACCACACAACACCTAACATATAAAAACCAATTCTTGGAAAAATCTCCTTTTATACCCAAATAGGCATCGCTGCCTATCTGTCCGGCATAAACTTCTCCATCAAGCATATATAATTTTTCCGCCAATATTTCGGCAAAACCACATATTTCTTCAACAGACATTTTAGCCAATGCTTCTGTTGCCGGTTCTATTATTGCTAAATCATCCCCACTTTGCCGCCAATCAAGTAAATTGATTATCTCCCAAAACTTAGCTTCACTCAAAGCTATGGGCAGGTTTGCCATCATCAACTGCTCGCCATCAACTTCTGTCTTGACTATTCCATTGCCATTAGGCTCGTAAGCATCTTGAGTGTGACTTTTAGTTGGATGCCATTTTACTTTTAATTCAGGCAGCAAACGCTTGAGTTCTTGCGTACCGTTGTGACTGACTTTTGTATTGAATAAATACACCCTGAGTAAATTAGGCAATTGAGCCAGATGGTGCAAGCCTGCATCTGTAACTTTAGTACCACTCAAACCCATCTGCACCAATAAATTCATCCCAGCACAATATTGCAAAGCAAGATCATCCACTTGTGTGCCACTCAACCAAATTTCACGCAGCTTAGTTAGTTTCGCTAAGTGAAGTAAGCCGTGAGTTGTAACCTTGCTATGGCTCAAGCCCAAAGACTGTAGATTGACTAAATTGCCGACCGGTACCAACCCTTCATCTCCCAAAGAAGTGGATGTTAGTTCTAAAGATTTAAGACCAGTCAATTTCGACAAATGCTGGGCAGCAGCATCTGTAATCTGGCAATGACTTAAATCAATGGCGTGCAAATCATCACTTTCTAAATCATCCAATGCTGAGAAGCTAACTCCTTTGGTGGCAATCTTTAATTTGAGTTTGGCATTAGCCGGAACGACGACATTTCCACGTGCTTCTTCCAACCATTCCCATTTAATTGGCTGATTTTCTGCAGCGACAATCAGTCCTCGCACTTGCTTTAAAAGTTCCCATTCCTCAGGTTGGGCAAAAGGCGCCACATAAAGTGTGCCAATTGCTTGTCTGTGAGGAAATTTGATTGTTTTTTCTAAAATCGTCATCAAAAATCACCACAATCATTGCTTGCCTGACAACCAATCAACTCATTCATTATCTCTTAGCTTTATAATGATATAGATTATTTGGGAGTTTAGACTTTTATGGATGAGATTGATGCCCAAGGTCGGCAGTTGCTGATTGACAGACCTTTGCTCAATAAAGGGCGCTTAAGTGTTTTTCGCCAATGTGATGGGTTAGACCACTGGTTCCCGCATCTCAGTATCACCTTGAAGCGTGCCGGCACCGATGAAGTTCTCTGGCAGTGGAATACTCATTCTGAGCCCATTGATTTTGAAGAACCACCGCCTTATGGAGAAGATTTACTTTTAGAAAAGTATTTTGCTTTGGAGAAGCCTATTTCTTCCCCACGCGGTTTAGAAACTGTTTTTCGGCTTGGTCCTGGTGCAAGCAATAGCGCCCGAGTTCAGCAATTTTCAGCCGCTCTTTACCTATATCCTGATTCTTTTGAAGACCGCGGCGTGCAAGTAGGAGTAATTGATTTTACTCAAGGGCTGACAACCGGCGGCGTTCCTCTTTATTTCCGGGTCAACTTTCCCTGGTAGTTTCCAACTTCTTGACACCGCCGTTATGAGGTTGCTACGATGCCGATTGAATCTGATCTGCGCCCGTAGCTCAGTGGTAGAGCACTCGGCTTTTAACCGATTGGTCGCGCGTTCGAATCGCGCCGGGCGCAAATTTTTGTTAATAATGCAGTAAAAAACTCCAAACAAGAAAAATAAGAGAAAGAGCTGCCACTCCCACCCCTGCCATTACTCTTGTTAAAGCGAGTTTAGCGCTATCCATTGCCGGCATTGCCATAAAGCTTAACAATAAGCAAAGTGGGATTGTTCCATAAAATAGCCCTGGTAAAACAAGGGGTGACTTGCTCGATGCTGGCATCTGCGTGGACAAAAACATAACCAATGTGAGACAACCCAAAAGTCCAACAAAGATTTCAGGTCTGGTGATTCTTAAGAGAATTCTGGTTATGGCTAAAATTCCAAGCACTATATACGCTCCGGTTAAAGCTATTACACAAACAGCAGGTATATCTTTTCCATAAACTGGAAACAAAAGAGCGCTAAGCCAACTGCTTAGTTGACGGGGTATTGGCTGAGTGAGAGATGCAAATATCAATATTAATCCATGTACGCCTGTCATCCCTAAAAGAAAACAGCCTGCCAAACACAAACCCAGGTAAATAGTCTCTTTTAGCAAGACCCATCTAATCAAACCAAAGACAGCCAGCAGCATAAAAAAACAATTCAATTCAGCCTGTCGACTAACAATAGAACCAACTAGATTTACATTTAAAGGATAAACACTAAACAGTGCTGCCGCCCAAATAGCAGGCGCTGCGCCGAAGCGATTGCCAAATCGTCCGGTAATATCAAGGGCAAGCAATGCAATCAGAAATACACAACCTATATATAGAAGCAAATTTGCCAGGTGACTGTCGAGAATACTGCCGCCTGCCAGATCAGTTGCTAATGCCGAAGAAAAATTTAGAATCATCAAGACAGCAATTAAGATAAGCCCAACAATCAACTGGGTCTTGGTATTGAGCCAATCAAGACTTACTTTTTCTAAACTTAACCGGCCCCCTCCACTATTTTTTGCTTTTAGCTCTGTCTTCATAAAGAGTCCGATTATTTCATAAGTATCCAAAGAGAACTTCGCTATTATAGTAGTAGTTAAGCCGTATCAAAGAACCACTCCAAGATTTTTCAAGCATGATTACTTTTCCAGATGGATTTTTGTGGGGAGCCGCCACTTCTCACTTTCAAATAGAAGGCAATCCTTTTGAAATTGCCAATCGTTGCTCAGATTGGTCTGCCTGGACTACTGTGGAAGGTCATATTGCTGATCACACAAATGCTGATCAAGCTTGTGAATTTTACAACCGCTACCTAGATGATATAGAGCTTTTGAGTCAGCTCAATCTCAAGGCTTTTCGCTTAAGTTTAAACTGGCCTACCTTATGCCCTGGGCCTAGCAACATCAATGAACCACTTAAAGTCAATCGGGAACAAGTCGAACATTATCGCAAGCTTTTAACTGCCCTCAAGAAAAAGGGCATTAAAACCATTGTTACTCTTTATCATTTTTGTTTGCCAAAACATCTAGCTGACCTAGGTGGTTGGCAAAGTCAAGTTACAGTTGATGAATTTGCTCGCTTGGCTCAATTTGTAGCTCGCGAATATAAAGGTCTTGTCGATTATTGGCTCACTATCAACGAACCTCTTGTCCAAGTTTATCAAGGTTATATAAAGGGCGTCTGGCCACCCGGATTGAAGCATTGTTATAAGGAGGCTTTCATAAGCATTCGCAACTTACTTTCTGCACATGCTTATGCCTATCAAGCAATTCATATTGAAGATCCACAAGCAAAAGTTAGTTATGCCATGCACTGGCGTCCATTTGCACCACGCAACAAATTTAGCCCATTAGATCAAATGGTGAGTTATTTTCGTAACAATATTTTCAATCACTTATTTCCACGGTCTATTCACACAGGTTCACTGACATTTCCCTTTCCTTTAGACTTGCAACCAGAAGTGAAAGAGCTTGAGGGTCCAATCTCAGGACTGAAAAACTCAGTAGACTACCTTGCTCTTAACTACTACACCAGAGAAATATGTCAGTTTAATTACCAATTTCCTTTCGACCCTTTTGGCATAAAATCGGCAGCGTCCGGACAATGGACAGTCGATGCCATGGGGTGGGAAAGCTACTCACTGGGGCTCCACAAGCTTCTTACTGAAGAGATGCTGCCTTATCACTTTGACAAAAACGGACGTGAGTTGCCTATTATTATTACTGAAAACGGCTATGCTTCTTCTTTTCCCGCTCAAATGACAGAAGGGGATTGGTCACTTGATGATCCAGAAAGAATTGCTTACCTAAAATCACACTTACTGGCAATACACCGGGCCATCAAAGATGGTGTCAAAATAACAGGATATTTATACTGGTCTTTCCTGGACAATTTTGAATGGGCGGATGGCTTGCAAATGAGATTTGGTTTAGTGCGGGTAGCATTTCCTACTCAAAAGAGAACTCCTAGAAAAAGTGCTATCTTTTATGCAGGTATTGCCGCCATCAATGGTCTTGATGACAGTACAATGTAAAAAGAACCACCCATGTTATTCAATCAATCTCGAAAATCCAGAGCCTATATTTTTTTCAACATACTCATTCTTCTGCTTGGGTTGCTTTCTATCCAAGCTGTGATCGCTAAAAGGACAGATCCTAATTCAGTCACTCAAGCAACTCCATCACCTTCCTCAAAAGCACCACCTGTAAGTGCTCGTCTGATTGCCGATACAACTGCTCTTCAAGCAGGCAAATCTTTCCGATTAGGCATTGAACTAACCATGGCACCTGGTTGGCATACATATTATAAGGATCCAGGGCAAGCCGGCATGCCCACCAAAATAGATTGGCAGCTACCACCAGGCTTTACTGTTAAATCGCCACTTTGGGAAAAACCTCATCAATTTGATGAAGGCGGTATTGTCACTTTTGGTTATATCGATAAAACTTTAATTGCTGCTGAAGTACTAGCTCCTAAATCTTTACCTACTAGTTCTTCCTTAACAATAAAAGCTAAAGTAACGTGGCTTTCTTGTAATAATATTTGTGTTCCAGGCGGAACAGAAGTAACGATTGTTTTGCCAGTTGTCACCTCTGAGCAAACCATCAGTCAGACAAATACAAAAGAATTTGCCAAAGCTAGTTTTGATGGATCAGTTTCTGCAGTAAGCAATCAATCAAATAACTCAAATTCTACTTCCATCTCTGATAATGATTTGAATTTGCCTGATCAACCCACCAGTCAAATTAGTCTTCTTACTTACATTGGCTTTGCCTTTATTGGTGGCATCATTCTCAACTTCATGCCCTGTGTATTACCTGTCATTGCCATTAAGATCTTGAGCTTATTTGAACAAGCTGACAAAGATCCTCTGCGCATACGACAGTTAGGTTTTTCTTTCTCAGCTGGCATTATCAGCTCTTTTCTAGTGCTAGCTGGTTTAATTATTACTCTTCAAGCAGCCGGGCATAATCTAGGCTGGGGTTTTCAATTTCAATACCCTCCTTTTTTAATTGTTATGTCTTTCATTGTCCTTATTTTTGCCCTCAGTCTTTTTGGGCAACTTAACTTTTCCATCAATCTAGGACAAAAAGAAGTTACTCAACTGTCCGAGCAAGAGGGGCTATCTGGCACGTTTTTCAAAGGAGTTCTGGCCACCATTTTATCCACTCCTTGTACTGCTCCTTTTCTAGGTACTGCTCTTGGTTTTGCTTTCATTGAGTCTTGGTGGGTTATCTTTACTATCTTTTTCGCAGTCGGCTTAGGCATGTCTTTCCCATATTTGCTTTTGACTGGCAATCCAAATTGGATGAAATTCTTGCCAAAGCCAGGTGACTGGATGGAAAAACTAAAAGAATTCTTTGGTTTTGTCTTATTGTCCACTGTTATCTGGCTTGTTAGCATTTTGGGTAACCAGGTTGGTCTGGAAGCAATGATGCGCACCACTTATTTCTTACTTGCCGTAGCCTTGTCCATCTGGATAGTAAATAAATTCAGCGATTTAAGCATCAGCTTAAACCGTGTCATTGTCGTAAGAGTAATTGCTCTTGGTTGCGCTAGTCTAGCTTTTTATCTCTGTATTTTTCCAAAACTAGATTTGTTTTTCCCAAGCAATATCACTCCAAGCACTTCAATCTCTTCTGCTAGTCAAACGCATTCCGACTCACTCTGGAAACCGTTTACTATAAGCGATCTGGAAATCGGCCGCCGCTTACACAAAACAGTTTTTGTAGATTTCACAGCTCAATGGTGCCTTACTTGCCAAGTTAACGAAAACACTGTTCTGCGCACCAAGCCTATAGAAGAAAAACTCAAAGCACTAAATGTGGTGCTCCTCAAAGCCGATTGGACTCGCCAAGATCCAATAATTACCAATCTCTTACGCAAGTTTGGGCGTTCTGGAGTGCCGCTTTACGTCATATTTCCAGGCAAAGCGCCTGATCAACCAATTATTTTGCCTGAGATCATCACCACCAGTCTTGTCTTGCAAAAATTAGACGAAGCCGGCCCCAGCCTTCCTTCTTCTAATTAAGCAGAACGACAGCAGGGATATGGGTGAACCGTATCCCTATCTGCAAGATAATCCAGCCAAATTGCCAAGCGAAATACTTGCCAAGCTCTCGGATTACATACCAGTTGAGCCATTCACACTCGTGACTGGTGCTTATTGAGGAGCAAACGGTAATAAAATTAACAAACACTAACTTGAAAATCTACTAAGAATTCCAGTATGGTATTACAGCTTTATATGTGATTTATATATATTTACAACCGAACAAAACCTAGATCGGAATGAGTTTTGCAATTTACAGCGCCAGAGACCAGACAGGCTCTCTCCGATTGTTTCCATGTCCGGTTTGATCCTTTTTTCCATCCTTATTACGTTTATGCAGGGGCGATGCCATGCATCGCCCGCGAAGTAATACACGATTTACACGTGCTAGCTGAACACATTCTAAATGTTGTGCGGGCGCTTGCGCCGTCCCACGGAGCAATTGCGAATCGATTTACCGTAGGGGCTGGGCTTTAGCCCTGCCCACTCGTCGGAATTGCACGAATTAGAGCAACGCTAAAGCATTGCCCTTACGGCAAAACAACAAATAGTACTAAACACCAGGAGTCCGCAGATAAAGATGAATAACAAAACTAACAGCTTAATCAAATCATCAGTCAGCACAAATGATTTTGACGATCTGCGATATTCAATAACTGCTACCAAGGCGCAGCAATACCGCGCCACTACACTTGTTATTGCTATAGCTAGTAGTATCTTTATCGGACAAGCAGCACCTGTATTCGCTAGTAACACAGGAACCTTTGTTGTGGGTGGCGCTGTGGGCGCTGGCGCTCCAGCCAACAACGTTGGAGACACAGCTGTTGGTGATTTCGGGGTTTCAGCTACTGGTGGAAACTCTAACGCCACTTCAGCCTCTGCTTTTGGTACTAATGCCACCGCAACTGGTTCAAATACCACAGCTGTCGGTGAAGGTGCTCATGCTACATCTGCAAGTGCTACAGCAGTCGGTACTGGTGCTACAGCAAGCACCAATATCGATACCAGTGCCTTCGGTGCCAGTGCCAGCGCTACTGGCGTAAACGCTACGGCAATCGGTGTTAGCTCATCAGCCAGCCAAACAAGTTCTACAGCTGTAGGTTCAAGTGCTACAGCAAGCACCAACGTCCAAACCAGTGCTTTTGGTGCCACTGCCAGTGCTACGGGAGTAAGTGGGACAGCAATTGGTTTTAACGCAGGAGCCAGCAATCTTAATACCTCCGCATTCGGTGTTAACGCAGCAGCCAGCGGCAGCGACAGTACAGCACTTGGTGGGGGATCAGTTGCCAACAGTACTATGTCCACCGCCACTGGAATCTTTGCCCAAGCCACCAATACCAACGCCAGCGCCTTTGGAGAAAGTGCCAATGCTAGCAACACAAATGCTACTGCAGTTGGTGCTTCGGCTGCTGCTTCCGGTACATCTTCATCTGCTCTTGGTGTAGGTACAGTGGCTAACGCCGCTAATACACTTGCAGTTGGTGCTGGAACGGCTGCTATTACAGCCAGTGGTGCAGGCGCTATTGCAATTGGTGCTGGAACAACTGCAACAACGGCTGCTGGAGCGACAAGCACGGCAGTAGGAGCAGGAGCCAGCGCCGGCACAGCGTTAAATGCCAATGCCAGCGCTTTTGGTGCAGGGGCCACCGCTAGTGGCGCCAATACCACAGCAGTTGGGATTTCTGCTCAAGCTACTAGTGCCAATGATAGTGCTTTTGGGGTCAGCGCTAGCGCTACTGGCGGCAGCAGTATAGCAATTGGTAATACGGCAGTGGCCAACAATACCTCCGCCACTGCCGTTGGACAAATCGCCACCGCCAGCGGGTCAGCTAGCGTAGCAATTGGTTTTAGTGCAACAGGCAGCAATACCTCCGCCGTTGCCGTTGGACCTACAGCCAACGCCAGTGGCTTCCGCAGCACAGCAGTTGGTAAAGGCGCAACAGCAAGCAACACCTCCGCCGTCGCCATGGGGGACAGCGCCAGCGCCAGTGGTACAAGCAGTACAGCTCTTGGCATGAGCACAGCAGCCAGTGGCTCAAACAGCACAGCAGTTGGTGTTAACACAATAGCCAGTACTACTGGCAGCACAGCCGTAGGTTCAGGCGCTCAGGCAACAACCAATATCAATGCCAGTGCCTTCGGTATTAATACCGCAGCCACTGGTGCAAGCAGCGTCGCTATTGGTGATAGCGCAGCAGCCAGCAATACTTCCGCCAGCGCCTTAGGACAAAGCGCCAACGCCAGTGGCTTCGACAGCACGGCAGTTGGTGTTAACACAATAGCCAGCAATAGCTCCGCCAGCGCCTTTGGAAGCGCAGCCAACGCCAGCGGATCAGCTAGCACGGCAGTTGGTGTTAGCACAATAGCCAGCAATACTTCCGCCAGCGCCTTTGGAAGCGCAGCCAACGCCAGTGGTTCCCACAGCACGGCAATTGGTAGGAATACAGTGGCCAGCAATACCTCCACCGTCGCCATTGGAGACAGCGCCAGCGCCAGTGGTACAAGTAGCTTTGCTGGAGGTCTTTCAAGCGCAGCTACCGGCACTGATTCTGTTGCCTTAGGCGACACGGCTTTAGCAGGTGGAGCAGGAAATTTTGCCAACACCACTGCAGTTGGGAGTGGTTCACAAGCAACAGCAGCTTCAACAAGTGCCTTCGGTCAAGGAGCGTTAGCAACACAAACAGGTAGTTCAGCTTTTGGTCAAGGAGCTTTGGCAAATAGCGCTGGTCATACTAATGCCACTGCAGTTGGTCAAACTGCACAAGCCACAGGACAAAGCAGTACAGCAGTTGGTCAAGGAGCTGTGGCAAGTGGCGCAAGTAGTACTGCTATTGGACAAGGAACGACAGCAGCTGCTGCTTCTTCAGTGGTAGTAGGACAAGGGCAGTCCTTGGCGGCTGGCAATACAAATAGCAATGTGGTTGGTGAAGGTAATACAATAACGAGTGGAGCAAGCACGGCTGCTCAAATCTTTGGTAATGGCAACACGATTACTGCCGGTAACAACGGAACAGCATTGGGTTCTGCTAACACAATAGTTTCAGGTAACAATACAACAGCAGTAGGTACCGGCAATTCGGTGTCAGGTCTCAATAGTGGAGCAGTTGGTTCCACACAAACAGTGAATGGAGCTGGCTCTTTTGCTTCCGGCAATACCAACACAGTAGTTGGAGCTACTAATTATGCATATGGTAGTGGTATAGGTATTAATTCTGCAGGTACAGCTACTGCTACTACTACGCAAGCAGTTGGCAGTACTATAAGTATTGCTTCTGCTACAGGTACTGCAACCAATACCAGTGCATTTGGTACTAGTATAACTATGGCTTCCGGCGCTAACAATGCCACAGGGTCAAGTGCAATTGGCACAAGCATCACAGTCAATGGAACCAATTCATTTGCAGCTGGCAGCACGGTAACAGTAGGAGCAGGCTCAAACAGCGCTGTTGCCATTGGTAATAATGTTTCAGTAGGAACTGGAATTACTAATGCAGTAGTAATAGGTAACAATGCAGCTGCGGCGAACGCAAATTCGACAGTGGCAATTGGGAACGCAGCAGTAGCCAATGGAGTAAATGACTTTGCTGCCGGCACAGGAGCAACAGTCACCGGTGGTGGAGCAGGTCAAGCAGCAATAGGCTTAGGTGCAGGAGCTATAGCGTCCGGTAACCAGTCTGTTTCGATAGGTCAAACTGCAACAGCTAATGTTGCAGACAGTACAGCTGTTGGTGGCACATCCACAGCATCAGGTGCTCTAGCAAGTGCTTTTGGCCAAGGAGCAACAGCAAGTGGGGTAAACAGTTCAGCTTTTGGTCAAGGAGCTTTAGCAACACAGACTGGTTCTACAGCAATAGGTCAAGGAGCGCTAGCAAACAGTGCTGGTCATACTAATGCCACTGCCATAGGTCAAACTGCACAAGCAACAGGACAAAGCAGCTTTGCAGGTGGTGAAGCGGCAACAGCAAGTGGAGCAACTAGCGTAGCAGTTGGTCAAGCATCAATAGCAAGTGGAGCAACTAGCATAGCAGTTGGTCAAGGTTCAACAGCAAGCGGAACAAATGCCACCGTTGTCGGTCAAGGCGCATCATCTGCAGCAGGAACTGCCTCGGTTGTAGTTGGAACAGGCAATACAGCTTTAGCAGCAGGCAATACAAATGGTGTCGTGGTTGGTACCTCTAATACATTAACGAGTGGAGCAAGCACATCTGCTGCCATCTTTGGTACCACTAACACGATTACTGCCGGTACCAATGGCACAGCAGTTGGTTCCAATAACACAATCACTGCCGGCAATAACACGACAGTGGTTGGTCAAGGTAATACAATTACTGCAGGCAACACGGCAGCGGTATTTGGTCAAGGCAACACAGTCAATGGTGCAGGCAGCATAGCAGCAGGTACCGGCAACTCGGTTACTGGGATCAATTCCGGTGCATTTGGTGATCCAAATACAGTATTTGGAAACGAGGCATTTGCTGTAGGTGACGCTAACACAATTAATGGATCTAATACTGCTGGTAATGGGAACAACACAATAGCAGCCGGTAGCAGTATCACTATGGCAAGCACAACTAACAGCAGTGGATCGAGTGCTTTGGGCACCACTATTGCTGTTAACGCAACAAATTCAACTGCACTGGGTAATACAGTGACTATAGGAGCTGGAGCAAACAACTCATTTGTTGGAGGCAGTACTGTTAATGTAGGTGCAGGTGACACCAATACGGTGGCCATCGGTAGCAACATCACTACAGCTGCTGGAATAATAAACTCAGTAACGATAGGTAACGGGGCCATTTCAGGGGCTAATGCCACTACAGTAATTGGCTCAAGTGCAGCAGCTAATCACGTCAATGATGTGGCAGTTGGTACAGGGGCTACAGCCACTGGCGGTGGTGCAGGCTTTGCATCGATTGCAGAAGGTGCAGGGGCAACAGCAACATCTAATGGAACCAGTGCTTATGGTCAAGGTGCGTTGGCTACAGGAATCTATGCTACTGCTATAGGCATCAATAGCGTAGCTAGTGGAATCACCAGTTATGCAGGTGGCGTAAACAGCACAGCTAGTGGAAATCAATCAAGCGCTGTTGGTTCTAGCAGCACAGCTAGTGGTACTAATAGCAGTGCGTTCGGCGTCAACAGTTTGGCAACCAGCACAAACAGTACTGCCCTGGGTAATGCCGCTATAGCCAGCGGTGTCAACAGCACAGCTGTCGGCACCAGCAGCTTAGCTAGCGGTGCAAATGCCAGCTCCTACGGTTCATCAAGCACAGCATCAGGCGCCAATAGCTTAGCATTAGGACATCAAAGCACCGCTTCTGGTCCAAACAGCATTGCTGAAGGGCAGGGGACTTTTGCCAGTGCTCAAAATGCCATAGCTATGGGCACAAATTCTCAATCAACTGGTACCAATAGCACAGTTATTGCTAATCTAGGAACGGTTCACTCCAATAACACATTTGCTGGTGGCAATAGTGTAACCGTTAATTCAGGTGCAAATAATTCAGTAGCTCTGGGTAATGGTGTAACGGTCGGATCTGGAGATGCGCAGACAGTAGCAATTGGTAATAACATAAATGTTCCTGCAGGCGTAATTAACGGCATAGCAATTGGCAATGGTGCTCTTGTAGGTTCAAGTAATTCGCTTGCTGAAGGCACCGGCAGCCAAGCTACTGGTACTCTTAGCACAGCTGTGGGAGCGAACTCTAAAGCGACTGGCGCTAACGGCACAGCTTATGGAAGTTTCTCAAATGCTTCTGGACAGAATAGTACTGCTCTAGGCGCTCAAACAACCGCTAGCGGATATGAAAGTACAGCTATTGGTTTTGGAGCTAATGCTACCGCGCCTAATAGTGTTGTATTCGGCAACGGCAGTAGTGCCACTGGAATGAATAGTTTTGCAATTGGTCTAAATTCAAAAGCAAGTGGACCAAACGGTGTGGCTATCGGACCATCTTCATTGGCAGCAGGCAGCAATAGCCTGGCTTTAGGCACATATGCTGAGGCATTTGCACCAAATAGTGTAGCTATAGGCTCAGGTTCAATAGCTAATCAACCAAACACAGCATCATTTGGTGGACCTTATGGAGATCGTCGGCTTGTCGGAGTAGCTAATGGTGTTGCTGGGAACGATGCAGCTAATATGTCTCAGGTAGACAAAGTAGCTAATAATTCGTACAGAGGAATTGCTGATGTGGCAGCAATGACTATGAGCATGCGCACACCACCGCCTGGTAAATCGGCGATTGGGTTAGGCACGGGCTATTACTATGGTAATGTAGGAATTTCAGCCTCATGGGCACACCGCACTGAAGACGGCAGAAGCCAGGTTGTCTTTGCAGTAGCGCCTGCAGTTTCTGCTAACTCCGGCGCTAACATCGCTGCTGGTGCCGGTATAAGTTACGTGTATTAGGTTTTAGGATATAAGTAGTAGTGGTGCGGCATTGGAGCGCGGGCACCTTCGGACGACTCACAGGGGCGTCCTCGTCCGCGCTCCAAGGAGCTGCGCTAATTATCCATAAACCGTAGTTTGAATGGTTTCCAAAAGATTATCCAGTTTATCCAACTGTTGTGTGTCAGAAAATACTACCAGTACTCCAACCTGCATCTCCGTTAGAATAGTGCTTATTGGTCTTATCTCTTTACTATCAGAATATTCTGTCAACAAGACTATCTGCTTAAGTTGTCCCATCTCAATTTTCAACGTAGTCAGATTACTCGTACTCAACAATGCTGCAGACAAAGCACCCACAGCATCTTTATTTATGCCACTGTCGGCAGTTGAAAGAATCACCAGTCCATCATGTCCTACAATCAAGCAACCGGCCACGCCGGAACAACTGTCAATTTTCTTCAATACAGCGCTTATACCCTTTGCCCGCGCAGCACTGATTATGCGTGTATTAGCTAGGCGTACATTGGGTGTACTTTCTTCACCGCGAGCAATGTTTTCAACAGCTTTAGGATCAATAAACAACTTATCAATAGCAGGTAATGGACCTGTTCGAGTTTGTTGCTTTCGTTCTCCTGTCGATCTAGTTGAGAGTCGTCCAAATCCTTGCTGAGGATTAACTACAACTTCTTCTCCTGCTTCTTGTGCTAAAGGCTCACTTGCTGTTTCAATATATTCTTCAAGTTCTTCTAGAATAGATTTTCTCGGCTCAGTTTTGGACTCACTAGGTAGAGTTTGTCCTTTTATCCCTGACAATGCCTGTAGTTTAGTAAATGTACCTGCATTTCTTAGACTTTGTGTTTGCATGCTTTGCAGTCCTGGATCAGTGATAGCAGTCGCACTTTTCCCTTGATCAATTTGCTGCTGCTTAATTGGATCTATCTGCATTAGTTTTTTATGGGGTAAAGCAAAAGCCTTGATGGACTCCTCAGATTGCAAGACTGTAAGATCCATCGGAACTGATGCTTCTTTGACCTCCGGCTGCTTCCGCCCAACTACTTGTATCGCAGTAGTTGAAGCAACATTAGAAGAACTTATTTGTGCTTGCGGTTCAGTGTTTGACTCAGCTTTTGTCTTACTTTCTCTCGGTTTGACAGTGCGCACAACATCAGAAGCCACACCTGCGTGCAGGGATAATTTCTGAGAAGATTCATATAAAGCATAAGTTCCTATTAATCCACCAATATTCATAATACCAAGCTGAATCCAGCTAATGAGAATGTCAGCTCCGCCTAATGGTTGATTGACTTGCGAGGTCAAATTACCAACAGTACCGATACCATAAGACAAGGCTAAAAATGTGGCGGCAGCTTGAATTATTTGCAATACTGGCGCGCTCTGAAAGCACAGATATGCAACCGCTATGGAAATAATTAATTCCCCGAACACAACGGCTATAAATGACAATCTAATTACTTTATCTGGGCTATGGCTTGGTAAAAAAATGACTAAACCACAGCTTAACAAAAGTAGCCCGATAAAGAGAAATAATTGTTTACGGATGGACAACCTGGTCATTGATATAAATGTTCCTTATTGTCTCTACACATACCGCCCCCACATCTATCGTTCCTTTAGATAATTGTCAACAGAGAGCAAGTACCATCTGCCCGCATTATCTATTGTATGTTCTTTCGCCCTCAATTGTGGAATATTCAAACAATTATCCCTGGCTAAAAGCCAGTGCCGTGAAGCATTTGTTTTACAAAAAGTTGTGAGCTCAGCAAGTGTATTTATATTCTCAATTTTCTTTCCATAGCTAAATGTAGCAGAAGGGACAGGTGAGAAAAGTGTAGCTAGATTGGCATTTCGAACCCGAGCAGTTTCAATCAATCGATCAAGTCCTGCTTGATATTTTTCATAAAATTGACAAAAGAACAATGGCACCAGCAAGGCACAACCAAGATAAGCAGCTGCAATTAATGCTGAAGCTGCCTTATCAAATCGACCTTTAATTATTAGAAACATATGCAGTATTAACAGCCCTGACGTTGCAATGATCGACAACAAAATAAACAAGCTGACTCCCGGTAATATTGGCATGACTTTCAACACAATAATTATTGCAACTCCAGCGCAAACAAGTAAAACAAGTGCCGTTATCAGCATTGAACTAACTTTCTTATTAGTAACCAGATACTCCATGTATGCTCCGACAATGATAGCTAAAGCTGGACTGATCAAAACAATATATGTAGGCAGTTTTGTCGGTATAGCGCTAAAAAAGGCCAAAATAAATATCACCCAAACACTGCAAAAGATTAGAAAAATATGCCGCTTATTATCATTTTTGCGCTCTAGCCATAAATGCTTGAACCATGTTCCGCTTGTCAGCAAAGAAACTGTCCAAGGGAGGAAGCCACCAAGAAAAACAGGTAGATACCACCAGAATGGCTCCTGATGGTTAACCGTACCGGCAAATCTCCCCAAGTTCTGACGCAAGAAGAATGCTTGTGTAAAAGCACCACCAGTAGTGGCATGCGCAAGAATATAATATGGCAAGCTTCCCAAAGAAAGGATAAATATTCCATACCAAGGTTTAAGATATTCAATTTTTTTCCAAATCGTTTTATAACCATCACTAGTCACAATCAGAAAAATAAAAATAATGCTTAGACTGAGCACCAGTCCAATTGGTCCTTTACACAAAACTGCTAGAGTGAGGTTGACATAAGTTAAAAATAAATTGTTCCTCTGCCGAAAAATCAGTGCTTGAGCAAATCCCAACATAGCAACTCCAAAAAAGAGAGATAATGGCTCATCACTTAGTGCCACATGACCAACAACTGAAAAAAGCGGGCTGCTGCATAAGACAAGGGCTGTTAAGAAAGCTGTTTGCCGCCCTAAGAATTTCCTAGCCGACCAATATGTCCATATAACCAATAAAACCCCGCTTAAAGCTGAAGGCAAGCGGGCTGCCCACGCACTAATGCCAAAAAGTTTGTAACAAGCAACGATTAACAGAAAAGGCAAAGCCGGCTTGTCAAGCCAATCTGAATAATTGAACAAAGGCGTCACATAATGCCTCAGTTCCATCATTTCACGGGCAGTTTCTTGAAAAAAACTATCAGTTGGATCGAGCATGCGGTAAGCGCCAAGCCCAGGCAAAAAAGCCAGCATCGCTAGTAAAGTTACCATTAAAAGAACAATCGGCTCAGGTAATGCCTTTGTCAATAATAAGTTTTTGCTTTCTCTTGCAACATTCATCTAAGATCTAAAGTATCAGGAACAAAGTCCAATAAAACAGTGTCTAATCTTAAGGATAATAAATGGATTTTAGCTGATCAGCTAACTATACTTGTGGTATACATACTAACCTTCTCTTGCTAACCTTATCTTTCTTCTCTTCGGTCAGAAAATGAAGCAAATTTCTCTCAAAGCTGTAAGTAGTCTGATGCCAGCAATTGCTGCTGGTTTTATTACACTCTCGCTACAAGCATTGGCAGAATCAAACAACTGGCGACAACTAATTGATGCTGGTGAACAAGCTTACAAAAAAGGCGACTTTGCTGATGCACAAGCACAATTTTCTGCTGCCTTAGCTAAGTGTGACACTTCTGCCACATCTTGCGATCCACATCTTGGATTTACTCTAAACGATCTAGCTCTTGCTCTTGACTCACAAGGTAAAATCGCTGAAGCAGAGGAGAACTTCAAACATGCTCTCACTGTTAAAGAGCATGCAGACGGACCAAATAATCTCTCTTTGATATCTACTTTAAATAATTTAGCTCTTTTGTATCGCCAGACAGGAAGAACAAGTGATGCAGAAGCCATTTATCGGCGTGCTCTGGAGATTACCACTAAAAATAAAGGGGAAGAAGATCCAGCTCTTTCAGTTTGTTTAAATAATCTAGCCCTTGTTCTTGAGCAAGAAAATAAAAATGAGGAGGCTGAGTCTTTTACAAGACATACTCTTGCCATTACCGAAAAAACTTATGGCAAAGACAATCCTGCTGTTGCTGTCATATTAAATAACCTGGCACTGCTGCTTAAAAAGCAAGGTAAGGACTCAGAAGCAATATCTTCATACCAGCGCGCTCTGGCTATTCGCAAGAACGCCTTTGGTCAAAACAGTCTAGAGACAGCAGCCTCACTCACAAATTTGGCAAAAGTCTATCGCGCAGATGGGCAATTTGCAGAAGCTGAACCTCTATTGATTCAAGCTCTGGGAATCTTGGAAAAGGTAAACGGATCCGACAGTGAAAAACTGATTGTTGCTCTTAATAACTTAGGATTTGTTTTGCGCGAAGAAGGTAAATTCGAAGAAGCTCGCAAGCAATATCAACGTGCTTTAGATATTGCACGCAACCATTTTGGACCAGAGAGCGAAGAAACGGCAGATGCCCTTGAAAATCTTGCTGATGTCTATATGGAAGAGCATAACTTGACGGCAGCTCAGCCACTTTACGAGCAAGTTCTTTCTAACCTGGAGCACAAGTTTGGACAAGATAGTCCAGAACTCATAAGCATCCTGCACAAATTAACTGAAGTCTATCGAGAACAAGGCAATTATGATCAAGCAGAAGTTCAGCAAAAGCGGGCTATTAGCATTAGCGAGGCTAAATTGCCAGCTAATGATCCAAGACTTGCTGTTTGTCTCAATGATTTAGCATTGCTTTATCGTGAGCACGGGAAAAAAGACGATGTGGAAGCCATTTTAAAGCGCGTCGTTACCATCAAAGAAAGTGCCGGAAATGATGACCAAGGATTAGCCAATAGCCTCAATAATCTAGCTCATTTTTATCGCGAGCAAGGCAATTATGCTCAATCTGAGGAGTTTTATAAACAATCCCTTGCTTTAAGAGAAAAAATCTTTGGGCATGATCACCCAAGCGTAGCAGCTAGCTTAAGAAACTATGCTGACTTGTTGCGCAAGATGAACCGCAATCAGGAAGCTGTTGCATTAGATGCGCAAGCCGCCACCATTGAAGCAAAATTCGAATAGGTTTAATTAATAATCAAACAATCGACAAATGCCACTCCATCCAATAGAGTGCCCAAACGACGTGCCCCTTCGCGAGCAAGATCCATAACTCGGCTACGCACATAAGGACCACGATCATTTACTTTAACAATGACAGTCTTGCCAGTACGTGGATCTTCAACTAGAACACGCGTGCCAAATGGAAGAGATAAATGAGCTGCTGTAGGCTTGTTCATATCAAAAATTTCGCCAGAAGCAGTTTTCTTACCATGAAAATATGGCCCATACCAGGATATATTGCCAGAAAAACTGACAGGATTCTTCTCTTCAGCCTGACTAGTACCTCTTGGCTGAACAACAGCTACAAGATCTTGTACCGGAGAATCAGCGGCTTTAGCAACAGTTCCAAACAACTGATACAAACAAACTGCAACACCAATCATAGTGACATAGGATGAATATCTTTTGGTAGTCACGTCCATTCCTCCACACCTTCAATGCTTTTTCATCAACTGTTAAAATTCTACCGCACTATGTTTGATTTGAGGTTAGCCATTTAGTTGCAGCCGGTACTGTAAATGAACAAACCCTGTCAATTAGTTTTTCTGGTTCGCTATCAGTAATCACTAGCGCTCGATCTACTGGTCTGATAAAACCTTGGTCAACAGCGTGATCACACATAGCTAAAAGCGGATCAAAAAAGCCTGTCACATTCAAAATGCCGCACGGTTTCAAATGAATCCCTAATTGTGACCAGGTAATTACTTCCATTAATTCTTCAAAAGTGCCAAATCCCCCTGGTAATGCTATAAAAGCATCCGAGAGTTCACTCATTAATGCTTTACGTTCATGCATAGAACCAACAACACATAATTGTCTCAATCCATGGTGAGCAATTTCTTTCTCGTATAAAGCTTTTGGAATAATGCCAATCACTTCCCCGCCAGCCTCAAGAGCTGCTTCGGCCAACGCCCCCATCAAACCAACACTGCCTCCACCATAAACAATGCCGATATTTTTTTCTGCCAGATACTGTCCGACCGCCATGGCGCTCTCACGATATATGGGATTACGTCCAACACTGGAACCACAAAAAACACAAATTCTTTTCAACATTCTTATATTTTAACTCAATTTGTCATCATTATCGCCCATAAGTACCCATTAATTGCCCAGTTGCTAAAATATGCCCTTGCATGGACTGCTCGACTTCTTTAGCATTGGCTCCCGGTTTAAGGTTAAGCGCCACATTTAAGGCATAAAGTTTAAAGAAGTATCGATGCGGTTTTCCAGGCGGTGGCGATGGACCCCCATAACCAATCTTGTTAAAGCTGTTTGTCCCTTGTTTCGTTCCATCAGCTAAAGTTGGCACGATCGACACCCCTTCATTAAGCTGAGAAATATTAGTCGGCAGATCATAAACAACCCAGTGCACCCATGTACCCATTGGCGCATCTGGATCATCACAAATTAAAGCCAGACTTTTTGCTTGCTCAGGCATTGCACTCCATTTTAATGGTGGAGAAATGTCCTTGCCGTCAGCTGTATATTGCCTGGGAATTGTCTGCCCATTTTCAAAAGCTGAGCTTGTCAGATCAATTTTCATAGTTGGCACTCCTGTGCTGTTCTTCCGCTCATGGGATTGTGCTAAACAAGAGAACTTGAACTGCCAACTTAAAATTACAACTAATATCACAGGCAGCAATAATAATCTCTTTTCAGGCACGCTAACCTCCTTGATTTAAAGATGAGAGAATCAATTTATTATATCCTCTGTCATTAAAATACATACTCAGGATCAAGCAAACAGGATAAACATATATGTTTTTCCACTTTTGCGCTGAAAAGTGCTTTGCTTCCAGCTTGCAATGCCTCTTTGCATATACCACATTCAGATTCACAAACAAGCTCATTGCTGGTCAAACCTGCCTCAGGACATCGACGTCTGGCCAGTTCAAGGCAAAATCTTTCTACTTCTGCGCGCTCAGTAAATTTAGCTTTTAATCTAAGCAGTGCTTTTTGTAATTCCCAAGCTACAACAGGGCGAAGCGGCCTGGGCAACATAGCCAATCGCTTTACTTTGTCAATTAGGCACAATACTCCATTAAAGTAGTTCTTTGGAATTCGTTTATCTGTGCGTGGCTCTAATGTTTTAGTAAATATCATTGGTCTGGGCACCATATTTAGTGCTGATTTTCGTGTTGTTATAGCCATGTCGTTTCCTCCTGTGAACAATAAACTGCGTCTATTGTCCAGAAGGCAGGCTGCTTGTCCAGCGTGATTTCACCACTATGTTAGGCGTCTAACAAGATTGATATCACTGCCACGACATTGCCACGCAAGGTGTGCTATGCTGCCTGCGCCGCATCATATATTTATCATTCTAGTTGGCAATGAGCACCAAATACAGTGCCAATTTGCCACACTTTTGCCCGATTAATTATCTAGCTTTCCTGACAATCAAGCACAAGTTCGCCATTTTTCTCATCAACGGATACTTTGCCGCCATGCTGCAATTTGCCAAAAAGTAATTGTTCTGCCAACGGCTCTCTAATTTTTTGTTGAATCAATCTAGCCATTGGCCTGGCTCCAAATGCGCGATCAAAACCTTTCTTGGAAAACCATTCGCGGGCAGCATCACTCACTTCAATGGTGACCTTTTTCTCTTCAAGTTGCTCACGTACTTCACCTATGAACTTATCAACCACACGAATAATTTCTTTATGGGTTAGTTGATTAAAGACAATCCATGCATCAAGACGATTGCGAAATTCAGGACTAAATGTCCTTTCAATGGCTTCTTTGCCGCGTGTAATACCAACTTTTGGCTTAGAGGTACTGTCATCTGCTACAACTGCTACACCTTTAAAGCCTATGTCTTCGGCTGCCATTTCGCGCGCACCCGCGTTTGTAGTCATAATCAAAACAACATTGCGAAAGTCTGCCTTCTTGCCATTATTGTCCGTCAAAGTAGCATGATCCATAACCTGTAATAAGATATTGAATAGATCTGGATGCGCCTTTTCAATTTCATCCAAAACAAGCACTGCATGCGGCGTCTTACCCACAGCGTCCGTCAAAAGACCACCTTGATCAAAACCAACATAACCAGGTGGCGCTCCAATCATGCGCGAAACTGTGTGTTTTTCCATATATTCGCTCATGTCAAAGCGCAAGAAGTTTACGCCAAGCACACGTGCTAATTGTTTAGCAAGTTCAGTTTTACCAACCCCAGTAGGTCCAGATAAAAGAAAGGATCCTATTGGCTTAGCAGGATTACCCAGCCCAGAACGAGATAATTTTATCGCCCGCACCATCTGTTCAATTGCATGATCTTGACCATAAATCACCGACTTGAGCTCTTGCTCAAGATTCTGCAATCTTTCTTTGTCGGTACCTGAAACAGATTTTGGCGGTACGCGAGCAACACGCGCCACCACAAGCTCCACATCATGAGCAGTAATTTCTTTAGACTGATGCTCAACTTCTGACATCAGCTTCACAGCTGCCCCAACCTCATCAATCACATCAATTGCCTTATCAGGTAAGCAACGATCCATTATGTGCTTAGCAGATAATTCAGCTGCTAATTGAATTGCTTCCTCAGTATAAGTGACTCCATGATATTCTTCATAATATGGTTTAAGTCCGGTCAAGATTTTGATCGTGTCTTCTATGCTTGGTTCAGTTATATCAATCTTCTGAAAGCGTCTAGCCAGTGCCTTATCTCGCTCAAAAGCAGCTTTGTATTCTGGATATGTGGTAGAGCCGATGCAAAGCAACTCGCCGCTTGCTAGGGCCGGCTTGAGAATATTGGAAGCATCCATGGCTCCACCGCTAACAGAACCAGCTCCTACAATTGTGTGGATTTCGTCAATAAAAAGAATCACCCCAGGTTTCTTTTGAAGTTCTTTAACTACTGCTTTTAAGCGCTGCTCAAATTCACCTCTATATTTAGTGCCAGCAATAAGTGCTCCCATATCCAACATATAAACTTCTGATTTTTTAATGGCATCTGGCACTTCACCACGTTGAATTTTAAGAGCTAATCCTTCGGCAATTGCTGTTTTGCCAACGCCTGGATCACCAACATAAATCGGGTTATTCTTGCGCCTGCGGCATAAAACTTGAATGGTACGCTGTACTTCGCTCTCACGTCCAATTAAAGGATCAATTTTATTGTCCTTGGCCCGTTCAATTAAATTGACAGTGAATTCAGCTAATGGATCACGTGAACGTCTTGGTCTTTCTCCTTCATTTTCTCTGTCAACCCGTTCTGTCACTCCTTCGTCATAGTCTGATCCATCTTTAGCAACTCCATGAGAAATATAATTCAAGACATCCAGCCTTGAAATATTCTCACTCTCGAGTATGTGCACAGCATGTGATTTCTTTTCTTGAAACATTGCCGCCAATACATTGCCACCATCTATAGTGCTAGAAGCCGCTGATTCAGCTTGCATAGCAGCCCGAGATAATACTCGTTCAAAAGAAGCTGTGGGAGCCGGAGCTTGTTCGATTCCCTGAGGCAACTGTTCCATATGATTAAGGAAAAATTTCTCAAGTTCTTTCTTCAGTTTATCCAGATCAGCACCGCAATAGCGCAAGACTTCGCCGCCCGTTTTCTCTTGCAGAAGAGCAAAGAGAAGGTGCTCGAGTGTTAAAAACTCATGCCGTTGCTGAATTGCTTCTTGGAATGCAGCATTAAGCGTGTCTTGCAGTTCTTTGGTGATCATGATCATTGTCGTTATTCGGAACCCTAGATATAAAATAGCATCTCTTGGATATCCTTATTCTTCCTCCATTGTACATAGAAGCGGGAATTCGCGAGCACGTGCCATCTCAATTACTTTATTAACTTTCGCCTCAGCAATTTCAAAAGTATAAACCCCCGCCACTCCCACACCCTGCTGATGCACAGCCATCATAATTTTAAAAGCATCGCCCTCAGACTTATGAAAGACTGTTTGCAGGACAGTGACCACAAACTCCATTGTTGTGTAATCATCATTATGAATGAGAACCTTATAGAGAGGCGGTTTCTCAAGCTTTTGCTTGCTTTCTGTCACCACCCCTTCTTCAAATTCGCCGTAACTTGACTCATCATCTGCCCAATCAGGCATAAAAACCCCCCAAAGCTTCACCCCGTGTGCATTCTAGTATATTACCCAAGTAAGAGAGAATTTCCTAATATAGTTGTATTTTCTTAAAACGTATCTTGCCAATATCTTCGTTTTGGGATATCTTAGTTAGTTAACTTAGTTTTTTGAGGTGTTTCACTATGAGAATGTTCTTGTCAAATTTAAAAGGGAACCCCGGCGGGTATTGACGGGCATTCTCGGTATGTCACCTACAATTTGATATTCGCGGCAGCCCAATTCGGGTTTTAGCAAGCGGTTGCAATATGTACTGAGAATGTCTCTTCTGACAAGTAGTCAGAAGTGCTCTTTCTGTTCAAATTCATTGCAGCCGCTGTTTTTTGTCCATCTATCTCTGTACTTATTCTATTGGAGCCACTATGTCTCATAACATCGTTGAAGTTCGTAATTTGTCTAAACAATTTGGCAATACAACTGCTGTCAACAATATAAGTTTTTCAGTAAAAGCTGGTGAAGTAGTAGGGTTGCTTGGGGCCAATGGCGCCGGTAAAACAACTACCATGCACATGCTTTTAGGATTGACTACACCGACTCATGGCTCAATCAAAATTTTTGGAAAAGACATGCCTGCTCAGCGAGTGCCGATTTTGCAGCGCATGAATTTTGCTTCTGCTTATCAGGCTCTGCCCTTCAATCTCAAGGTCTGGGAAAATCTTTTCATTTTTGCTGAGATCTACAAGGTTAAAAATAGTAAGAAGAAAATCCAAGATCTTTTGGAAATATTCGAGCTGTCGCATTTGCATAATCAAAGAACAGGCAGGCTCTCTTCAGGTGAACAAACTCGATTGAGTCTGTGCAAGGCTTTCTTGAACGATCCTGAGTTGCTCTTGCTTGATGAGCCGACTGCCAGCCTTGATCCGGATCTTGCAGACAAAGCACGTAAAGCTTTGTCTGCTCTCCACAAGCAAACTGGCATGACCATCATCAAAACATCACACAACATGATTGACGTCCATGAGTTATGCGACAGAATTTTGTTTATGCAGCAGGGCCAAATTATTGCCGAAGGGTCAGCTCAAGAGATATTAGAACAATATGGCAGCAAGACTCTAGAAGATGTCTTCATCACTATCGCCAGAACAACAGTCAATTAACAGGAGTAAGGACAATGGATCTTAGAGTAGTTAGAGCATTGATCATCAAGTATGCATTTGCTTGGTCACGCAGTACTTTTAGAATGCTGGATATTTTCTTTTGGCCAATGATTGACTTGTTGGTCTGGGGGTTTTTCACGGTTTATATGTTAAAAGTTGGCAACACAGTGCCAACCTTAATCACATTCCTCATAGCAGCAATCATTTATTGGAATATTCTCTATCGATCGCAGCAAGTAGTTTGTGTTTCTATCTTAGATGATGTTTGGTCTCGCAATCTGCTGAACATATTTGCTGCTCCTATTAGGACAATCGAATATGTTGGTGCCACTTATATAATTGGCTTGGCTCAAGCTCTTATCGTTGTCTGTCTAATGGGTGGACTTGCTTATACCATCTACTCATTTAACTTGCTTGCCCTTGGATTCGGCGCTGCTTTGCTATTTGTCAATTTGTTGTTAATGGGCTGGTCTTTAGGACTATTCACCATTGGCTTCATTTTGCGCTTTGGTCACACCGCTGAAGGTTTAGCTTGGGCATTGCCATTCCTTGTTCAACCGGTATCAGCCGTATTTTATCCAGTAAGCGTTCTTCCAGCATGGATGCAGACTATTGCCTGGTGCGTTCCTTCGACATATGTATTTGAGGGGCTGCGCCAAATTGTGGCGCAAAGACAACTCGATTGGCACTATCTCCAGCATGCATTCTTGCTCAATTTGGTTTACATGGTTGTTTGTGCTCTAGTGTTTCATTTCCTTCTCGAGGAGGCTCGCAAGCTAGGCTACCTGGCCAAATATGGGACATAATACTTATATGTTTAAGTTCGTCTTTGCTTTAGCAAGGACTGAGGATATATAAGCAGTTTTAGCTTTGGTATATTCTTCGCGATCAGTTGTGTGTTGACTTGCAAGCTTGAGCTTTAATTTAAGATATACAGCAGCTTCATCAGGATGAACTCTAAGATAGTTTCTAAAAAGCACCTTATCGTCTGGATTACTGCTTGGCTCTGCAATATGTATATGATGTGTACGCGGTCCGTTTGGTGGCAGCCCTTTGACAAAAAACAATCGCGTTACATCTGGATTGTCTTCCCAAAATGCATAACCAAGTGCCTCAAGATCACTAATTTTATTTTTCGCTTGATCTAACGAACGCACAAACACCAACATGTCTACAATAGGCTTAGCAGCAAGACCCGGTACTGCTGTACTACCTACGTGTTCAGTTCCTAAAACCAATTCTTTCCCCAGAACTTTAAGCACCTTCTACGATTCCGTCTCAAAAGACTTAACCCACTTTGGATCATAGTCAACCAAATAAATTGGATCTTCATTCATCAATTTGATCTTTTGATTCAGGCGGTGGGATTTCGCCCACTAACTTTCCATCACGCATTACTACAAACTCAGTTCTTGTTTGGCGTGCTAATTCTCTGGCACGCTTAGCAGCTCTAGCTAACGCCTTCGGAGCATTTTGCATATCTTGATCAGGCAACTTAGACACCGGTATTTTCACGGATTTTCTCCCTCCTCTATCAATTCAAATGTATCACCACTATTATCATACAAGTGCCAGAAATCTACCTCAAAGCGATAAATTTTCTCAAAGTTCTGTAACCCAGCAAAAAATCTTCGGCGCACCACCTCATCAGGTACATGGTGACCGCCTTGAGCTACTCTCGCAGCAATTCTTCTAATGGCTTCTTCAGGATGAGCAAGGGATAAAAAAATGGCGACAAGCCAGTGGCAATCAAATCGGCATTAATAAATGTTAGACAATCAGCTTCATGAGGCAGAAATTCACGGGCAAAGGTTGTCTTGCCTGCTCCATTGGGTCCAGCAATAATCAAGATTTTCTTTTGACTCATGCCAGGTCTATACACCTCCTGAGTGTCAAGTATAGACCCATTGACAAATTAATTTCTCTCTTTCCATACTTACACATCTTCCGGCTCCAACTCTGTCTCATGAGCCAGTTGATAGGCTGCATACATTTTCGCAAGAGCACCATCTCGATCCAGAAGCTCTCTCACTTGACCCTCCTCAACCACACGTCCATCGGTAAATAAATAGATGTAGTCAAACATATCAAGCAAATGCAATTTATGGATGGAAGAAACAATACACTTATCCGAGTAAGTGTTTAGCACATTAGTATAAATCAACCGTTCATTGAGTGTATCCACGCTGCTTGTTGGTTCATCGAGCAATAAAATCTCACTGTCGCGCGCAAAGAATAATCCACGAGCCAGAGCCAGTCGTTGCTTCTCGCCACCACTTAAATTCACACCTTTTTCAGCAATATTACTATCAAGGCCTTTGGGTAAGCGTTCTAAGACCGCATCAAATTGAGCAAGTGCTATTGCCTTTGTCAATTCAGCCTCATCAGCTTCTAGTCCAAAGGTTACGTTAAATCGTATAGTATCAGCAAACAATTCCGGGCTCTGCGGAATGAGTGTAGTAACTCCTGAAAGATGTCTTAGTTTGTGAGGCAAATGCACTCCATCACATCTAACTTCTACATCATCAGCAATCTGGATGCCACGCAAGAGTGAAAGCAACGTGCTTTTACCACTGCCGCTTTCACCAACCAGTGCAATTGATTTACCTCGTTCCAGACGCAGTGAGACATCATCAAGGTGGTGCTCTCGATGTTCCTCATCTTCGTAGCGAAAATGCAAGTTGATGATATCAATTGTTTTCCACTTTTCAGGTAGCTCGCATTGAACAATTGAGCGGATTTCATTAGAGCTCTCAATGATGCTTTCAGCTCCCTGGACATCGGCCGTTTGCGATACCACAGTGCCACAAATATCTGAAAAGTTAAAGAAAGAGTCCCCAATGCGTCTTAAATACTCAAAGAGAGTAAAAAATGTCCCAGCAAGAATTTGCTGATGTATAACCAATTTGCTATGAACATACCAGATTAAAATAAAAGAGATTAGCGATACAATGAACATATTGGTCAAGAACCATTTAACTTCATTGAGAACAGCATTCTTGGTAAATAAAGACAAAGCAGCCATTAAGCGTGTCTGTAATTCACGCAAAATGCGATTTTCCAAACGCAATGTAATTACACTGCTGATATTTGTTAGATAATCCTGAACAGCTGCAGTTACTCGATTCTCAAATTTATTTAGAGCTTTATATTGCTGAAAGAGATGTCGATCGAACACGATTACTACTGCAACCGTAATTATTGTGATTGCTATTGCTATCCAACCAGCGCTTGGCATAAAGCAATACAAAATGATTTGAGCACCAATGAATCGAAAAAGCATATAAGCTGCTTCAAACCCTTTCGCAAAAAAATCATTTAAAGCGTTACTGGCTCGATTGATTTTATCGATGCTCTCACCAGAATGGTGCTCCCTGTGCCATTGCATTGGCATTGATGTCACCAGCTTAACAAGCTGTCGCTTGTAATTAACTTTTATGTGATAAGCCACAATTCGCTCTATCACACGTCCAGGTCCATGAAATAGCCAAAACCCCGCCTGCAAGAGAAAATAGATGGTCACATAAAAACAGACATCATGCCAGAGCTTTCCGCTGGCTGCCTGGATATTAATTTGAACCGAATTGAGGAGTTTTCCTATTACATATGGCTCTGCAAGACTAATTGCCTGTGCTATGGCAAACATGGCTAGATAAGCAACCATAGCTGCTCGATAGCGACCAGCGTACTGCCAACCGGTACGCATCACTAAAATTATTGGGTTCTTGTCAAAACCGGCCTGCATGAATAAACCTCAAGGCACTCTAGTTTCACCGAGAGCGCGACGAATTGCGTAGTGAATTTTCCACATTATAGACTGACTAACGCGTTCACCTAATGGTCCTTTAGCCAGCAATGATTTGTGAATTGTTGTCGCTTGATCGCACTTAACCACTGACTGGTGGGGCAAGCCACCTTCGTGAGCTGGAATAACGACATAAGCATCATTGTAAGCACTGCTTTCCGAAAACACAGGTACTGTCATTACATCATCAGCAGATTGATTTCTAGAATCCCGCGAAACAATAATAGCTGGTCGGGGTTGATGCGGATCTCCAGGTTGATTGGGTATCTTGATATACCAGATCTCACCTTTTTTAGGACTCTTAGGAAGTTTTGCGCTGCTCATGACCAGATATGTTTAGCCGCTTGCTTGGTTACTGCCGACCAATCAGCATCGGCCTGCTTTTGAGCTGAACTTAAGTCTGCCGATTGATAACAAGTCAAATCATTTTCTCTTTGCATATGACTTACCCATAATTCCAAAGCTTGATCAATTACACCACTGCATGTAGTACCTGGATGTCGCTTCATATATTCATCCACAAATGCCAGCAAGCCCGTGTCTGCCGTAATTGAGATCTTGCGTGTTCTTTGTACTTCCGGTGGATTGCTATAATCTTGCACACGTGCACGCTTAGATCGTGACACTGTCAGCGCTAGAGTCTGCTTATGCTTGTTTGAAGAATGTTTTGTTTTGCTCATTTGCCTCACCTAAAAGTAGGATAAAATTATCCTACCATATAGAGTGAGGTTTGGCAACCCAGCAACTGGATGGATTCAAAGATGTCACAATCTATGTCTAAATCGCTTAATATTCTCAAGGAGGAGGTTTATTTGGAGCAAGAGAACAATCAAGGTTGCCCTGAGATTGCTGATGCCTATATATTTGTAGACTTGGAGACTGGTGGGCTCAATCCGGATAAACATACCATTCTGCAGATTGCAGCAGTTATCACTGATTTAGATCTAAAAATTCAAGACTCATTCATAACCTATGTGAAGCCACATCCTAAGCTGGAAACCACAAAAGATGCACTAGCCATCAATCAGATTAAGTTAGCAGATCTTGAATCAGCGCCGGATGAGCCATCAGTGGCTCGCGCCCTCCATCAGTTTGCTCATATTGGTGGAAAACGGGCCAGATTTGCCGGCTACAATTGCAAGTTTGATCTAACATTTCTCAACAATTTGTGGCAACGTCATGACATTTTTGAGCCACCATATTTAGTGCCTTGGTTGGATGTCTATGATCTGGCTAAAACAAAATTTACATACGATGCCGGGCTTCCTAACTTCAAGCTCGTCACTGTAGCAGCTCAGTTAGGTATCGACACAAGTGGCGCACATAATGCTGGGGCTGATATAACAATGACCATCGAAGTGGCAAGACGCTTGCGGGCTCTGCCAGATCGCAGTGGTGCAGCTATTCTTGAAACATCTAAATTTTAAACGGCAGCATTTGAACTTTGTGCCAGTTTATGGATGTTTGGCAAAACCCGTTCTTAAGGCAACCAAAAATTAGTGCTACTGCCTGGTCCTGGTGTAGTATACATAAGACTATTAACTGCAGCTTTACTTAAATTATGCAACCAGGAGTGATGTGTTTTATTCTGGTTAGTATTATCTGCCGAGTTTGTCTGAGCAGATCCAACCGATCCAGTAGATCCAACCGCACTGCCGACACCTCCAATAGTGCTATTCATTGCAATAATATTATTACTACTCTGATTTGCATGGCTGGCAGTAAGAGGAGCGTTTTCTAAATTATTGGCGGCACTGACAATTGACCATAAGTTATCAACTCTGGTCGGTAAATCTTTTTGCGCCAAGTTATGTTCATAAGGAACAAGACGTTTTTCTAAATGCTGCACTCTTTCTGCTAAAGTCTTTTTTGTAGATGTGTGAGTGTGACCAAACACTGCTTGTTCCATAGAAGCAATGCGTGGCTCCACCCCAGTAGCTTGCCAATCTACTGGAGGATGAGTATTCTCACCTACTGCTGAAAATTGAGAAGGATCAGTCATCGGTATAATTTGCTGGCTGGGGAATAATTGCTGGTTTCGACTAGATTGATGTTCGTTATAAAGATCATGTCTTTCTGCATAAGTAGTTAAGCGATCTGTTCTGGCACTTAAATCACTATCACTGGACGATTGTCCAAAAGCTTTTACTTCCAACCTCGATAGCCTATTAACAATCGGCTCAGTTACATATGTTTTGCCCAACAACTCTTGCTCAAGCTGAGTCACTTGTGGATAAGTTGAGTAATTAAACATTTTCTTAGAACTAATTGGTGTACTGCTTTCTTCTTCAGCTTCAGGTGCCTGAGTTATCTGCCCAATACTTTGCTGAGTCTTGGCAGTAGCAACAGGATTATCTTCACTCTCTTCCTGTTTCCCCACAGCTAATGCATTCTGTATTTGGGCAAATCTGTCCTGAAGAGATCCCATTTGAATACTGCCAAAAATAAATTTCTCAACACGGTTGAGTCTGGCAACATCATCTTCGGCAGAATAATCATGTTCAAATAGTTTGTCTTCAATTTGTATGAGCGCTTGCTGATCGGAAGCAGAAATATTTGTTGCTTGAACAACACATGCAGTCTTAAGTAATGCCACTGCCAGTATTAGTATAAGGTAAGTTTTCTTCACATCTCTGCCCCACAAAATATCACATTAATTATGCCACGAGTGCCATCACTTTGCCACGGTTAGTGATTTAGCATTTTCAAGTTCGCTTAGCTCCATACTAGAGGTTAAGATTATGCCAGCACAATTACACACTTGGATACCGAGATCAGAAATTGAGCGTCCTATCTGGACTACGCTTTGTACAGAGCAAGATTTTTGGAAAAATTTCTTTGCAGATTTAAAAACATGCATCAGATCAATAATAGTCATCAGCCCATTTTTAGCCAATGAAGCAACTTGGCGTATTATCAATGAATTTAAGGTGCTAAAACAGCGCGGTGTGCAAATAACAATTTTTACTCGCCCTGCTAATGAACATACAAATGTAAACAGTTTCAATTTAGCAATAAACAGGCTGAAGACTATCGGTGCCGAAATCAAAATTGTCAGCAAGTTACATCAAAAGATTGCCATAATTGATCATCGCATCTGGTGGGAAGGCAGTCTAAACATTCTTAGTTTCAGAAGCTCGCGTGAACACATGCGCCGCTTTGAGGGACAAGACGCAGTTACCATACTTCAGGATATTGGATTAGCCTGAGTTATTTCATAGCACAAGGCTTATTTATTGCCGCAATAGCTATTAGTTCTAGATAAAATTAACCACTTCTCTTGCTTGATTATTTATCACAGATAATCTAAAATACTTATGTATAGACCTATAAAGCTTAATCATTATCTCAAATGGATTAGCCAATTTGGCTGGTCGTTGCGCAAAGGCAAGATTGACTGGTTACTTCTGGATCAAAACGGACATTTCGTTTGCACAATCAAAATCCAACATCCTGGTCCTAAAGAAGTAGTTGCCCACAGTGTCAAGAAAACAGAGCAAAAGCTCAAAGAGCGTAATTTAGTATGAAGAAATCGCAAGCAACAACATTCAATCAACTTGTAGATCATCATCTTAGGATTGCTCTGAGAGATATTGGAGCTATCAAGCCCTGGTTCGATGAAGAGGTGCAGGAGTGGGTATTTGAGCATCATCTTTATCCAGAATCATGTAGTGGAACAACTCGAAAAGAAGTAATTAAGCGCTATCCTTTATACTTACGTCAGTTCATCGAGCAAAGACTAAAAGGCAATCTTGCTCCTTGGGTTGAAAAAAGAACAACTGGGCGTGGAGGCAGACGCGCTGGAGCAGGCAGACCAAAAGGCACCACCAAAGAACCAACTAAAACAGTTCGTCTGCCATTAAACATCGCCTCCTGGATCAAATCAGATCCATCTCACCTAGAACAGCTACGTCACTTAGCAGCTAATTGAAAGATATCACTTACAATATAATGAGTTTGAACCACAGAGGATAAGCAAATGGATACAGCGGCGATTATGCAATTGCTCACTGATGCCAAAGCAGTAATAACCAACAGTCACTTGGTTTACACATCAGGGCGACATGGGGCTACTTATGTAAATAAAGATGCTCTTTATGTACACACCAAAATTACATCAGAATTGTGTGATCTTATGTCTAGCCATTATGATCCAAATAAAGTAGACGTAGTCATAGGTCCTACTATTGGTGGTGTTGTATTGTCTCAGTGGATAGCTCATCATTTAAATTCAAGACGCTCATCGGGTGAGACATTGTCTCTTTATGCTGAAAAAGAAGGCGAGGGAGAAGACAAAAAGCTGGTCATTAAGCGCGGCTATGATGCTTTTATTCCAGGGAAGAATGTTGTGGTTGTGGAAGATATTTTAACTACCGGTGGATCAGCACGCAAAGTTATTGAGGCTGTTCAAGCTTTAAAAGGAAATGTACTGGCACTCAGTGTTCTTTGTAATCGCGGCGGGATCAAATCGACAGACGTTGGCAATGTGCCAATTCATGCATTAGTAAATGTAACTATGGACTCTTGGGCAGAAGAAGAGTGTCCGTTGTGCAAAGAGAAGAAACCCATTAATACTAGTGTTGGAAAGGGCAAAGCATTTTTAGAGAAGCGTGGATTAGCCGTTTAAATCATATTAATAATGATTAACCAGCATTATTGAACTTTTTTGTCGTTAGTAGCGTCTACTAGTTAAGAGACGCCTCGAGGGGAAATTTATGAGCTTAAAATCAACCACAATACCAATGGCAATAGCATTGCTAGCAATTTCTTTATTGCCGGCAAATTCTCAAAATCTTCAAAACTGGGCAAACAATGATGCTAATCAAATAAGACAGGATGCCGCGAAAGGCTTGATTAATCCTGATCAAGCAAACAGATTGGAAAGACAAGACGCTCGCATACAAAATCAAGCAGGACAGGAGATGATCCAAAATGGTGGTTATCTAACACCGCAAGAGAAAGGACAAATACAGTCTGAACTAAGAAATTTAAATCAGCATACAAACAATGACATACAAAAAGATCGCAATGGCTATGTACCACCGCAAGGAGCACCAGGCTGGCAAAATTGGAATCGCAATCCTTACAATTCCAACCCCTACAATCCCAACCTACCTGCCAACCCTTATTACTCTCAAGGACAACAGCCATCTCCAAATGGCTATCAGCGCCACCATCATCATCACCAACAACAATACGACCAAAACGGTCAACCTATTTACCCACACTAGTGTACCGTTCACTTGCTAAATGTAGTGTAGCCGCTTGCGGCGTGGTGCCATGCTATTACGCTGATCCGAAACAGTAAAATAACTTGCTAAGTGTAGTGCAGGCGCTTGCGCCGTCCAACAAAGCAATTGGAATTCGATGTTGTGTAGGAGTGCATGTTCCTAGTCCGTCATGAAAGCAGCAAGCTTATGACTCCAGCCTGCACTAGCACGACTCCATCGAGAATCGAAAGTAGAAGGGAAATCTTTCACTAATTCTCGGCTCGTGTACTTTGCCAACCATTGCAAAAGAGTAGGTGTAGCCATAGCTTCACTGCCATTAGGAAATCGGATAATGCCTGCAACTGTAGAGACTTTTACTCCCGTAGTAATTGGCTTAGTAAAAGGCTCACCTTTAATGCGACAAACAGCTGCATCAGCAAAAATACGAGCTTCCATAGCAGTGCCATCAAAGCCAAACTTTTCAGAAAAGTCGATATGACTTTCTCGCATAGCTTGATTAGTTGATTGCTTTTGCGAAGAGAAAATTCTTGCTCTTAATTTTTCAAAGACCGTACGATGTTCTGGCAGCACTGGATTTTGATCAAACTCTCCCTTTAATAGTCCAACAAAATGTTCGCGCGAAACAGGATTTTTCCATCCCCCACCACACAAAGCATAATAGTTAGGCATTTCAATATTCTCTGGAATCATCATTAGAGCATAAACATAAATATATGCAGAAAAATATTCTGCTGTCCTAACTCGATCCTCAAAAGACAAAACCTGCCCATCAACCAAATTCTCACCCGTAAGCTCAGGAATTAGTTTGTACCACTGAGGATCAGATGATTTAGGTGGAGGCTGTAAAAGAAAATTCTGCCCATCATTATTCACAACTGCTGTTTCAAATAAGATTTTTAATAAGTTCTGATTGACACATCCTCGCAAACCATAACTACCATCCAGATCACAATCTTGATTGTGTTCTTCTTGCATAAGTTTGTCCGGATAATTATTGAAAGGTCCAGTATCCAAGCCAACCACCTTCTGCTCATCCGTCTTTAAGTCATAAGAAATAATCGTGAAATTGCCAGTATTACCAGCATTACAGATAGCTATTGGGAAATAACCTTGACACTTCATTTGCTCAGCCAAGTGTTGATGATGCACCGGAGCTAGTGGTGCCCCTTCACCACCATTCATCAAATCATCAGAACGGAAATCATACACCACTGAGATGCCGGTTAAATTCGCCAGCAGTTGCCCATCACCTATTTGGCATGTATACACAACCTTTGGATCCCTTGTCTTTGCTATCGACGGTGGATAGTGTGCACAAGTTTGTCCATGAAAGCCAATTAGATCTATCTTGTCCAAATCATATTGCTTTGTCAGCTTCGTGTCTTGCTTGGCTATCTGAATCAATTCTTTAATTGCATTAGCCACAAAACGAACATAGCTCTCATGCAGATCATCAAAGGTTCCATGTTCGCTAGCCTGCTGATCAAATGTTGTCACGGCAAGCTTCATATCTCCATAACATTGATTAATCACATCGCGTAATTGTCTGAGCTTCACTGTCAAATCAGCAGGTGATTTCAAACTATGTGTTTTTAAATCTTCAATACCACCGTCCTCGTCAAATCGTGTCAGAACAACATCCGCTCCATCCAGAGAATTCCCTGTCATAACACCAATTGACAAAAGATACTTTCGGCTGGTCTGCATGATGGGCCCTGTTTAAAAACTATTCGTGGGCGGCTTTTTTATCTGCCTTCTTCTCTAGTTTTGCTGACTTCTTGTCCAGTCTGTGAACCATCCGATTTTCGTCGGCAGCTTTTCTTGCATGCTCAGCAGCACTTTCTGATCTGCCATGCTCAACTGCTTCTGCGCTTTTGTTTTCTTCTTTTTGTGCCTTAGTTTCTTTTTTGGCGGATTTCGATTCTAGTCTGTCAGCCTCCTTTTCTAACTGATAAGCATCTTTTGCAATAGCTAAAAGTGTAGAACTCATCAAAATCGATGTCATTCCTAAAAGAACTCCAGAAATCACCATACGCTTTTTCATTCAATTACTCCTTGATTTGAGTTGGCAAGTTATATCAAAATTTGATTCTATTATAGCTTCTTGACAGTTTGGGACTTCCCATATTATTATATTTGTGGGACATATCATTAATTGTGGGAAACTCAAATCATGGGCGAATTTAACACTGTTGTACAATTCACAACAGAAATGGATGCTCGAGGACGGTTAGTGTTGCCTAAATTGGTACGCAAGCATCTTAATCTTAAAGCAAAAGATGAAGTAATTTTGACTATGGGTAAAGACCCCGTGGTTCAGCTCTCAAGCCGTAAGCACCTGGCTGCAAAATTTCGCGGTCAATACAAACATCTCTCCGCCAAGAATAGCATGGTGACCGAACTGCTTGCCGAACGTAAGAAGGAAGCAAGAAATGAGTAGTGCTGTAATTGATGCCTCAGCTCTTCTTGCTTATTTAGGCAATGAAAAAGGAGCTGAGATAGTTGAAAAAGCTATAGCTCAAGGTGTTTTTTTAAGCACAATTAATTGGACTGAAGTATTATCAAAATTAAGTGATAGAGGGCAAGACATTAAGTCCATAGTAATGGAGCTTACCTCATCTGGATTGATAGCTGGTGCTATTGAACTTTGTCCATTTACTGTAGATGATTCACAAATAGCTGCTCAGCTGCGCCTAAAAACAAAGAGCTTGGGAATATCTCTTGCCGATCGCGCTTGTTTAGCACTTGCTCTAAGATTAAAACTTCCTGTCTTAACATCAGATCGATCTTGGACACAGCTCAAATTAGGAATCACCATCCGAGATATTAGATAGGAGTCTTGTATCAACGATTGCCAAAATAATTCAGATCAATTACTCAAAACTTTGGCATAGGTTCCTTCATCAAAACCAACAACAAGAGTTTTACCGATTCTCAGTGTAGGAGCACGCAAATTGCCAGTAGGTCCTAATAATAAGCCGGCAAGCACTGTAGTATTTGGCTTTTCTTTCTTCAAGTCCAAATAAGTTATTTTTGCGCCTTTGCTGGCATAAATTTCATTTATATTGGCAAGCAGCTTTAAAGCTTCGCTCTTATTTAAATTTGCACTTTTAGCATTAACAGTGGTTGTCGCCTGTACTTTTTCCCGCCCAAGAAACTCTTGAGCCTTAGCACAAGTCCTTCAACCAGCGCGGTGATACATCCAGTCAATATTTCTATGTTTTGCCATATCCATTAATCCTCAAAAACCATGTTTATTAATAATACTGGATTTCCTTAATTACTTACAGAGCTGCACCAGTCTAGATTTAGCAGAAATTAGCATTGCTCAACTTGTTATACTAACAATTGAACTTTTTGCCGGCTCATACGTATATATAAATGAGAAGGCAATCTGGAGGTTTAGATATGCGCTTAACCCTTACATCTTTACAGGCAGAAATGCGCGGTTCGTTCGCAGCTATGTCCCTTCGCATTGATAATCTTGATACAAACCTCCATGAGCGAGCTGATCATATATTGTTGAGCCTTGATAAACATATGAAAGATACAGCCTATAGGTTTCGTGAGGTTGACCGGCGCTTTGAGGCAGTTGACCAGCGTTTTGAGCAAATTGACCGGCGTTTTGATGCAATCGACCGCCGTTTTGATGCAATCGACCAACGTTTTATGATAGTCGACCAGAATTTTAAAACAGTTCAAGAACAATTCAAACAACAAACTCGTGACATCATTGATGCTTTATTTCCTTTCTTCACCAGTGTTGAGCAGATATTAAATAAACACGAAAATCGCATCACCATTCTGGAAGCAAGCTCAACTCGTTCCAAATAACGACCCGGACTATCCTTCCAGACAGTTACCTTCAAGTCTCATTTTTCACGACTAAAAATTATGTTTGATCCAGTTGCTTCAATTTATAAAGAAATTGGCTCAGACAAGCCAATTTATCAGTTAGTTGAGGCTTTCTATGCAAAAGTTGAATTGGACAGTGTCTTAAGGCCACTCTATCCCCAAGATCTAACTCAACCCAAAAGACATCTGGCTCTTTTTCTCGTTCAAAGATTTGGCGGTCCATCAACTTATAGCGATGAGCGTGGTCACCCTCGTATGAGATCTCGTCATATGCCTTTTAAAATTGGTGTCAAAGAAAAAGATGCTTGGATGGCCAATATGACTTCGGCACTAGATACGGTATCAGAGCTTTCTGGTCACAAAGAAGTTCTGCAAAAATATTTTGAGGACTTCGCCACGTTTATGATTAATCAGTCTGGTTGAGTTTTGCTAAATATCAAAGTCTGCAATGTGCCCAAGCACTACAATATTCATTCCATTCTTTATCTTCTTCAACTTCGATTGTAATAGGAAAAGGATTGTTTTGTGGAAGGGCCCGTCGGATACGTTTATTTAATTCTTGTGTGTCATCCTTGATATAAAAGCACCATATCCTTACTCCATTACAAATACTGCTGTGTGTCAGAATGCCAAATTTGTCAGACTCAATTGCAGCAACAAGCAAGTTTTCACATTCAATCATTGTTTTCATTTGTTCATCAGTTGGCATTGCCCCTGTGCCACTTACTTCATACTCCCAAAATATACGAGCTTTCAAAACCCATCCATGCGATCCAACCAATTTACCCACACCATCTCTAAGATACGCAAACGCTGGAAACTCACCAATGTATGTTTCACAGATTGCCCAATTACCTGGGATCTCTCTATTTTTGAAAGATTTTCGCTTACTCACAGGTTTTCACCGACCTCTTTAAAACCCAGTATACATCGGCTTGTCGGTTAATCTGACACGTAAAATTTTCAAAATTTGACATCTTATTGACTAACGTATATACTATGCCATATACATTGCGAGGTTTGTCATGGAACATATAGCCAAAGTCTTCTTCACGAACCGCAGCCAAGCAGTTCGTCTGCCTAAGCAATTTCAATTTAATGTCGATAAGGTGTATATCCATCGTGAAGGCGAAAAACTTATTTTATCGCCACGTCCCTCAAACTGGGATAAGTACCTATCTGATGGACCTGTGGCATCATCCGACTTTATGGTTGGAGTTGAAGATCTTCCACTGCAAGAACGGGATTTCTGATGAGCTTATATTTTCTTGACACAGACATCTGCTCGTACATACTGAAGCGCTCTCATCCTAATGTGTTCAAAAAACTACAACAGCTCGATCCAGAAAGCCTAGCGATTTCTGTTATATCTGAAGCTGAACTCTTATACGGAATCAAACTCTCTCACAAGCCACGCGTTGATCGTGCCGCTGTATCTGGTTTCATATCAAACATTCGCGTGTTAGATTGGACACGTGCTGCTGCTGAGCATTATGCCGACATTCGTGCTGATTTACGAAAGCGTGGACAACCCATTGGTGCCAATGATTTGATGATCGCAGCTCATGCTCGCAGCCTTAACGCCACGATTATTACCAATAATGTTCGCGAATTCAGTAAAGTAAAACATCTATCAGTCGACAATTGGGTGTAGATGCTGGCGAGCCGCCAGCGCTCCCAGGGAGTATCAAACTTGCTCGTTACATTCTAAGCGTAGTGCAGCCGCTTGCGGCGTCCCACGAAGCAATTAGAATCCGAAGAGCCATGGTAGCCTCGTTGCACGCGCCCAGTCGAAGCCGGCAGGGGCGAGGCAATCCAGCGAATTGCCGAGCGGCGCTCCATGGGCTTGCGCTTTCAATCTTTATCACAAAAGAAAATCCCGTGACTTATTCAGTCTAGGAGTTTATAATTCTTGGCAAGATCAAATATATTAAAGAAAGGGACATCAAAATGTTTCAAAATGCCCCAAATGGCGACTTGCATTTCATCATGGACAACCAAATTGTTGCCATTTCGAGTACCAACGGTATCCTAACTCAAAATAGCATTATTACCAAAACAGTCGGTAATTATGGGACAAGTAATCCCATTGTGGCAAGAACTACACTGCAAGCTGAAAAATTGCTTGGCGCCAGCAGTATTGCCTTCGATCAGGAGAACTCGAATCAATTCAGGGAAATAGTAGCCTCATATAGAGATCGGCTTTTAACAATGGATGAAAGTCGTGAGTATTTATTGGCAGAAATAATCCGTTGTGATAAAGAATTCAATTACAGTAGCGGTCCGATACAATTGCCCCAAGTTACAAACCTACGTACAAAAGTGGAAGAATTTTTATTGAACAGCAAGAAAACCTTAGCCGAAATATCAAAACTTTTTACTCTGTTTTTTAATTATCAAAAAATTGGTCCTGATTACGATAGTCACTTGGTCTGGGCCAAAAACCACTTTTCAGGGAACAGCATTATAACCAAAGTACTAGAAGCCAATACAACTGGAGATCGGTGGATAAATTTCATATGCGACCTTCGTAATCGTATAGAACATCCGAAGGAAAATTACTGGATGAAAATTCATAATATTGATTTTGATCCGCAAACAAAGAAAATGATATCCCCGCGATGGTCTACCGAAAATTCCTCCGAGTTTGACTTGTTGCATGATATTGGAGCTATCATCAATAACACTCTGTTATTAAGCGAAGACTTAGTCGCAGGATGCATCAATGAGACATTAACTGCACCAGCCATTTTTGGTATAGGTTCTATTCCAAAAAATCAAATAGATCCAAATTTGCCCTTTCGTTGGGGGATTTTCACAAATCTTCCAAATTCGTAATTATGTTCAGTAGCATGTTTGCTAAGAAAACTTTACGAGATGTTTTCTGGGATCTAAAGACAAATAAAATCCCCCAACTTATTCAATCGGAGGATTTATAACTCCTGGCACCGGGCTATCTTTTGAATAAGTTGAATCCTTAGCTGAATCCTGTTCTGAAATCTTTCCAGCTTTAGCTGAATACACGTCTGAAGCCCTTACCGGTAGCGCAGCTGCGCTAATTGTAAATTTTGCAGAAATCGTACCAAATTTACTTATGAGTCTCTTAATGTAAATTCGGATAAAATTGCAAAACCGCAACAGTTGCAGCTTCTAGCAAAATCTGCCATTTTATTTATTACTTGCTTTTACTATCTCAAAATCGGCAAGATAAGGTGACTTCCGATGCTCAATCCAATAAAGAGGCGCTTTTAAAAACACAACCAAATCAACCCTTATTCCACAGTTGGCGGAACAAACGATGTACTATCTCAATCTTGTGACAGTACCACCGAGGTATTGTTTTATGATACGTGGCGATAGTTTTTCTTATAAACGAGAGTTACACGGGAGACGAAGCAATGCATGAACGGATAAGCAAGATTCTTGATAGCCTGGGAGTAGCCTATACACTCAGGTTACATGCAGATCTTGGTGAAATTCGCACGCCAAATGACTTTGCCAAGGCGCTCGGATACGATTTGGCACGCATCACAAAGACTCTGCTTATGCAAGCATCTGGTGAGGAGAGATTCTTTCTTGTAGTGTCACCAATGAATGGTCGGGTCGATCTCAAAAAGCTCGCTGAGATTGTTGGAGCCCGAAGATTGCAAATGGCGTCCAAAGAAGTCTTGAGTGACCACCTCGGATACCCACCAACTGGTGTCTCACCCTTGGGAAGCCAGGGCATTCCGGTATTCATGGATTCATCATTGCTGGCACACAAGACTATTTTGATCGGGGCAGGTGTTGCTGGACAAGAGATTGAGATCGAGCCCCATTTGGTCAAAGAACTAACCAGTGCAACGCTCATAGAGCTTGCCACTCATACTGAAGCACCGCATTAGAAGTAGTGGTTTAAGGATCTGAACGCAATATTGGACAAAGAGTTGCTTGGGGCAGCTTTTTGTCCAATATTGCCTCGATCCTCTGTCAACCAGAAAGGTTAATACGATGGCTACCAGTGAGAACCTTTTCGTGGGGTCTGCCGACCGGATCTTCGCTCCTAGTGAGGTGGATAGGTTAGGCGAAGATCTGCCTATCATGGCAAAAACTTTGGCATGGATACGAGATTTCTTGGCCAAACCGCATCCTGACCTTGGTCGTCCTGGCCCAGTTTGTCCATTCATTCCAAACGCCATAAATCTAAACACTGTTTGGATGAAGGTAATTAGGACGCAGAACCCGACTGTTGCCCAGATAGAAAGCATCGTTGAGCCATATCGAGATGTTTTCATCAAACTCGAACCCACCGATGCGAAGAGCGCAATCAACAAAGCGATACTGTTGATCTTCCCCGATGTGCCTTTGCAAGAGGCTCCTCTTCTCATTGACGGCGTCAAGCAAAAACTGAAGTCCTCTTTCGTAAAAGAAGGACTGATGCTCGGCGAGTTTCACGGGCTAAATCCCAGTGGTGGTTTGCACAATCCTGATTTTCGCCCATTGCGTAGCCCGGCTCCCATGCTTGCAATCCGCTTCATGGTCAGTACAGATCTCCCATTCCTGATGAAATCAACTGACCCTGCAAAGGAGCGCGCCCTCTTTCTAACAGCCTATCTTGCAAGATTTGGTTCATCGCTTGACGATGAGCGTAGGGAGCTGGCTAACAAAGCGCAAGCAGCTGCTAGAATTGAGTGGAGGTGTGCGGAAGCCGGATATTCTGATTATTAATTGCTGGGTTGTGTAGCGCTAGCAACAGCTCTGTCTGAGTAATGTAGTGGGTTGGGATATGGGATAACGGCAGCAAGAGCGCTTTCTTGCTGCCGTTATTTTCTCTCGACCATCCAGAGCTTATAAGTATGCGTACAAAGCCCGTTCCATTTGCGTCCGATTTTCATCTTCTAATATTGCCAATAGATCTTTGATTTCTTGCTTATTTAGAGGGGATCCATGCATTGTTGCCATATTCTCGATACTTAAATCACGCATTTTATTCAACCCTTCTGTTAAATGCACTCCAAAAGGAATATACCGTAGCCTCTTTTGAAGAGTGAGGATGTCTTCTATATCTACAGCAGTGCCGCTCTCCTGCGGAAATCCTCGTTGTGTTCCAAGGTCAGATGAGAAGAGTGTTTTGGTAGTGACCTCATGGAACAAACTTGCTTCCCAATTATGTGGAAAATGTGGTGTTTCCAGAAACAGTAACTCATGCACTCCAAGATTCAAGCGATCACCATCTTTGAGAATTAAAGATGGCCTGATTGCATAATCATTTACTGATGAGTCACAAATTTTATTGATACAAGCTACTGCTTGTGGCGCTACTCCCAGCCATTCATTTAAGCTACCACATTCATCCGGCTCAAAGTGTGAAAAACAAAGATACCTAATCGTATTGGGATTTATTATTTTTGCTACATGCTCATAGATTAAATTGAAAGTTTTTTTATGTCCTGTGTGAATAAGAGCTGGATTTTCATCGCGAATCACAAAATGATTGAATGAAATAAAGCCGTTCGGGGGGAAGCCTGCAATGCGAAAGATATTCGATTCAATCTCGTCAAGTTTAATTTGCATTTTCTTATTTCCTAAATATGAGTATCTATTATGCTTTGCGCCAAACGATCGAGTTCTTCCACATGTTTTACTGCCACATCTCTAAAATAAATTTTGATAGATTGTGGAGAGAAGAGTTGCTCATTAAGTGAAATTCCCACAGAACCACTTCTTTTCATGCCAGAGTTACTGCGCAGCAGCAATTGCCGCAAGTATGCATTTCCATCATTGTCAGAACCAAACATGTGCAACAACCAATCTGGTTGTTTATCCAGAGCATAATCCAATGATGCGGCCAAACTGCCTCTGTCGCCTTCAAGCAATGGCATAAAAGTTGTAGTTTGTTTCAATTCTCGTATTAGAGCTTTTATCAAGACCAATGTGAGAGCTTTAACACCAGGAGTCCACTGAAAAGAACCTGCATTTTTATATGCCCCTGCCGTTTTACCGCGCACAGACATGATTTCCATCTTACTTGGATGTCCTATGAACAGGGTTCGCTCAAGTTCGCAAACACCTGCCCGAGATTTCTGAAACCAAAGAATTATTTCTGCTCTCTTCTCATGAGCAACTGCTCCAGATGATTCTTCCTTTGGTGCGCGCTGATGTGATTGATAAAATGCATTCACATCAGCTCCTGATAGAGAGAGTATCTCAACCGTCATAAATACCTCCTGAATTTTCAGCGAGGCATAATGAAACGAAAGCCTCGCTGTTTGCGGGCCTTCGTAAACTTCAATTCAATAAAAAGTTATGAACCGAAAAACACAACGCGTCCGCACCACTCTTGCAATGGAGTTTGCCATGTAGACCAGTTGTGTGTTGCTTGATTCATTACCTTAAGTATTGAGGCAAATCAAAATTTTGTCAACTTTCTGAATCCATTTCTGAATTCTAATGCTGCGCCCTTGCTGCTGACCGTCTTTATCGTCTGACTCGAATCCAAATTGCTTCGTGGGACGCCGCAAGCGGCTACACTACACTTATATAAGAAAATCCCCCGACTTATTCAGTCGAGGGATTTATAACTCCTGGCACCGGGCTATCTTTCCAGGCAGTCACCCGCCAAGTATTGTCGCTGCTGACCGTCTTTACCTTCGTGTTCGAGATGGGAACGGGTGTGTTCCGGTCGCATGGGCACCAAGAAACTTTAGGGCATACGCTGCACCATATATGGTGCGGCAGTTTCTGGTTTGGAATCTTTCGATCCCTGCTGGTGAATTTCTTCACTAGCACTAACCAGTACCCTGAAAACTACATATTGAGGCGTGGCATTTTTGCCATTCATTAACCGCATTGTCCACCAACGAAATTGGACAAGCCCTCGGACTATTAGTAACGCTTGGCTGCGCACTTCCCTTGCGGGGTGCTTCCACCTGCGTCCTATCAACCGGGTGGTCTTCCCGGGTCCTTACTGGATTAACTCCATGGGATTTCTCATCTTGGGGTGGGCTTCGTACTTATATGCTTTCAGCACTTATCCACTCCGAACACAGCTACCGAGCGTTTACCACTGGCGTGATAACTCGTACACTGGCGGTTCGTCCGTCCCGGTCCTCTCGTACTAGGGACGGCTCCCCTCAAAAATCCTGCGGGCATGCCGGATATGGACCGAACTGTCTCACGACGTTCTGAACCCAGCTCACGTACCGCTTTAATGGGCGAACAGCCCAACCCTTGGAACGTACTACCGCTCCAGGATGCGATGAGCCGACATCGAGGTGCCAAACCTCCCCGTCGATGTGGACTCTTGGGGGAGATCAGCCTGTTATCCCTATGGTAACTTTTGTCCGATGAGCAACGGCCCTTCCATGCGGAAGCCGTGGGATCACTAAGCCCGACTTTCGTCCCTGTGCGAGATGTCTCTCTTACAGTTAAGCTCCCTTATACCTTTACGCTCGATGGCTGATTTCCGACCAGCCTGAGGGAACCATTGGGCGCCTCCGTTACAATTTAGGAGGCGACCGCCCCAGTCAAACTGCCCAACTGAAACTGTTCCCTGCCCAGATTCATGGGACAAGGTTAGTATGCTAGCTAAATCAGAGTGGTATTTCACTGTTGCCTCCGCGAAAACCAAAATCTTCGCCTCAATGGCTCCCACCTATACTACGCAGATCAAGCCCGCAGACAATTTCAGCCTACAGTAAAGCTCAATAGGGTCTTTCTGTCCTGGCACGCCTAGTCCGTATCTTCACAGACAATCCTATTTCGCCGAGTCTCTCTCCGAGACAGCGCTCAAATCGTTACTCCATTCGTGCGGGTCGGAACTTACCCGACAAGGAATTTCGCTACCTTAGGACCGTTATAGTTACGGCCGCCGTTCACCGGGGCTTTACTTCTTAGCTTCGCCTTGCGGCTAACCAATCCATTTTACCTTCCGGCACTGGGCAGGAGTCAGCCCCTATACATCACCTTACGGTTTAGCAGAGACCTGTGTTTTTGATAAACAGTCGCTTGAGCCTCGTCGCTGCGACCATCTCGAGCTTCAGCCGCGAAGGCTTACACCCTAAAATGGCACCTCTTCTTCCGAAGTTACGAGGTTATTTTGCCGAGTTCCTTAGAGAGAGTTATCTCGCGCACCTTGGTATTCTCTACCTGACTACCTGTGTCGGTTTAGGGTACGGGCACCTTCAATCTCGTTACGCCGCTTTTCTCGGCAGCATGGCATCTATGGAATTGATCCCGTGGGATCTTCCCTACTCGGCCTCACTTAAACATCCAAGCGGTTTTGCCTACCTGAACTAGCTACGCCTTTGGACGACAATCCGATTAGTCGCCCCATATAGCCTCCTGCGTCCCGACTTAACTGTTAACGATTTACGGTGGTACGGGAATATAAACCCGTTGTGCATCGGCTACGCCTTTCGGCCTCGCCTTAGCCCCCGACTAACCCCACGTGGACGAACCTGGCGTGGGAACCCTTAGTCTTTCGGTGCATTGGATTCTCACCAATGTTTTCGCTACTTAAGCCGACAGTCTCACTTGTGCTTCGTCCACACGTGCTTACGCTCATGCTTCGACCTACAACACAACGCTCCCCTACCGATTGTATAAATACAATCCCACGATTTCGGTGACATGCTTAGCCCCGTTCGTTTTCGGCGCAGAGTCGCTTGACCAGTGAGCTATTACGCTTTCTTTTAATGATGGCTGCTTCTAAGCCAACATCCTGGTTGTCTATGCAACTCCACCTCCTTAATCACTTAGCATGTACTTTGGGACCTTAGTCGGTGGTCTGGGCTGTTTCCCTCTTGACGACGGAACTTATCTCCCGCCGTCTCACTGCTGGATATACATTACAGGTATTCGGAGTTTAACTCGATTTGGTACGGATTTTCTCCGCCCTCACCGAACTAGTGCTCTACCCCCTGTAAGCTAATTCCAACGCGGTGCCTCAACGCCTTTCGGGGAGAACCAGCTAGCTCCAAGTTCGATTGGCATTTCACCCCTATGCACAGCTCATCCACTGATTTTTCAATATCAGTTGGTTCGGACCTCTACGCATTGTTACACACGCTTCATCCTGGCCATGCATAGATCACCTGGGTTCGGGTCTACCACATGCAATTATTAACGCCCTTATCAGACTCGGTTTCCCTATGGCTTCGCATATTAACTGCTTAACCAACTGCATACGGTAACTCGCCGGCTCATTCTTCAACAGGCACACTGTCACACTATCTAATAGTGCTCCAATTGCTTGTAAGCACACGGTTTCATGTTCTATTTCACTCCCCTTGCGGGGTTCTTTTCACCTTTCCCTCGCGGTACTTGTTCACTATCGGTCGCCAGACAGTATTTAGCCTTACCGGATGGTCCCGGCAGATTCATACAGGGTTTCTCGTGCCCCGCATTACTTGGGATACTCCTGGGGTTCAGAGGTTTTCGCTTACCGGACTATCACCGTCTTTGGTGTGCCTTTCCAGACACTTCAACTAACCTCATCCCATCCCGTATGGAGTCCCGCAACCCCTCTAAGACTTGCGTCCTAAAGGTTTAGGCTCTTCCCCTTTCACTCGCCGCTACTAAGGGAATCACTGATTTGTTTTATTTTCCTCCGGGTACTAAGATGTTTCAGTTCCCCGGCTTACCTCGTCCAGTCCTATGTATTCAGACTGGCGTCGCTAGACATTACTCTAGCGGGGTTGCCCCATTCGGACACCCACGGATCGTAGCCTATAACGGCTTCCCGTGGCTTTTCGCAGTTTATTACGTCCTTCATCGGCTGCTGGCGCCTAGGTATCCACCGTGCGCTCTTTGTAGCTTGACCAAATGTAATCGCCTTAACTTGCTGCAGGACGCAGCTAGCCAGTCGCGATTACTTCATTATTGGTGGAATACGGACCTCAATATGTAGTTTTCAGGGTACTCAAGTCGGATTATCGCTTCCGACAAAACGTCCCAAGCCGAAGCTCAGGAATTTCTTATCCTAACAGATAGCTTAGAGAAGGTCCAATCTATATTTATTGGCTGTTACATCAAGCATATCACCCGAAGAACCGTAGGGACATGGCACTGCCATGCCCTTTTCAGCTGGATCGGCTCAAAAGCTATGCTCAAACCCTTAATGAAAAAGCAAGGTTCAGTCAACTAGTTTTTACGCGAGCCCCCAGTTGGCAACCTTGTTTTGAACAATTCTCAAAATCCGCCAATACAACCAGGCTAAAACCACCACCATCATTAGTGGTTGTGCTAAGTGCCGATGTATAAAAACAAAAGCAATCCAATAAAGATCAGCTGCCAACCAACCCAACAACAAATCCCGCTGTAGTGCAACCGCTTGCGTCGGCTTCGATGCTCTTGCCTCCTCCGCACGGATCAAGTTCGATCCCTGGGATCCTGGCACTGCCTCACCCTCTGACGATTGACCCCAAACAACCATACCTGCCAAAGCTAAAATACTTAGATCGTAAAAAAGCAAATGGGGCGAAATCAGTGGCATAAGAAAAATCCCCAACGCAAATATATAAGGCATAGCAGCTAAATAATTGCTGCCGGCTTTTCTGACCAATCGCCCCGAGAGCCACAAAGCTTGCAGAGCTACTCCTGCCGCCACCAAATACAATGCCATCCTAATTGTTGTCTGCCATGCTTGTGGAAATAATTGTGCCACTACTCTGGGCGCAGACACCTGCAAGTAGGCACTATAGCTATGAGCAGGATCTGATAGTAGTGTGTCGCTAGCGCGCAGAAATGCCAACCACTGGTGTGCAATCTCTGGACCAAAACAAAGAGCATTGGCAATGCCAAGCAAAAATAGCCCTGCAACAAAGCCAATGGCGCATCGCCAATGTTTTCCTATCAATAAAGATCCAACCAACAAAAATGCTATAGGCAAAAACTGCAATTTCAAGAATAAAAATGACCAGGCCAAGCCAGCCAATATAGGGCGCTCCCTCATAAGGAGAAAGTAACCCAGACTGAGAGGCAAAAGCACAATGACAATTCCCATCTGACCAAGAAAGAGCGTATGCACAATCGGGAAATACAAAATACTCAACCAAAAATACCTCCCCCATTTTTGTAAGTGTAGTGTAGCCGCTTGCGGCGTTGATGCTTGCACTAACAAAAGCACGGACACAGCCAGTGCCACAATAGATATAACTTGCCAAACTATGAATGCTGCTTGTGGAGTCAAACAACTTATCGGTTCCAACAAATATGCCAGCAATGGAGGATAGTGAAAGAATGGCTCTGCATTTACCGGCAGGTTATTAAAAATCTGATGAGCATAATTACGCAAAGGTGTCTCATAAGAAGCGGCATTTGCTGGACAAGAATAAAGATCGCAAGCCTTTCCTTCATGCGCCATGCGACCAGTAGTGTAGAAGATTGGCAAAAAATCAGCATTTTGCATGGTGGCAGGATAATGCACAGCACCATACGTTGGCGCAAGCAAAAGCAGCATAGCCACTAATCGTAAGAAAAATTGCTCAAGGACAATTTTGACTAGCTTGAACTTTTCCTGAGAAAACATTCTTATCATTTTAGAAAATTTTCGCCGGTAATGCCTGTTCTTAAATTCATGAGTCGACTAGTAATCTCGTGCCGTAGCTTCTCTATATCAATCTCCATGGATTGGAGAACTCTCAGTGCCGTATTTGTTTCTGCACAATCTTTTTGGTTGATCATTGCCAATAAAATATGTTCAGTGCCTAAATAGCCATGGCCAAGTTGCTTCGCCTCTTCTCGTGAATGCTCAAAGAGACGCTTAACGCCAGGAGAAAATAAAAGTTCTTCCACTGTCAAACCTGAACCACGCTCGACAATTTTTTCTACTTGAACGCGTGCATCATCGATATTTACATCCACTAATTTCAAACTCCTAGATGCAATGCCAAAGCCTTCCCTAATTAAACCTAAAAGTAGATGTTCAGTACCTATGGAATTGTGACCTTGTCTACACGCCTCTTCCTTGGCAAGTTCAATTACTGCAGGCGCGACAAATCCAGCTATTAGTCGAGCATCCGGCTCTAGATAAAGAACCTTTTCTTTTATTTTTATTAGATCGACACCAAGGTCTGAAAGAACTTTCTGCGCAACATCTGCACTCTGTTCTTCTATCTCACGAATCAATGCTAACAGAAGATGCTCAGTACCAACATATAGTCCGCGGCTTTCTGCCTCAGGATTAAGCCGTAATGCTTCAACTCGAGAAAGCTCAAGTATACGTTCAGCTACATCCGTAAAAGGAGGATCTACCACTACTACATCATCACCCGTCCCAACAATTTTCTCTACTTCAGCACGTGCATCTTCTAATGCAACTCCCAATGATTTAAAAACTTTGGCAGCAATGCCAAAATCTGTATTGATCGGGGGCGTTCCTATCTGTTCCTTCCCATCAATTCTGACAATCACTCTTGCACAATTGCCATTATCTTCAGCAATCAAACCCAAGAGAATCTGTTCAGCTCCCACATAATTGCGTCCCAATCGGTGGGATTCTTCTTTAGCAAGCCTCAATGCGTTGAGGGCTTGCATGTTTAACCCTTTCAAACGTTGAAAAAGACGCTGATCCGCCTCTGAATAAGTGTCTTTCAACATTTGTCCCAAATCTAAAATCGAACCCCCTAGCTCTTGAAATTTTTCGATTAGGTTTCGGTCTTGCATGCTTATCCATACAGCAAGTTCAACCTGTTGTTCGTCCATTGCTATCTTTTGGGCTTTCCGGAGGCTTTTAACTACGTCGACTAAACCTTGATTAATTCGACCATCGGCAACCTCTTTATCACTTACTTGCCTAAAGTTATTTAGTGTATCGGTTAACGCCTCATAAACCATCTCGTCCGATATTGTCGAACGCTTTCTTGGTCGCTCTGTGGCAGGTCTTCTATAGTATATGCTTTCAGTTACAGCTGTTCTAGTAAGCTGTTCTTTCAACTTGAATAGATCTGCGCCCAAATGCATCAGGATATTAATTCCTTGATTTTCATGATTATCATCTGAGATCAAGCCCAACAAAAGATAATCGGTAGAAATATAGTCAGCACCAATACTCTGTGCTTCACGCAAAGATGCCCCCAATAACCTCTTTGTAGTTGGAGTATATGAAAGTTTCTCCGATGCCTCACCGGCTTTTTGTCCGTTAAGCTTTTGGACCTCAGCTCGTACATCCTTAGTAGTGATGTCCATTAGTTTCAAAGCCTTAGCAGCATTGCCAGTATTTTCTCGGATCAATCCCAGAAGAATATGCTCAGGACCCACATAATTGTGACCCAATCGACGAGCTTCTTCTTCTGCGTGCAGTATTGCTTTGATTGATTTTTCAGTGAATCGTTCAAACATCTGTGCAAACTCTGCCCAAATCATCAATTGTTATTTTTCTAAGATTTGGAGGCTAGCGGATTCGAACCGCTGACCTTCTCCTTGCAAAGGAGACGCTCTACCAACTGAGCCAAGCCCCCGTAACATACCAATTAAATCAAATGTCAACCAAACCTTGCTTCAATAATACACGATCCTGTCCAATGCCAATTCTTCTTGTAAAATTAGAGCAATTAACCTTTTATGGGGATTTGAGAGATCAAAGATAGACTATTTTGGCTCAGCTTTCTTCTTTTGTTCGGCGAAATCATGGCCGTGCGCTGGCTTGGTGTTGAAGTGCCAGTGGTGAGGGCATTTCCCAATCTTGTCATCATGGTAGTCATGGTTGCAGCATCAGCAGGTTTGACTCAGTCCGGTAGAGATTCCACATTACCCTTATCTGCAAAATATATAGCTGTCTTGCTCACTTCTCTTTCAGCTTTAGTTTTGTTACTTGTCTTTGCTGAGCCCTTAGGGTTTGCCAATTTAAGCATTCGCATTGACCAAAGTCATTCTTGGTTCGCATGTCTTTTACCACTTTTGGTATTACTGCTATTTGTTATCTGCCTTTACATCCTGTTTAGACACCTTGGAATTCTTTTGGGAAAAGAATTCGTCAAATTGCCTCCATTGTCTGCTTATTCTGTAAATCTTCTTGGTAGCATCGCAGGCGTCATTACCTTTGGTTTGATCTCATGGATGAGTCTTGCACCCTGGGTCTGGCTTGCTATCTGCGGACTTATCAGCTTCATTTTATATAAAAAACCTATTAGCCTAGCTACAACAATAATGCTGGTTGCCCTGGCATTTTTCACTACGCATGAAAGCCGCTGGTCACCATACAGCAAACTAGATGTTGTGCCACTTGCCTGGGACAACAAAGGACTTCTTGGAGCGGGCAATTATTATTTAAACTCAAACAATCAATACTTTCATTTTGGCTTGAGGATTTTGGATCCAATAAAAGAAAGAGAATATTTGAATGCAAAAGACAACACACCACAAGCTCAAACTGTCAAGCACTATTACAAGTGGTTGAGAATTCCGATTAGCTGTGCCCCAAAACATGACAAGATACTCGTGCTTGGAGCAGGCTCCGGCAACGATGTTGCATTTGCCCTTATGAACGGTGCTAAACAAATTGATGCTGTGGAAATCGATCCAATTATCTCCACTTTTGGTTATACCATTCACCCCAATAAACCATTTCTTGATCCAAAAGTAAAAGTATTTACCGAAGATGCGCGTACATTCCTCAGGTATTCACCCAATAAGTATGATTTGATTGAATTTGCATATTTAGATCCAGGTGCGACAGTTCGAATTGCATCTTTCTTGCGTATCGATAATTACGTTTATACCAAAGAGGCAATTAAAGCTGCCATCCGTCATCTTAACGAGAATGGTGTCATATCCGTGACTTTTGCCACTGGTGCAAACAGTATCATTACTAGAAGGCTCTATCAGACAATTTCTTCTGTCTTAGGTGCACCTCCAATCACTTATGTTGATGACAGTAAATGGGATAGTGTACTTTTCTTATTTGGTCCTGGCACAAAAAACTTCCATCTTTCTGGCGCCATAGCTAATGAATTAAGACCATGGCCACAAAATGGCGAAATGAGCACTGCTGAACCAATTACCGATCAATGGCCATTCCTTTATTTGGATTATAACATCAGTGGTATCTGGCTTTACATCTTAGTATTGACAGTTGCTGTGCTTTTGCCCGGAATCATGCTCACGTTTGCAAAACAAGGTGCAATATCGCCTGCTTCTTGGGGAAACATGTTCTTTCTTGGGCAAGCATTTATGCTAATTGAAACAAAATCGATCACACAGCTTTCATTGTTGTTTGGTGCCACCTGGCTGGTCAGTTCAATCGTTATTTCTACTGTCTTGACCTTAGCTTGGTTAGCCAATCTTGTTATCCGCAAGTTTCCACAAACTAAGCTTGTGTACTTGTACGCTGGATTATTAATTAGCCTTACAATAGATTATCTCTGGCGCGTGCCTGATAACATAACAATGTCTCCATTGATAATAGCAACAGTGGCAAGCTTACTTGCTTGTTTGCCAATATTCTTTGGCAGCATGATTTTTTCTTCTTGTTTCAACAAGGTTGAAAAGACAGCAGATTCTCTTGCTGCCAATCTACTGGGCGTTTCAATTGGTGGTTTAACTGAAAGTCTTTGTATAGTCACAGGCATCAAAGGGCTTGCTCTTGTAGCAATGGCCCTATATGGGCTGTCATATTTGTCTTTATTAGTGAAGTCAGAACAAGTAAAGCCACAAAGCGGCGCTGAATAATTTCCTTACACAACTTGTTCATCAGAAAACATCTGAGAGTGTTTCAACATATACAGTGTGAAAACAATAGCGTATATTGCCAAGGCAATATAGCCTAATGCAGCAATACCAAGCCACATCGACAAATATTCCAAACAAATTCCAAATAGCCCACCTATCAAATTAAAAGCCAAACAAGTTGTGGGGTTTTTTGTATATTTGAACAATAAGCTGAATATAGAGGATGCAAACACAAGTGGTAAAAGAAATACAAATGCTCCCAATCCTCCTCCCTCTATTGCTCCTAGACCGGCCAGCGTGTTTGCATTTATCAATGTTGAGAGCAATAAAGAAAGTATCAATCCTAAAGCCAAGTTAGGAATATGATTGAGATTCAATTTGCTTGCTAGCCAATTAGCACAAAGAATAAATAGCATTACAGCAGAAATAATAACACTATTAACAATCCAGGTAGAACCAAATAACAAAGAAAGATTAGCCATGGAGCGCACTTCCAAAAGCATAAATCCCATGCCTAATCCAAACATTTCCCAATTAAGAAAGTTTCGCACACCTTGATGAAACTGAGAAAAAATCGGTATGGTGGCAGCAGTAAAAATCACTGCAATAAGAATGACATAACTAGAGGGGATTTTTTTCTCCGGTAAAAATAAGAATGGCCAATCATCTGTTGCTATAACTTTCTCATTATCAAAGTTGATAGAACGCGACGCCCATGATAAATTCAATTGCTTTGGTGCTTTATTAACGATACCAGGACTTGCTACCAAAAAACCAATTGGTAAAACGCCTTTCTTAAAAAAGCCCAAAGGTTGAGAATGAGTTGCCAAAGCTAGTGTTTTGCTATGTCTGTCCCATAGCCAATCTGGTATAGCCACAAATGCATCACATACAATACCATCTGTTGTTAATAATCTTGTTGCTTCCGAAAGTGCTTCTCCAGTAAATATATAATTATCAGTTCGCAAAGAAGATAAGGATGAAAAGGCTGTGTGGCTATCAAGCATGGCAAATACAATAACATTATACTTTTTCGTACAGTTCCTCAAATAGGTGCGAGCATCCATTAAATGAACAGAGACTCGATCGCTGCTATACGGCTGATCAGGATTTAGCCTTTTACCTAATTTATAAATAACAGGATCTATTTCTACCGCATCAACGTGCCCAGCTCCGGAGCGTAAGGCTGCCGACACATCGCTACCAGAACCTGCCCCTAAAATTAAGACATTTGCTGGTGGTTTACCATAACATTTGAATGGTTTTTCATAAAACTCCAACAATTCATTTTGCAAGGGCTTTGCAAAATGAGCAATAGTTTGCGGTCTAGAATCAGCCATAGATTGGAAGCTATCATAATTTATATAAACACCATAGCCAGCCTTTTGCACTTTTCGATCGATATCTCTCAATTGTGATTCTCTAATATCAATTCGATAATATGGAGACCATGCTGTTTCTACAAAACTAGATCCATAAGCTATTTTCGCAATAGCAGAAGCTATAATAATCGAATATAGCAATCCAAGAATAATCAAAAGAACATAGCTAATCCTGCGTTGAAAGAGCAAAAACAATAGCCCTGCCACAATTAACCAAACACCTGGATTTGTATTTAAATAACAGAGCGTCGAAAAAATAATGATACCTACCAATCCACCAAAAACATTAATGGAATATGCTTCTAATGGTTTGAAATTTTGAAACAATTTGCCGGTCATTTGTCCCAATCCAACAAAAAAGAAGGTGCTCATCCAAAAGATAGCAAGCATCCACCCTAGAGTTTTAATCGCTGTTAGGTTAGAAAATGGCACGAACGTCCCAAAAAGCATTACATTGGCTCCTTTATTAATAAAGGAAAGAAAGGTCAGTCCAGCAGCCAATGCAAAGATCATCATAACGCTGAGAAAAAATAAAGTGATACCAGTCCATTTAAATAAGTCTTTCTTTTTATTTGTCCATATAAATCCTAGACTTAGCCCTAGTAATGCCGACATCAATGGAATGTTTTTGAAATAAGCAAAGATTCGTACTTCTGTGGCTAACCAACGTATAATCAAAAGCTCACAAAACAAAGTGATCAAACTGATCAAAAAAAGTTGAAAGCGGGGATTTTGAAGATCTATTTTCATCCTGCACCATTTTCTTTAACTAACTTGATTGCTGCAATCGCACAACACCAAGAAAATACAACCAAAGAAAAGAACAATGGATTAATTATGCCGCCTCGCAACAAATAATAGTAGTGTATCCAGGAATAAATAGGCAGCATAAATAAAAGCAAGGAAAGAAAGCTCTTGCAAACAAGTGGTTGAAAAGTTTTTATCCGCCAACATTGACAGAGAACAAAGCAAGTGGGTAACAAGAGTAACAGATCATAATTATGACAATGAAGTGCAGTAAGCATGCTTCCTGGTAAAACACTAAGCAACCCCAGTTCAAAAAGATTTTTGTGTTTTTGCCAGTGTCGCCCCATCCAGAAACATAAAAGTAAAAATGCTGCCGTTAGAATGCTGGACAAAATAAGCACTTGCGCATCAGCAGTAGGAAAAAATCGCAAAAGCTGTCCACGAATGGTTGGTCCAACTTCAGGTTTCATCCACTCTCTGTGTATTGCTGAATAGTGCAGCAAATTGTAATATTCAATATAACAATTCTTGCCAAGTACAATTAATGAGCTGGCCGCCAAAATAACACTGTCAAGCACCAAATATAGTACTAATTTCAACCGTCCTGCTCCTAATAAAAACACAAATAACGGCAATAAATATTGTGGTTTGAGTAAAAGAAGAGAAAGAGCGGCAGCACACAACACTGTCTTGTTCTTTTTCTCGAAATAAAGAGCAAGACATAAAGCTAATAACAAAAGAGGGGCAAGCTGTCCATGCCTGATTGATTCCCACTCTGGACCACTGTAAACAAGAGCCACAGCTGCCCACAGCATAGTGCGATTAGATAAATTATAAGATCGCTGTAAAAGGAAAAGACTGCCACAAACAGCAAGTATTAAGATAAGCGGCCAAAAAATATTGCAAGCAATCGGGTTGAACAATCCTAATGGACTAACCAGCCAAGCTGCTGGTGGTGGAATGTAAAAGACTTGGCCAGCCTGTCCAGCAAAAAATTGTTGTTCAACCACTCTAATTGCTTCTGGAGAGTAAATTTGTCCGCCTTGCCCAGCAAGAATCATGCGCGCACTAGCGTAGAATTCTGGCAAATCAAAGACTTTGCCTTGTGGTGGCCCTAAAAACACAGAGGGACTGAGCAAAACAAGATAGATAAATATCCAATTGAATACAGTCTTCAAATCCAATTGTTTGTCTGAATTTGATTGAATATTTTTCATCTAGGGTATTCATAAAATCTGGGCCATCCTGGACTTGAACCAGGGACCTCACCCTTATCAGGGGTGCGCTCTAGCCACCTGAGCTAATAGCCCGCAGATTGGTCATGCTAACACCTTTGAATGTGTCTGGCAAGACAACCGCTGGGGGCGAGGACGTGCATCGCCCACCATAATTTACGGGATAACAAAAAAAGATGGTCTATCTCGCCAATAAATTTGTCTGCCAGTGATACTTCGTAAAAAGAAATACTCATTAAAGGGATGGTCATCAGTAATGATTAATGCACTATCTGAAGAGAGGATTGAGTTAAAAGGAACTTCTCCTGATAAAACTTCAGCAATTTTATTTTCCATCACTTGCACAGATTTGGCTGATTTAAACCATTCTTGCAAATCAACTTTAGCAGCTGTCGGCATTCTAGTAATGAAGTTCTTTAAGTTTGGAACAGCAATGGGTTGATCAGAAGCAAAAAAATGATAACCAGGAGCATCATCAAGTTTATCTTTTATTGGTTTGAAGACTCTGACATAAGGAAAAGATTGCACCATAGATCTAGCTACCGCCTTCAAAATGGGTTTACTTGTAATAGGACAATACCATTCTTGCAATATGCCGCCAGGTGTCAGGTGTTCTTTAATTAGTTGATAAAATTCTGTGGAATACAATAAACTGGAAGCAGCTGCACCAATCGGTGGCGGTGGGTCAATGGTAATGACATCAAATTTTTCTCTAGTCCGCTTTAAAAAGCGTCCTCCATCATCAATAACAATTCGCCCATTTGGGTTACTAATCACTTGTTGAGCATCTGAGTGAAAATAGCTAAAAGCATTTCTTACGCTGGGGAGTAATTCTACGCCAGTTACTTTAATATCCCAGGATAAAGCTGATCGAAAAGTTGTGCCCATACCAAAGCAAATGATCAGTAAAGATTTTGGAGTTTTATTTAAAAACACTAGGGGTAGATGAGCCATAAATTTAGTAACAGTGCTCTTCTTAGTCACATTGCAACCATTGATCATTAAGTATTGATGCAGCCCTTCTCCTAGTGCGATGGTGGTTGCTGCATAATCTCGATAAATAGCTTTTTGACCAGGTTTTACCAACTTAACAAAATCTCCTTCCTCCCATGTGCCAAAACACAAAGAGGAGAGGCTGATCAATATCATTATTGTTAATGTAGAAAATGCCGCCATTTTACTGATTTGTATTTGTTCTTTTTGATTCAAACAACCAATCAATATCAAAGCAAGCAATGGCAAAGAAAGAAATATTAGAGATGATCGAGCACTAAACATCGGCAAAAGTACATAGCCACTCACCAATGGTCCTAAAATACAACCCAAAATATTAATTGCATAAGCTCGTCCCACAGCAGCAGGCTCGCTCTTTGTCATGGCATCAATTATTGAAGGCGTTAAATAGCCAAGACACATGGAAAACAAACTGACGGATGTAAGGATAAATGGCAAGCAATCTAAATGGTTTTCCAATACATGCTTATCAAAAAATTGAGCAAGATCTACATTCGTTGCTAGAAGCGGCAAGCATGATGTAATAGCCATAAGCACTAAAAATTGATTGATTGCTTTTGGTTTTCTTCGCGATACATTGAAACGATAAAGAAATGCGCCAAACCAAGTGCATAGCAAATAAATTGACAACAGTATGGCAAATGAATAAACCAATGAACCCAATATTGGTGTAAATGCTCGCACCCACACCACTTCCATAGCCATTGAACAAAAACCAGTAGTGAAAAGAATCAATAAACCAAATGATATTCTTCGCTGTCCAACATCATTTTTATTAAAAGAAGTTGAGTCAACTGGTTCATTTTGCGCCGGTTCAAAGATTCTTTCACCCTGAGTTTGCTGATGCTTGACACCCCATAAAATAGCAACCATGCCAATTAAAAAATTTATTGCCGCTGCAACAAGTAGTGTTCTTTGAAATCCAAATATTTCTATCAACAAAAAAACTGTGATTAATGTTCCGACTACTGCTCCAGCAGTATTGGCAGCATAAAGACGTCCAAACTGCTGAGCGTCTTTGTCTTTAAATTCCTGCAAAAATTCAAGCACTATTGGGTAGGTTGCTCCCATGGCAAAAGTCCAGGGTAAAATTGACAAACAAATGGCTAAACCAGAGTAAAATAAATACGTTCCGCCATTAATATCACCAGCGGTGAGCAAGAAAGTGGTGCTGTGTTGAAAAAGCCAGGGCACAGCTATTGCGCCTGTTCCTATTAAAAGCTCTGTAAAACCATATAGTGTGATAGCACTAAGTCTACATTTGTGCTTCCAGTTCCATATATATTTTCCTGCAATCCAAGACCCTAACCCCAGACCTGCCATAAAAATGGAAATAATTACTGATACTACAGGTGTTATCACTCCAAAGTTAGCAAAAGCTAACCGCAACCATACAGTTTCATAAAGCAATCCACATAGCCCAGAAAAGAAAAACATGAGACAAAGAGCCATGTTGCGCAAGAAGATTGTTTTATTGTTCATAAATAATTAGAAACCTTCAGACGAATTGGCAATTTGGGTTTGCAGAATCTTTAAAATCCGCATATAAAGCCAGCCTAGAACTATAACTAATATTGCTGGTTGAGCCAATTGTGATTTGGTAAACATAATGGCAGTAAAGTACGCATCAACAAAAAACCAAGCAAGCAATAAATCTCGCACCAGATGAGGCTCAGATTTAAAAATTGGTTGCCCGTAAATAATCATGCCAGCTAGAGCAAGTATGCTTAGATCATAAAACAAAAGATGCGGTGAAATCAAAGGTAAAAGAAAAGCTCCTAAAACAAAAATCAATGATACTTGAGATAAACAATTTTGGCCGACTTTTTTGACTAATTGCCAGGAAACCCAGAGTGCTTGCATTGAAATAAAAACCGCCAGTAAATAAAACACCTTCTTCACAGCTTCCCGCCATAAAAATGGCACTAATTGAACCACTGCACCTGGCAGTGAGCTGACTAAATAAGTAGGGTACGTATATCTGGGGTCTGAAAAGATTGCATCGCTCAGTCTCAAGGACACAAGCCATTGGTAAGCTACGTCAGGGCCAAAGCAAACAATATTACTGATTGCCAGAACCAGTCCACCCAGCGCAAAAGCAATTACACAAGTTAATTGCCCAGTTAGACATAGTGCCCCAATCACAAGCAGAACCACTGGTAAAAATTGTAATTTCAGCAACAATAGTGACCAAACAATTCCCGCCATAATTGGATGCCCTCGCATTAAGCACCAATAACCAAGACTGAGCGGCAAAAGCCCAGCAATAATGCCAATATGACCAATATAAATTGTCTGAAAAACAGGGAAAAATAAAAGGCCGCCCCAAAAGTAACTTGACCATCTACCCCCATTCAAGGATGAAAATATCAACGCACAAAGTCCAAAAGCAAAGATCGAAAGAACTTGCCAAAATAAAAATGCCGTTGGTGGAGGAAGCAGACTAATTGGTTCAAACAAAAAAGCCATTAACGGGGGATACATATAAGCAGCATTTAGTTTGCTGGGATAGCTAGGTAAAATCTGATGAGCATAACTATTAAACTGCGTCATCATCAGTGTTGTTTGGGTTGAATCAGGATAAAGATTCTGAACTAATCCGGTTGCTGCCATTCGTCCTGCAACATAAAAGCTCGATAAAAAATCAGACCGTTGAATTAATCCTGGAAAATATAAAGTGGTACAAATTACCACTGTCAAAAGAAAAATGCCCGAGCCACTAAGAAAAAACAGCTTAAAAGAAAATTTGGAAGACGTCGTTTTGTTTTCTGCAGACAAAACCCCTACCCACTAAAGATAGATATATTATGGTGGAGATAAGGGGATTCGAACCCCTGGCCTCACGGGTGCGATCCGTGCGCTCTACCAACTGAGCTATATCCCCGCACACTTGCTATTATAACGAGACTTCGGAAATAGAGTTAGTGGAAATATCAGTAATCATACCCGCTTTCCAAGAAGAAGAGCGCATTGGCTATACAATAGAAAAGCTTGCTTCGTACTTAGATGCATCCAAGACGAGCGCCGAAATTGTTTTAGTCCTAGATGGCTGTACTGACCAAACAGAAGCAGTGGCTCAAGCTGCCATTGTCAATAAAAAGTGCATATTCAATATAATAAAACTCCCAACCAACTGCGGTAAGGGTTTTGCTGTCAAGCAGGGCATGTTAAAGGCTGCCGGTCAATATCTTTTCTTTACTGATGCAGATCTCTCCTTTGCGCCAAATATAATCCCTCAGTTTCTTGAACGATTAAAGGCAGGTGCTGACATAGTTATTGCCCAACGCCAAAAGTCATCGACTTATTCACATATTGTCCGCCGCCTGTTAGCCACCTTTTCACGAGCAATAATCGGCAACTTTGTAGTACCTGGCATTCGGGACACCCAAGCTGGATTTAAAGCTTTTAGGCAAGATGTTGCTCGCGCTCTTTTTACCGATCTCAAAATACCTGGCTATTTATTTGACTTAGAACTTCTCTTAATAGCTAAACGGCGAGGATATCGCATCGAAAAAGTCTATGTCGACTGGTCAGATCGACCTGGTTCAAAGGTCCGTCCATTCAAAGATGCCCTTCGTGCTGCTAATGATTTAGTAGCGATCTTATTGCGAAACCTGTTTGCACAAGCCAAATCAAATAAGGGATAACCCTGCGCAGCCAAAGACCAGCAGGATCAACAGATGGTAACTATATAAATACGCCAGGAGAAACATGATAAAAATCTCCCAGTGTTTTTGCTACAGCTTTGCTAATCGATGGTCTTGCTTCCGAAAGTATATTGGACAGAGTTGATTTATCAATAATGCCCCAAAGATCTGAAGGTTGATGTTTATGCGCTTCCATTAAAAACTTTAGTACATCTACAGGTGAAACGTCTTCTGGTAATTTTATGTTTCGTTCCCAGTCTTCTATAAGCGCAACAACCAATTTAAGCAATTCAGTTTCAGATGCGGAACGCTTGGTATTAAGCATCAGTTCTTCTGCTCTGCTAAGCATCTCTTTATGCTCTTTAGCACTGGTAATAACATGTGGCAAAGTTTTTGTTAGAAGCTTGCCATATGCCTTTTTATCTAGTACTGCTGTCATCTTTGGTTCCACCTGTCGTATTCTTTGTGTGTAAAAAATTCTTTTATCAAAATCGTCTGAGTTTCATAATCAATAATAGTAATCAACCGAAACCGCCCTCCGCATATATTGAAAACGGTTGTATTACCTCTTGCGTTTCCAGAAACATCTGGGATCGTTTGCCTAACCTCCATAAGATGTTGCCATTGTGCTTCCTTACTGATTTTAAGCCAAGCTGCCAGCGCCTTGCGGGCTTTTATGTCTGAAGCGTTTCTACCGCCTAACTTATCCTCCCCAATGACTTTCATATGACTATGTTGGCATTTTACCAACCAAAAGTCAAGTGCTTTTGCGGTTTTCCCCTTTTTCTAAGTTAAATTATGGCGTCAGGAATCTCCAAGAGCTAACTCTCCGCAAAACGTATTAAGATTAAATAGCTTCAGTCTTGGGTATAGTGCCAAAACCAACTTTGCTATAAAGAATACGACCAGCGCAGGAAATTGTAATTATGGACAAGATTGAAATTCGTGATTCCCCAGCCTCTTCAATCACAATATTGATTCTTTCTTTGATCATGACATTGGGCGGAGTCCTAATGCTTACAGTTCATAGCGCCTATACACCCGCACGTTGGGTATGGCTTCTTGGTGCCTCTAACGCAGAATTCTTCAGTTACGTCGTTGCTTGGAGCACAATAGTCTTCTTTGGGCTATGTACACTTATAGGAATTCGACAATTAGCTGATACAAAACCACGCATCATCATTGATGACAATGGGGTGTTTGATTCAATGTTCGGACTAATTCCTTGGCAAGAAATAGAAGGAGTCTATATTACATGGGTCGGTCAACAAGCACGGTATCGAGCACGGTATGTATGCCTTCAGCTAAAGAACCATGCAAAATACTATTCCATAACGAAGTCTCCTTGGGTACGGCGCATCATAGCACTTGGAGGATTGAAACCAGGCAGCTTGCCGTTAAATATTGGATTATATCCAGCGGATAAACTTTGCCAACTTATCAATGATAAATTAACTGAACCACAGAACAAGAAGCCAACAAAAGGATAAAAGCGAATTATCCCAAGCTATCCAATGCTTCTTTTATTGATTTAAAGAGACAAGTTAAGATTGGCGTGTCTCTTAGGGTATACATGCTTGCTTTGGATTCTCTTAGTTCTTGTACCAGATCAAGAAAATCAGAAGCCGAGTCAGTTTCAAATGCAACAACAAATTCTTGATCGTCTAAACCAAATGAATAGGTAGTATTCAATTTAACTGATGGGTATCTATTGCCTGTCTTGATGTGTTCATCCATCATTGCTTGCCGCTCTGGTTGGGAAAGAAGATACCATTCACGCTTTTTCACAAATGGATAAACAAAGAAATATTTGTGTTTGCCAGGCAGAATATGCATACGGTCTTCTTGATGTTCTGGATCAATTCTGTCCAGATACATAGATCGTTTAGTCATAGCCAAAAATGAGTGAGGACGCGTTAGATAGGCTCCCAGCCCGGTCTTTGCTAGATCAGTAGCTAATTGCTGAATGGGCTCCAGTTCATAAGAAATAATCCAGAGCATCAAATCAACATCAGCTTTCATACCCATAGTCGTATAAGAAAGAATTTGGCAGATCTTTTCATTGTTATAACGATTGACCACCGTTTCAAACTCATTCTTGCCTTTTGCTTTTTCAGCTTCAGGGAGTTTGCGCCAGGCAGGATCAATTTGAAAGCATGCAAAGCTGACAAATTGTCTTCTTAGTTTTGGAGCTTCTGGTTTTGTTGCTTTTTCTTGTTCTGCTGTGGTGGTGGTCATTTTTTCTCCATTTAATTCATGCTTATATTTTATATTACTTACCCTACTTGCTTCGTTGGACGCCGCAAGCTTGCAAACGGGAAGGCGAGCAGCCTTCCCCAACTCTAATACTACACTTAGCACGTTACCTGCTATTTCGGATCTAAGTAATGCTTCGAGACAACGCCGCAAGCGGTAAAACAACGCCGCAAGCGGCTACACTACATTTAGCGTCGTTTCCGGCAACTTCGATCAATCTTTTTCCTCCGGTACAAGGGCGCAGAATTTGCGCCGGCCAACTTGTAGTATGCGATCCACACCTTGGTTATGATCCTGCTCACCTGATATAGGGAGCCAATTAGGATCATTGACTACTTTTGCACAGTATTGTACCGCACCTTCTTTAATCAAGCGTTTCGCTTCAGCAGTGCCAGTTGCCAGTCCTGATTCAACTAGGATTCTAAATAAAGGCATATCTGGTTTTACTCGATGGACCGGGATCTCATCTTTTGCAGGCATTTGTCTTTGACTATGCACCCTTTCCCAGCGTGATAGCTCCAGATCGGCTGCCTCAGATCCATGATATTGGGAGACAATTTGCTTAGCTAACTTCAATTTTGCTTCTTTAGGATTACCGCCTTTATCAAGATCGCGTTTAATTTGATCAATCTGCTCGCCACCATATACAGTAGCAAGCTCAAAATATTTGATAATCAGCTCGTCTGGGATGCGCATGCATTTGCCAAACATTTCTTCTGGCACATCTTTTAAGCCAATGTAATTGTCGTAAGTTTTGGACATTTTCTTAACGCCATCAGTCCCCTCAAGTAAAGGTAAAAGCATAACTAATTGTGGTGGCTGCCCATAAAGAGGCTGCAACTGTCGCCCTTGCAAATTATTGAAACGTTGATCTGTTCCTCCCAATTCAATATCGGCGCGAACCGCTATTGAATCATAGCCCTGCAGAATTGGATAAAATAGTTCATGGAAAGAAACGGGAAGCTGCTTTTCAAAGCGCTCTCCAAAAGCCTCCTTGGCAAGCAGTTGATTGACTGTCACTGCACTAGCCAATTTAATCAGGCTATTTAAATCAAGCTTCTTTAGCCAATCTGCGTTGTTCACCACCTCTGTCTTCTTAAGATCTAAGATCAGTCCCATTTGATTTAGGTAAGTCTGAGCATTAGCAGCTACTTCACTTTCACTAAGCGGGGGTCTAGTAGCATTGCGTCCGGAAGGATCACCAATTTGGGCAGTGAAACCGCCAATAATCAGCACTACTTGGTGGCCAAATTCTTGAAAGCGTTTAAGCTTGCGCACAACAACTGCATGCCCAAGGTGCAGATCAACAGATGTTGGATCTATGCCAAACTTGACCCGCAAAACTCGTCCTGCTTTACGCACCTCCTGCAGGCGGTGCGCCAATCCCGATATACCTTCAGGCAAAACCTCAGCACCACGCACTAGCTCTTGGGCTTCAGCTTGAATTTCAGGGATAATTTTTTCGTTAGTAGCGGACATCTTTTGTCTTGTCTTACATGCTTCTTTGGAACGCCGCAAGCGGCTACACTACATTTAGAATGTATCCTTAGGCTACGAATCTTAGCATAAGCTTGTCGGCATCCAGATAGTTCGCTAAGATTCTATAAATGAACAATCCGCAATACATTCCTCAAGAAATTGAAGAGAAGTGGCAGAAGCACTGGGAAACCCTGGGCATTTATCGCGCCATTGACAATGACACGCGCCCTAAATTTTACTCACTGGTCATGTTTCCTTATCCTTCTGGCGACTTGCACATGGGACACATGCGCGTCTATACCATTTCTGATGTTATAAGCCGTCATCGCCGTATGAAAGGTTATAACGTCTTAAACCCAATGGGTTGGGATGCTTTTGGACTACCCGCTGAAAATGCGGCTATAGCGCGCGGGCTTCATCCTGAGAAATGGACAAAAGAAAACATCCGTCACATGCGTGACGAGCAATTGAAAAAGCTCGGCACCAGTTACGATTGGCAAAGGGAAGTCACCACCTGTGATCAAGATTATTATCACTGGACACAATCGCTTTTCTTGCAATTTTACAAGCATGGATTGGCTGTACGCAAAGATGCCCCGGTTAATTGGTGCCCTGATTGTCAAACTGTTCTAGCTAATGAACAAGTAGAAAATGGAGCTTGCTGGCGGCATCAGGACACCCCAGTTGTGCAAAAGCAGATGAGTCAGTGGTTTTTAAAAATCACAAACTACACAGACGCCTTGCTGAATGATCTAGATAAACTTGTCGGATGGCCAGAACGCGTCAAACTCATGCAGCGCAATTGGATTGGTAAATCAACCGGCGCTGAGCTTTATTTCACAGTTGAAAGCAAGCCTAACATTCAAATCAGTGTTTTCACCACTAGACCAGATACTGTATTTGGTGTTACTTATCTTGTTCTTGCCCCGGAGCATCCACTTGTTGCTGAGTTAACAACCGATGAACACCGCCAAGTTGTGCAGGATTATGTACAATCCACCAGTCGCAAATCAGAATTAGAGCGCCTGGTCGCTGAAAAAACAAAAACAGGTGTGCCATTGGGCACACAGGTGGTCAATCCTTTCAATGGTGATTTAGTACCAATTTGGATTTCTGATTACGTTTTGATGAATTATGGCACTGGCGCAGTCATGGGTGTACCAGGACATGATGAGCGAGATTTTGTCTTTGCTCATCTGTTCAATCTGCCAATTAAAGAAGTTATCTCCAAAACCGGTTCATCCACTGTCCTCCTGAAAGAGGCTTATCTTGAGTCTGGCATTGTTCTTAATTCAGGCAACTTTAACGGCTTAGAAAATAATCTGGCCAAAGAAAAAATCATTGCTTGGGCGCAAGATCATAAATTTGGCAAAGCCCGCATTCAATATCGCTTGCGCGATTGGCTAATCAGCCGGCAGCGCTACTGGGGCTGTCCTATTCCTTTAATTCATTGCAAGATGTGTGGCATCCAGCCAGTTCCTGAAGATGCACTGCCTGTAGTACTACCGATTGAAGGTATCGAAATTACAGGTCAGGGTGGTTCACCTTTGGTTCGTTATCAAGATTGGCAGCAGGTCAAATGTCCATCTTGCGGCTCCAAAGCACAAAGAGAAACTGACACAATGGATACTTTTATTGACTCAAGCTGGTATTTCTTAAGATATGCCGATGCTCAAAATAAAAAACAGGCTTTCTCAAAAGAAAAAGTAAACTACTGGATGCCAGTTGATCAATATGTGGGCGGCATAGAACATGCCATCCTGCATTTGCTTTATTCCAGATTTTTCACCAAAGCTTTGCGTGATCTAAAACTTTTGGCTTGCGATGAGCCCTTTAGTAACCTGCTTTCGCAAGGTATGGTCACTAAATTTTCACCTGCTTCAGGCCGCATTGAAAAGATGTCTAAATCGCGCGGCAATGTAGTGGGCACAACTAGTTTCTTTAAAGAATATGGGGCTGATTCAGCTAGACTCTTTACCTTGTTTGCCGCTCCCCCTGAGCAAGAGCTTGAATGGTCGGAAGAAGGAGCCATAGGTCAAAACCGCTTCTTAAATCGTCTCTGGCGCATAGCTTTTGAGCTCAAAGAAAATAATATTATTGATCCAAATTGTCAGCCTCTGGATTCATGTGCAACTCTTGATCCACAAGCAGCGGATTTACTTAAGCTTACTCATAAAACCATCAAAGCGGTGAGTTTAGATCTTGAACCGGAGCGATATATTTTTAATACCGCTATTGCTCGCTGCATGGAATTATTGAATGGCTTATACAAATATGTCGGTGATCAAAAGTCAGCCGGATTGTCTGGCAATGGCAAAAGTTCCAACACCCAGTTAGCGGATCTAACTATTGCTGATCGACAATTATTGACCAATTCTCTCAAGAATTTATTGTTGCTTTTAGCCCCCATGGCTCCTCATATTACCGAAGAGCTATGGCATCAGCTTGGTTTTGCCAAAAGCCCTGGACAAGAATCAATTCATGTTCAGCCTTGGCCTATATATGCGGAAACTTTGACCATTGACGACGAAATTGAATTAGTTTTACAAATAAATGGCAAAGTTGTGAGTAAAAAGTATGTCCGGCGTGGAATAGAACGAACAACCGCAGAAGAAATCGCCTTAAAAGATGATAAGATTTTAATAAAAATCAGTGGGCAGCCAATTGAAAAAATTATTGTTGTGCCCGACAAGCTTGTCAACATAGTAGTAGCGAAAAAATAAGCGGGTTCATCCCCATCAATCCCTGCCTGGCAGGTTAGTGAAAGGACCAAGCCTTTTATGGAATCCCCGTCTGAATATTCTTTGCCCGCCTCTAAAGTTACTTTTGAAGAGCGCCCAATATTTCCACTAATCACCATTTGTCTAGCTCTTGCTTCTTTAGTCGTTTTCTATATTGCCGGCAGCAATACTTCGAGCTGGTCTACTCAGCATTGCTTTCAGACATCAGTTTTATATTCTGCCTTAAGTGCGCATCAATACAACAAGATTCTTGAAATGTGGCTTTATAGTAATCTAGCTGCTCTTTTCCTCTGGCAGTTGATTGGTAATCTTTACTTTCTTTGTTTGTTTGGAGTCGAAGTAGAAAAGAGGCTAGGTTCAGGTCGTTTTATATTACTTGTCTTAATGGGCTCCTTCCTGCCTTGGATAGTGCAAGCCTGGGAAGCTGCCAATCCTGCAAAAATGCAAACCGTTTTTCTCGGCTCTTCTTTGCTTACTTTTACCATTTTAGGTGCATATTTAGTGCTTGCCCCAAACAGAGCTGCTAACTACAGCCGGCAACGCTTTCGTGTTCTGAATGTAAAAAAACCTCCTTCCGAACAATTCGGTTTTCATCCCCGGGTCTTTGCCATTGCCTTTCTTATCTATGCACTCGGCTCACACTTTGCTGTTGCTGCTTTCTCTAACGGTACAGCTGATACGATTGGCTTATGGTCAGCGTTGACAGCAACATTCTTGGGCTTCAATCTAGCTTCTTTCTTAATTCATAGTGCCTTATCAACTGGTCAAAACGATCCATTAAAATTGGCTGCCGTTAAGCACTATTACGATTTGATTACTCTTGATGTTAATCCAGAAGATGCTCTTAAAGGAGCAGCTGGAGCACTAAAGCTCCCAGTTGATCAAGTACGCCGCTGGGTTAGCCAAAATAAGGATAGGCTAAAGACTTCCTAAGGTTTAAGTGGGCGTGCCAGGCGACAGGTCATGTTAATATCTTCTTGAAGGGCATAGGAGTGCCTTCAGACGATTCACTGGATCGTCTTCGCCCCTACACAAGCGTTCAAGGCAATCCCTTAAACAGGTGCTGGCATTTTGCAGTCATCGAACAACCCTGAATTTGAATCTTCTGCTAAAGCTGAGCGTCCGACAAGCGCGACTATGACAGCAAGCCAGCGTTCAATCTTTTTCTTTGGCTGGTTCTCTTGGATGCGCCTTGCCCAAATTATCTTGGACAGCATCTTAGCTGCAGCGGCTTTCTTTGGCGCTTACTTAATTCGTTTTGATGGTCATCCAAGCCCAATTTTCCTAGCTCAGATGATTATTCTCACTCCCATCATTGTGGTACTTAGACTCAGCTCCAATTGGGCTTATGGTGCCTATCGCCGCCTTTGGCGTTACACCGGACTTGCTGAAATCATGGAGCTTGGCTGCTCTGTACTCACAGTCACCACCTTCCTGGTTTTCCTTAGATCCGCAGGACTAATTGCCATTGCCGGCAACCAGATTTCTTACAGCATTATTTTTATTGATCTAGGGCTTGCTTTTCTTTTGTTCACCGCCGCACGCATATTGCGCCGCTTACAGACTGAACATAAACAACGACGACACTGGCGGCAACCGGTTAAGCGACGAGCCCTTTTAATTGGAGCAGGAGATGCCGGACAATTGGTTCTAAGGGAACTCAATCAGCGCTCAGATCTAGGAGTTGATGTTGTTGGTTTTCTTGATGATGATCCAAGCAAGCTGCATAAACGTATTGGACACCTCACCGTATTCGGTACCACGCATGATTTGTCTCGCTTAGTAGAAGAGCTCTTTATCGATCAGGTGATCATTGCCATGCCTTCTGCGCCACCTGCTGAAATTCGGCGCATCGCTGATGTCTGTCGTGAAGCTGAGGTAGAAACTCGCATATTGCCTGGTTTATTTGAACTAATCAATGGTCGCGTCAGCGTCAATCAACTGCGTGAGGTTTCTCTGGAAGATTTACTTGGCCGTGAGCCTGTACAACTTGATAATGCTTCAATTGCCGGTTATCTTGAAAGCCGCTGCGTGCTTGTCACAGGTGCTGGTGGCTCAATTGGTAGTGAGCTTTGCCGCCAGATTATGCACTTCCAGCCTCGTACTATCTTATTGCTTGGCAAAGGTGAGAACTCAATCTTCACCATCCATCAGGAATTAAAAAATCGTCCTGAACCAGTGGAGCTCATTCCAATTATTGCCGATATTAGAGATGAGTCAAGATTGACTAAAATTTTTGAGCGCTACGCTCCTAAAGTCATTTTCCATGCCGCTGCTCACAAGCATGTTCCTCTTATGGAAATAAATGTAGCTGAGGCAGTAGCCAACAATATTTTAGGCACACAAAATGTAGCTAAGTTAGCTGATCAATTCAAGGTTGAGACTTTCGTTTTAGTATCCAGCGACAAAGCTGTCAACCCAACATCGGTGATGGGTGCTACCAAACGCATTGCTGAGCTGATTGTACAAGATCTGGCTCTACGTAGTAAAACAAAATATGTCTCGGTCCGTTTCGGCAATGTCTTGGCTAGCCGAGGTTCAGTAGTTCCTTTATGGCGCCAGCAAATCGCTCACGGCGGACCTGTAACTGTTACTCATCCAGAGGCAACTCGTTATTTCATGCTGATACCAGAAGCGGTGCAACTCATTCTGCAAGCAGGGGCAATAGGAGCAGGGGGAGAAATATTTGTGCTTGATATGGGTAAGCCTGTAAAAATCTTAGATTTAGCACATGACTTGATTAAATTCTCTGGCTTGCGCCCTGGTGAGGATATAGATATAGAATTTATTGGCTTGCGCCCTGGTGAAAAGCTTATCGAAGAGCTGCTCACTGCCGAAGAGGGCTTGTCCCAAACATCTTATGAAAAGATTTTCGTGGGCAAACCTCAGCCTTTTGATCCACCAGCTTTACATTATGCCGTTACCCAGCTCATTGGCGATGCCCAGGCAGAGAATGAAAAGTCTATCCGCACCGGTTTAGACGCTTTAGTAGGCGGATGCCTGCTGAAACAGGATCTTTCTTAGAAGGACAGATTCCTGTGTCCGGGCGTCGCGAGCAAAAACTACGCCGCCGCAAGCGGCTACACTACACTTAGAATGTATCAATGTAATACAGATCAACCTTAATGTTACTAGCCAAAAAATGGATCCTATTTCTTCTTTAAATACAAAAGAAAAGCATCTGCAAGAACTCATCCAAAGTTTAGGCAGTGTCATGATCGCCTATTCAGGCGGAGTAGACAGCTCACTGCTTGCTTATTATGGACGAAAGATTCTGGGATCAAATGCCACCATAGTCATTGCTGTTTCTCCTAGCTTGGCGATTAACGAATTATCATTTGCTCGTGAGCAAGGCAAGCAATTTGGTTGGAATGTTCTTGAAATTGTTACCGATGAAGTAGAAAAACCTGAGTATCAACGCAATGACGCTATGCGTTGTTATTTTTGCAAAAGTACACTCTTTGAGATAATGCAAAAATTAGCTATTGAACATAACGTCAAACATTTAGCTTATGGCGCCAACATCGATGATTTGAGTGATTTTCGTCCTGGGCATCTAGCTGCCGATCAATACAAGGTTTTAAGTCCCTTACAAGCAGCCGGTCTTGTTAAAGAAGAAATTCGACAATTGGCAAAGTCTGCCGGTTTACCAAGTTGGAATCGTCCCCAAGCAGCCTGCTTGTCATCTAGATTTCCTACTCATCAACCAATTAGCACTCCTGAGTTATCACAAGTAGATAAAGCTGAATCTTACTTGCGCAATCAGGGATTCAAACAAGTGCGTGTCCGTCATTATAATCAGATAGCCAGGATCGAAGTAGATCCCGAAGACATGTCTTTGCTTTTAGATCAAAAATTGTTCAATGTAATTGAGAAAGAGTTTAAAAGATTGGGATATGCTGAGGTCACTGTTGATCCAAATGGCTATCGCCAAGGCTCCGCCAATCAGACAATTCCGAATCATATGATATCTTAATGTAGGGGCAATGCTTTAGCGTTGCCCTGATTCAGGCAATCCAGCAGCTGGGCAGGGCTAAAGCCCAGCCCCTACATTAGCAATGCCCGGGTCCATCGTAAATCTGGCAAACTGGTTGAACTCCTACGAATCACATGGACAAACAAAGAATCCTAGATCTATTAACTGCCCTTTCGCGCAATGAAATCACTGCCGATCAAGCATACGATCAATTAAAAGATCTTCCTTTCAAGGATCTTGATTTTGCTCGCATTGATTCACATCGCTCACTGAGACAAGGGCGAGCCGAAGTAATCTACTGCCCCGGTAAAACGGCTGAGCAAATTATTGCCATCGCTCAAGCACTGCAGGCAGATCATCCAATTATTGTTGGTACTAGAGCAACTACAGAAATAGCCGCGGCAATTAAAAGCTGCATACCTGAAGTCAAATATTACCCTGAAGCAAAGATGCTGATTTGGGGAGATCCTCCGTCAGTAAAAAATGATCCCAGTATCCATGTTGCCATAGTCACTGCTGGTACTGCTGATCTTCCAGTTGCTGAGGAAGCCGCATTATATTTAATGGCTTGTGGTGTCACAACCAAACGAATTAATGACGTTGGCATAGCTGGACTACATAGATTGCTTGACGTATTACCGATCCTAAGAGAATGTTCTGTATGCATTGTCATTGCCGGCATGGATGGGGTTCTGCCCACGGCAGTAGCTGGTTTGATCGAAAACCCTGTCATTGCTGTACCAACTTCAGTAGGCTATGGCGCAAGTTTTGAAGGACTGTCAGCATTGCTTACTATGCTCAATAGTTGTGCTGCTGGACTAACAGTAGTAAACATAGATAATGGCTTTGGCGCTGCAGCAGCCGCTTTGCGTATCCTATCCGCTATCACTATTACAAATGCCACATCTGTCAACTATGAACAACTTGTCTAAACATATCTCAAGACGAAAGTTTATAGCCAGAAGCTCTGGTGCAGTTCTAAGTTTTTCATCACTGTTTTCTGGATCCGCTTTTGCTGCTGGTTTAGTACCTAGATCAACAAGTAATTCAAAGATACTTGTCCTTGTTCAACTAGCCGGTGGCAACGATGGACTGAATACTGTTGTTCCTTATGGATCTACTGAGTATTATCAAGCACGTCCCAATCTAGCAATCAAGCCAGACGAGGTCCTTCCTTTAACCAATCAGATCGGTCTGCATCCTAGTCTTTCTGCTTTAAAGGATCTCTATCAGGAGGGCAAACTTGCCATTATTCAAGGTGTTGGTTATCCCAATCAAAGTCGTTCCCATTTTCGCGCCAATGAAATATGGCAGACTGCTGCGCCGGAAAAGAGTGATGTTTCAACATGGCTAGAGAGATATATAACTATTTCTTGCAAGCGTGCAACCATGGTTCCGGACGCCGCAAGCGGCTACACTACATTTAGATTCGATAATCTTCCTGCTTTTCCGGCAATCAATGTGGATCCATTCTCTAATCAAATTTGGACCCATACTCTATCTAGCGAGAATCAATATCGTTTCAACACCGAAATCCATTACCAACTCGGCGGGCGGGCAAAGCGGGAGGCTGGCAGCCTCCCCTACAAACTGCCCCTACGGTTAAACGAATCTGGCAATGCCTTAGAATCGATCGATCACGACATTCCCTGGGAGCGCGGGCAATATGGAGCGCCGGCAGCTTGCCGGCAGATTGGGCAATGCGATGCATTGCCTCTACATTTTACCCGCTTCGACGGCATGAAGTTGATCTCTAAAATGATTCTTGCTGGATCAGATACACCCATCTACCACATCAGCTTCGGCGGCTTTGACACACACGCTAATCAATTACCCAAACATGCTCATTTACTAAAACAACTTTCCGAATCTCTTGCTGCTTTCCAAAAAGATCTAGAAACACATAATCTCGATCGAAATGTAATAGTACTTATCTTCTCCGAATTTGGCCGCAGTCTTCATGAAAACCAAGACCTTGGCACAGATCACGGCACAGCCCAGCCAGTTCTGATCCTCGGCAACTCTGTCAAGGGCGGGCTATACGGAGACCATACGGATCTCACAGATCTCAATCAAGACAACCTCAAGCACAAGATCGACTTCCGCACCATATACGCCACTATATTTGATCGTTGGTTAGACATAGACAGCAGGAGAATCCTGGGCAATCAATACAACAATTTGGAATTCGTGTAATGTGTATAATTATTCTATTTTGAGATCGTGTAATCTTTGCGTGATGGTAATACATAATCAGGAGGAAGGAGATACATGCGTACAAGAATCTACATCATGCTGATCATTTGTGCGACTACGTTTTTGGCGCTCCCAAGCGTTGCATCAACTAAACAAACGGCAGCTCCAACTAAGCCTGCAGAAATTAAGGTTGCAGCGCCATTTTTGCCTATTCTACCCAAATTACACAAAGCAAAGATTCCGGTCTATCTACCCAGCTGGTTGCCAGCCAGTTGCATGTCTAGATCAGTTTATGCAACTGCTAGCATAGAACCAATTGTCCTTGAGAAACAATCGCATCCTGGATATGTAGTTCGACTGGCAAATGCCCCAGGTAATGAACCGTGCGAGGCAGCAAAAATGTTCGAGATATCTGGGACTGGATCTTTTGCCCCGCCTGTTATTGGGCGCAAGGTTCAGCTTGGAAAAGGACGAATGGGCTGGCTAGAAGGCGGGGGGAATGGTGGTCCAAGCATCTGTTTGCAGATGGGAAAAAACAATTATCAGATTGACAAATGTGGCGAAGATCTAATTCCCATCAGCAAGTCTCTTGTACTTGTTCAACCATAACTGGAACCTGCCTCGTTGTTCCGAAAGAGGGCATGGACATGCCCCTACAAATTCAACAAGATCCTTTTTACCAGGCGCGCCAATGGCGCGCCGCTACTGATTATCCGGCTGATCTTTTGAGCTTGTGCTTTGGGGCTCAACTTCGCTGCCGGGGTATTGTCCGATGTTGAGTGAAATAGCTTTGCCTATTTTATTTCTCAAGATAAAGAAATTGATTGTGTCGCTCACTTTGTGCGAGCGCACTATTTCTTGCACTTCTTTACCAGTAGCGACATCTTTGCCATCAATTTTTTCAATAACGTCACCCCGCTCCAGTCCAGCTGCTTGAGCTGGGCTCCCATCAATAATCTGAGCTATCACTACACCTTTAGTAGTGGGTGGCAAGCCAAGACTCTTAGCCATCACTTCATCAACTTCCTGCATAGCAATGCCTAACCAGGGGCGAACGATTTTCTTGTGAGCAATCAAATCATCCACCACTCCCTTGGCTATATCGATTGGTATGGTGAAGCCTATGTTTTGAGCATTAGCCTGCATTGCTGTGTTGACACCAATCACTTCTCCATCAAGATTGAGAAGCGGTCCTCCAGAATTACCAGGATTAATTGCTGCATCCGTTTGAATAAAGTTGATGTTGCCATTCACATCAGTAATTGTTCTGCCGACAGCAGATATGATGCCAAAAGTAACTGTGTGATCAAAACCCAGTGGATTTCCAATAGCAATGACAAATTCACCAGGTCTTAAATTGCTGGAACTGCCCATCTTTACCACTGGCAAATTGGTAGCATCTATTTTTACTACAGCCAGATCAGAGAAACTATCAATACCTATTACTTTCCCCTCAAGAACACGTCTGTCTGTCAATGTTACTTTGATCTTGGAGGCACCTCGCACCACATGGCTGTTGGTGAGAATATAACCGTCCGCTCTGATAATAAAGCCTGAGCCAGAATTATGTTTTTCGATTTTAGGTAGATTAGGCTGTGTCTGTGCTCCCGGTGGCTTAATAGCGCCGCCATTAGGATTTGGATTTACACGCTGACCATTGTAGAAAAATTCAAAATTGCCAAACGGCATATTAAATGGCATTCCGGGAAAAGACATTTGTGGTTGCGCAACTGTTTGATTAACCTCAATATTCACCACAGATGGTGCCAATACTTGAGCAATATCGGCCACTGTATTAGGTGTAATCGGCGCAGTCGTAGCCGCCGCCCAGCTAACAGGCACAAAAGAAACGAGAGCGCAAGATGCAGCTCCGCTTATCAGCCCTGCAATCAATAAGGATTTAAAATATGGTCTTTGTTTCATCACACACCCCTTTTCACATACCGTAGGAGCATAGCACTGCTATGCCCTTTTATAAGCGCACCTAAGATCTACCCATGCCCAAATTTTGAGCCGTTTGAAATACTTTCCCTTCAGTTAAAATCGATGGAGCAATCACCACTTCTACCATTTGCATTTCGGCAATTGTTGCTGCTCCTACTGTAGCCATACTTGTTTTCAAGGCTCCAGTTAAATTCTGACTGCCATCATCTATATGAGCAGGACCATTGAGAATTTGCTCCAATGTGCCGGTAGTTCCCACACGAATTCTTGTACCACGTGGCAGTACTGGACTTGGCGTAGCCATGCCCCAATGAAATCCACGCCCTGGTGATTCGTGAGATCGAGCCAGAGGCGAACCTATCATCACCGCATCAGCCCCACAAGCAATCGCCTTACAAATATCACCACCCACTACCATGCCACCATCGGCAATTACTGCCGGACGTTTCCCATGATCAGCAGCAAAATCATTGCGCGCCGCTGCACAATCAGCAATCGTTGTAGCCATAGGCACTCCAATGCCTAACACACTGCGCGATGTGCAAGCCGCCCCTGGCCCAATTCCCACTAAAATGCCTGCCACACCTGCTTCCATCATCGCATAAGCTATTTCATAACTAACACAATTGCCGACTATCACCGGTACAGACATTTTCTTACAGAACTGAACAAGATCAAGTCCAGCTGCCCCTGTGCTTGATCGATGCTCAAGCCCAGTTACGGTTGATTGAATTATCAAAATGTCACAACCTGCTGCCACTGCAATCGGTCCATATTTCTCAGCCAAATTAGGCGTGATAGAAACCGCTGCCAGAACCCCTTTTGCTTTAATATCCTGGATTCGCTTTTTAATAAGAGACTCTTCCACAGGCTTAGCGTAAAGCCTTTGCATAACTTCAACAAAGCTCTGATTGTCGCATTGGACAACTTCAGTATAGGCTTGCTCCGTATTTTCATAGCGGGTCTGAAGACCCTGCAAGTTCAAAACTGCAAGACCTCCTAACTTGCCCATGGCAGCGGCAAAATTGACATCAACCACACTATCCATAGCACTGGCAATTATGGGCATAGTAAATTTGTGCTTGCCAAGTCCAAAAGAAATGTCACAAAGTTCCAAATCGAGGGTCACTGAGCCAGGTACCAATGCAATTTCATCAAATCCATAAGCACGTCTGGTTGCTTTGCCCCTGCCTATGTACATATCAGACATTGCTTGGAATTTTTTGGAACTAATTGCTATATCCATATTTTAGGGTTCACCCACTGGCTCTACTTGCTTCGTTAGACGCCGCAAGCGGCTATACTACATCTAGTTTGTAGGGGCGATGCGCGCCCCGTTCGGCGACTCGCCGCTCGGCAATTCACAGGATTGCCTAGCCCTCACTGGCGCAAGCGCCTACACTACATATTTAGTTTGCCGTATTCTATCATTGAGTTTGATGGCATTCGTTTAATGATCAACAAATCTCTATGAACCTTTCCCCTGGTGAAATTAAGCTTCACATCCCAGAAGGCATAAACTATGAATGCACCGGCTGCGGCACCTGCTGCAGCGGCTGGTCTGTGCCCTTGACTGAGGCTGATTACAATCGCATCTCCCCAATTGATTGGACAGCTCGGCTAGCGAAATTCAACGGCAAATTCTTATTTAGACCGCTGAAAAAAGCTGAGGCAGCCGGAACACCATACACGCATGCCATTCGTCATGGCGAAGACGGTCACTGCCCATTTCTCGTCAACAATCTTTGCTTTATTCACAGTCAATTTGAAGCTGCCACCAAGCCAGCCATCTGTCAATTGTTCCCTTATTGTTTCAATGAGACTCCAAGCGGTGTTTATGCCACTGTCAGCTTTGTCAGCATGGGCGTAGTTTATAACTCAGGCAAAGCTTTAGCTGAACAACGCGATCTGCTCAATGCCAAACTGGCGCAATTTCAATCGCTTTTTCCTGATCACCATCCCAACTGGTCTAAATTGCAGCTGACTGTGGGACAACCTTTAGAGTGGCCGGATTATCTTGCCCTAGAAGAAAAGCTCCTAGATTGCTTAAAAGACAGATCTAAGCCGTTAGCCAATCGCTTTATGTCCAGCTCCGATTATCTCCTTAGTGTAGTGCAGCCGCTTGCGGCGTCCAACGAACCAATCAGGATTCGCAATGACTCTAACCCTCCTAAACCTCCCAATCATCTCGACAAGGCTCTTCTGATTGCCTTGCACAAGGTCTATTTCCCAACCAAGCCCACAGGCAAAGGACAAGGGGATTTCAGCTTAATAGATTTCTGCTGGCAGGCAACAGGCGGTTCAATCTGTCCTGGATTGACGATCCAACTACCTGGCAAAAGCTACAAGATCGATGATTTGCTATCCACAGAGATCCGCAGAGGCACGGAAGGGCATGGCGGTGCCTTCGGACGATTCACTGGATCGTCCTCGTCCCTACAGATCAATTGGCCGGATTCTGATCCTGAAATTGAAGATCTGCTTTATCGCTATTTCTATTCGCGCATATTTGCCAAACTATATTTTGGCGCCGGCTTTGGTCAACTGAGCTTAATTGCTGGCTTTCATCATTTAGCTCTGTTGCTCTCCTTAATCAAACTCCAGGCCAAGGTTATAGCGCTTTCCCGAGACGCAAAAGTTGTTTCACTTATAGATGTAGTGACAACTATCAGGCAATTGGAGAAGCGTCTGGGCGAAGCTACTCTTGGACCATATGCTGCCGCTACTCTTGAGTTGCTCCTATATAGTCCCAGGCGACTTAGGCGCATCCTCAATATCTGCTAATAGTTCCCTATATTTACGTTTTATTGCTGCCAAGTGCTTAATTCTGCTTTTGTTTTCAAGCTTGTCACCCTATAATTTGTAGTGTAGACAACAAAACTCTAGTTGACTTACGTTGGCGTTTGCCGTAATCTTACGCCATTGATTTCAAGAGGGCCGACTTTTCGGCATTCGAACTACTTACTACTTACATATACAGAAACCTAGACACTCTTTCAGGAGGTTCTATAATGACTATTTTCCCTAAACTTACTATGGCCGCAGCTGGGATGTCAGTATTGGCAGCTCTGGCTTTTGGTACTCCATCATTTGCTCAAGCTCAAGATGCTTTTAGCGCAGGCAGTGGTGCAGAAGGTGGAACAAACTCCCAAAATCTTCATACTGGCGCACAAACTACCGAAAATGGTTTGCAAACTGCACCACAACTGCAAGGTGCCACCAACGGTACAATTGGGCCACAAATGCAAGATGCTACGTACGTAACTGGTGTTAATACCGCTGGAACAGTACGGGTTAACAACTTAGCTAACCTAGAAGCCTTGCTTAACATCATCGCTAACGGTATGGAAATCCTAGGTATTGCCTGGGGCGGACCAACAATGATCATGGGCTTCATGCACATGGCAGCTGGTACGCAAGACGCTATGAAGCGGGTTCTCTTTGGAGCCGCTGGTGTCACTGGTGGATTAGCAACACCTGGTTGTATAAACTGGCTTGTTGCCTCAGCCCGCGATGCCAATTTGTTCAGCTAATCTAACGTAACTAGAGTCCATGAAATCTACAAACCGGGAAAGCAAATTGCTTTCCCGGTTTTGCTTTATCCAACTCATCTAGTTACCTATTTTGATTTTTATCCAATTACCCAATTAATTGTATTGGCGATAACATTTGACTACTTGACTTCAGTATACAGAAAGCATACTCTATAACCCTGCTCAAGTTTCTGCGTTTCTTACTACTATTAGAACGGGCTTTATCACTGCATATACAGGGCATCATCAAAAGCCTGAGCAACAATTTTTCCCCGCCAACGCCAGCCTTAAGCCTCCCTTCAAAAGGAGGTTTTTGGTTTGTGGGCTAGAATTTAGTACGTTGGCAAGGAGTATGTAGTCATTAATCTCACAGAAGAGCAATTAATAAGATATCGTGACCAGCTTAATGTGCCTGGCATGACGAGCGAGGCTCAGGCTCGACTGCTTGCTGGCACTGTAGTCATTTTTGGTCTAAGCGGCACAGGCGCTGTTGCTGCCAAGACGCTCACCGAAGCAGGCATTGGGGAGCTCATCTTAGTAGACGATAGCTTAAAAGAACTTTCTGAACTGAGTCGCACACTTCTAGCTGATCATGCCAGTGATGACACAAAAATCACCATGGTTGCTAAGCAATCAGCTCAGAATCAAACTGAGGTTCTCCTGGGACAATGCCATGTTGCATTAGATGCTCTACCAAACTGGCAAGAGAAACTGGTTTTAAGTGATCTAGCAATGAATATCGGCAAGCCCTTAATTCACACCGGCATTGCTGGCTTCAGATATCAGCTTTATTCAATGCTCCCTACCAAATCAGCCTGCCTGCGTTGCGCTCTGCCGGTAGCCGGCATTGATGATGTTCCCTTGCAACCACTCAATTTAGGCAAAATTAAAGCAGTCATGGAAATGGCAGGAGCCTGGCAAGCAATTGAGGCTATTAAATTGATCGCTCACGTTGGAGCCACTCAAGGCAACGAGCTTTTCAAGTTTGATTGTCTAAGCGGTGAATTTGAGATAGTGCGAGGTTTAGACCCTCGCCCTGATTGCCCAGATTGTGGTCGTAAAGGTAGGCGTGTTATATAATTGCTTGCTTAAAGCTACTGTCAACGCGGCGTCAAATTCTTGACGCTTCTATAACAACACCATGATTTACAACTGGCGTGGTCGAAAAAATATGTCTTGGCAAAGTTCTGGACTCAGTTTACTGAGCCTTGTAACTTCACTTGTCTACACAGTTTCATTTTGCTGCACACAAGCACAATCTAAGCACCTGTTGCACAAGCTCTTCACCCAAACATCTGACGCACAAAGCCCAGAAGCTGATACTGAATCAGTTTCTGATTTAAACTCATCGGCAGACAACAGTCTAAGCAACAATAATAATCTTCTTGCTTTAAGCACTAGCCCAGTTTCAATACCCTCAGCAGTGGCTGAATCTAACACAGAAGATTCACATACCGATCAGTCTGCCGATTCCATTAGACATGGTTGTAGAGACATGGAAGGGTATGATGGTGCCCTCAAACAATTCACAGGATCATGCTTGTCTCTAAGATCGCTTGCCAAACACAAGGCTTTAGGTGATGCCTTCTTTGCCAGACGCGATTATACTAATGCTCTTATTGAGTACGAAACCATTCTTAAAGAAGAGCCAAAAAATTCTCAAGCACGCTTGATGTTAGGCAAAGTTCTTTTGAGCATGTCTGAATTTGAAGAAGCCCTCCAAGAGTTCGAGCAAGTAATCACTCTTACTCCAGACAGTGGAGATGCTTATTTCATGAAGGGCGAAGCATTGCGCATGCTTAGTAGATATGGTGAAGCTCGTGATCAGTACAAAGAAAGTTTGCAGTTCAACAGCAACAATGCTCTTGCTAATGCTTACATTGGCGAGTGTTACCGCATCCAAGGTATGCACTGGCGCAGTATTGACGAGTGCAAAAGAGCCATTGAGCTTGATGAAAATTTGGTTGTTCCTCATCTTATTCTTGCCCAATGTTATTTGGATTGTAATCAGAAAGACTCAGCCTTCGAGCAATATCAATTAGCGCTCGGCTTAAAACCACAAGATGCAATGGTCCACACCAGATATGGCCAAACTCTGGCTGACTTAGGGCAATGGCAAGAGTCTATCGAACAGTTTCGCCAAGCAGTAAAATTAGATCCTAGTTACTCTGCCGGACATGAAGGGCTTTCTTGGGCACTAGGAAGTACAGACAATTTAGCAGAAGCGCTGGCAGAAGCTAAATTAGCTATCCAGCTTAATCCTAATGATCCTGACAATCACTCAAATTTAGCTTGGCTTTATGACAAGTTAGGGGATTACCGCAATGCTGTTGGTGAGTATAAACTGGCCTTGCAAATCAGCCCAAACAACTCACGTTTGCATAAGGCTCTGGGCCTAGTTTTAAAAGAAAACGGCGATCGCAACGGCGCTATAGTGGAGTTTTTAACAACAATCAAGATGTCGCCTAAGGATGGAGACACCAAGCTGGCTTTGCAATATATTATGCAACAATAATGTAGTGTGGCCGCTTGCGGCGTAATCTAGGTGCGTGTAACGTGCCCCACAAACACAATCCAACAATAGTATCTACTAATGTCACCATTCGAATCATCTCCTACCAGATCCAAACAAGGCATCCTTATCACTGGCGGTGCTGGTTTCATTGGCAGCCATTTAGTAGACTTCCTTCTAGCGCGCGGTGATCGAATAGTTGTTCTGGATGACTTCAACTCTTTTTATGATCCTGCCATCAAACGCCAAAATGTTCTTGCCCATTTAAAGCATGCTACTTACACATTGGTAGAAGGCGACCTGCGAGATCCAATAAAAGTAAGCGAGTCTTTCAGTCACGGACCCTTTGATGCAGTTATTCATCTAGCAGCAATGGCTGGAGTCAGACCTTCTTTGGAGCAACCGGCATATTACATGGACGTAAATGTCAATGGCACTCAGGTTTTGCTTGATCACATAATCAGTAATAAAGTAAATCGTTTTGTCTTTGGCTCTTCTAGTTCAGTCTATGGCAATCGCTCTAGCGAAGAATTTTTAGAAAGCGATCGAGTAGACGAGCCTCTTTCTCCTTATGCAGCTTCTAAAGCAGCCGGGGAGTTACTTTGCTATGCTGCTCACCATACTCACAATCTGCCAATTGTCTGTCTGCGCTTTTTCACAGTCTTTGGTCCACGTCAAAGACCGGATTTAGCCATACACAAATTTTGTCGTTTGATTGATCAAAATAAGCCAATCGAAGTCTTTGGAGATGGGCATAGTAAGCGGGATTACACTTACGTAGATGATATCATCTCTGGCATTATTGCTAGTTTGAATTATGACTTGCCCGGTTATGATATCATCAACCTTGGACGTTCTGATCCTATAGAGTTAATCGAGATGATCCATATCCTCGAATCAGCCTTAGGCAAGTCGGCTAAACTTATTCACAAAGAAATGCAAATTGGGGATATGCCTTACACTTATGCCAGCATTGCCAAGGCAAAGCAAGTTTTAAATTACACGCCCAAAACATCATTTCAAAATGGCATCAAACAATTTGTTGATTGGTACAAGCAAACATCTCTCGTACGTAGCTAAATATGAAGTTATTTGCAATCGATATTGGCAATACTAATATCAAATGTGGCATCATTGAAAATGGTACGATTGCAAACATCTGGCGCTATGAGACAAAAGCTGCATCTGCAGTAAGCAATGAAGTAGCTGACAAAGCCGGTAATTTGCCAGTTGCTCTTTGTTCAGTTGTTCCTTGGGCAGCACAAGAAATAGAAAAATCTCTCAAGCAAGATATCACCAGGATCGCCGTAGAATCTCAAAACATAATCAAAGGACTCTACCTCGACTGTGGCGCTGATCGTGTTGCTGATCTAATAGCTGCAAAATCTCTTTACAGTCAAGGTAAGAACGCTATTGTCATTGGCTTAGGCACAGCCACAGTTTTAACAGCTGTTGCTGCCGATGGCCAATTTAAAGGCGGATTTATCACCCTTGGACTTGGCAGTACCACTCAAGCACTCATTAGCCGTATCCCTCAGCTGCCAGAAGTACCTATGGATTTCAGTACTCCGCCCAAACTGACTTTTGACACCATTAGCTCCATGGTCAATGGCACTCTTTTAGCTCAAGCAGGGGCAATTGATCACTGGATTGATTACGCTAAGAAAGAACTTGTGGGACCAACCGTAACTGTCGCCAGTGGCGGCTGGTCTGAAACACTAGCCAAACATACCAAGTTTATTGATCATGTTGATCCTCTACTTACGCTTAAAGGGACCTATTTAATTGCAGAAGCAATCCTTCAACCTTTCTGTGCCACATAAACTGTAGTTTGATATCGAAGTATTATTTTCCCAGATTGTTGGTGCGCTTTGAAAATATCTTGCACTGCTTTAGTAAAACGTTCTACGGCCTTAGTTTCCGTTGGTGCACATGAATCTGAAAATGCTCTTTCAATCAAGCCTTGCTCATCAAGGTTTTGTTCATTTCTAAATACAAAGCGTTCTCCATGTTGAAATAACTTACTGGCAAGCAACGGTCCGCCCGCCCGATTACGCAGTGCTTGAATTTCTACAGCACCAGGTAAGGATAAAATCAAATCACTATATTGTCTTGTATACGGATCTAGTTGATCGTGTTCATTCCAAATCAAGATTACCCGACCCTTGTTTTTTAGAATTCTTCTAAACTCCAGCAAGGTCGTCTCTGGCTCAAACCAATGGAAAGTTTGGGCAGATAAAACTGCATCGGCATAAGCATCCGATAATCCTGTCGACTCAGCTTTACCTGCCTGATAAGTTGGTGCCTGATAATCCAATCCTATATTTGCCGCGCAAGCCATTGCCAGCATATCATCATTTGGTTCAATACCTATCACCTGCAAATCCAACTTGGCAAAAGCACGCGATGAGATACCAGTACCACAACCAACATCAATTAGTATGGATCCGTTCTTGAGCCCACAGTGCTTAAGAACAAAATTCAAAGCTTCCGCTGGATAGCCTGGCCTTGCACGCTCATAAGCCTGAGCCCGCCCAGTAAATCTTTCAAGCGGTGCAATCTTATCTAAATCCATTATTTTGACCTATGGTTTCTTCCTTATATTATGGAATTATTCCATGAACAGGACCCCTATGTGTCTCTGGCTGTTTGATCACCCATAAGAAAAACCGCGGAAAATCTAACAACATTAAAATTGGCAAAAAGTCTGGCTTAAAAGTGGTGTCAGTTGGCGTTTGATTGAACTTTTTTGGTTGGTTTTTCGTTAATAAGAAAAAGAGCAGATTTTCTAACGCCCGATCAAAGGAGGAAATACCTATGTGGACAGCAGCTAGTGTTCGTCGCCAGATTTATAATTATATTGATAATAAGCCTTTTTCTATACGTGACTTTCTTAATTATGGCCCTCGTGCAGCAGTTGATCAAGTTTTCTATAGAATGGTTAAAAGAGGAATCATTATTCGCATTGCCAGAGGATTATATATAAAAGATGGCGCCCCAATACCCTCAGTGCAGGAAGTGGCTATCACTAAAGCAAAGGCATTTCATAAAACAATAGCTATACACGGTTCAGAAGCAGCTCACGTCCTTGGCATTGACAATCCAGCCAGTGGCTTAAATCCGGCAAGAAACATGATGGAAGTCTTTGAAACACTAAAGCGCAATGCTGAAACCAATCCTGAGCCGATTTATGCAGTGGGTGGCAGATCCAGCGCTTTTCGCTATGGCGATAAAGTGATTCGTTTCAAAGGCACAAGTCCAAAGCTAATAGCACAAGGCGATGATCCAGTTGGTTTGGTGATTCGAGCACTTGCCTATGTAGGAAAAGAAATTTGTGATGCTTATGTTGCTTCTTGTGCAGTGCGAGGTTTTAATATCCAGCAGCGTGAAAAGTTCAGAGAATCAACGCAATATATGTATGCCTGGATGCATAAGTGCTACACAAATATTGCCAAAACACACAAACAAAGGCAGAAAGTTTTTGCGTAAAAGATAAGATAATCACACTGATTTGACTGCTTCAATTATTTGTTTGGCAGAAATACCAGCAGCATTAAGCAGCTCATCTGGTGTGCCTGAGCCAGGCATGTCTGAGACAGCTAATTTAACTACCTTTGGCAGCATAATCATTTGTCCATCTTTGGCACAATTAGCTTCTGAATAAGCAAAAGCATCTAGGACTGCGTCCCCCAACCCGCCTTCCGGCCAATGGTCTTCAACTACAATCAATGTTTTTGTCTCGCGTGCAGCTTTTTGAATGGTGGCACGGTCTATTGGCTTTACTGAATAAGCATCAATCACACGAACATCAATGCCTTGTTTTTGCAGTTCATCATAAGCTTTTAGACTTTCGTGCAAAGTAATACCAGCAGCAATTATGGTAACTTTGTCTTTGTTGGAGCTTCTTAGAACTTTACTTCCCCCAACTGGAAATTTATCATCTGTCTTATACAAAATTGGTGTTTTTTCGCGAGTAGTCCGCATATAAACGATATTGGGCAGTTGTGCCATAGTATTCACTAAATGCGCAGCTGATACAGCATCCGATGGATAAAGCACAGTACTGCCATAAATTGCTCGCATCATTGCCAAATCTTCTAGCGCCATTTGCGATGGCCCATCTTGACCAATCGATACACCTGCATGTGATCCGCACAATTTAAGATGAGCGCGCGAAATAGCAGCCATGCGAATAAAGTCATAAGCACGTGTAAAGAATGCAGCAAAAGTAGAAGCAAAAACTTTTTTACCTCGGTTAGATAAGCCAGTAGCAACTCCTACCATGCATTGTTCAGCAATATACATCTCAAAGAAACGATCAAGATATTTCTTGGCAAACTTTTCAGCATAAGTCGAATTGGAAACTTCAGCATCCAAAACAACTAATTCGTCATAGATCCCCCCTAGTTCAAGGAGAGCATCTCCATAAGCTTCGCGTGTGGAATAAGCAGCATCATACTTAGGACAAACGAACTCCCCTTTTGCTTTAGGCTCCCGTGCTTGCTGTCCACCTTCTGGTTTGTTTACAGTAATTGTAGTTCCTACATTCCCACCTAATATCTCAATTGCTTGTTGGGCCTGCTCACGACTAAACGGTTTGCCATGCCAACCATTTTGGTTAGCAACCAGAGGAAAGCCATGTCCTTTTTCTGTCTTGGCAACAATAAAAATTGGCTGTCCTGAAATAGATAAAGCTTCTTGATAAGCTTTATCTATCGCATCATAATCATGTCCTGAAATCTCAATCACATGCCAACCAAAAGCTTGAGCTCGCGCTGCATAAGCTTTTGAGTCCCAGCCAAGGGCCGTTTCACCACGCTGCCCAAGCCGGTTCATATCTAAAATAGCAATGAGATTATTGAGCTTATAATGCGCAGCTGAGGCCAACGCTTCCCAGACTGAGCCCTCTGCCATTTCACTGTCACCAAGCAAAACCCAGACATGATAGAAGAGCTTATCTAAATATTTAGCGGATAGTGCCATGCCCACGCCAAAAGCTAAACCCTGTCCCAAAGACCCTGTAGCCACATCTACCCAGGGTAATACTTCTGGCACCGGGTGCCCTTCTAAGCGACTACCAAATTTGCGCAAACTGAGCAATTCCTGATCATTTATGGCTCCTGCTGCTTTATACATTGAGTAAAGCAAGGGGCAGGCATGTCCTTTAGAAAAAATCAGCCTATCATTGTTGATCAAGTCAGGCTTAGCAAAGTCATAGCGTAAATATTTAGCCATGAGCACTGCCATCAAATCTGCTGCTGACATCGCCGAAGTTGGATGTCCTGAGCCAGCCTCTGTCGTACAACGAATACTGTCTACTCTTAGCTGCTGAGCTAATTGTTTATAGGTCGTCACCTTAGCATCCTGAACTTCGGGCATATTTGCCTCCCTAAGTAAAATTTACCCCCACAGGAATTTCGAATCCCCGTTACCTTCTATAAAATTTACCCCCAGGGGAATTCGAATCCCCGTTACCTCCGTGAAAGGGAGATGTCCTAGGCCTCTAGACGATGGGGGCACATCTTGCAAATATTTTCTTAAGCTTGTGGCTTTTGCTTAAGATCCAGTCTTGATGTTAGAACCTGATCCTGCCAGGATAACAAAATGCAAAGAGTCATGTCAACTTGTTATTGATGTCAAACCAACCGCGCTATTACACCTTCAATAATTATTTAAAAGAGCATTTTGGTGAACGAGTTTATCGCATACCCTTAGATGCTGGTTTCACTTGTCCTAATCGTGATGGCACAAAAGTCTTTGGTGGTTGCACATTTTGTGATGATCGAGGTTCTGGCGCACCCACCATTAATGCAGCTCTTTCAATTAAACAACAATTGGAAAATGGCATTGCTCGTACTAAACAGCGTTTCAAAGCCAAAAAGTTTCTCGCTTACTTTCAAGCTTTTACTAACACTTACGCCCCAGAGGGTGCTTTAAAAGAGCTTTATGACATTGCTCTTGAGCACCCTGAGGTTGTTGGTTTATGCATTGGCACCAGACCTGATTGCTTGCCTGATAATATTTTGGATTTACTGGCTGTTTATGATAAACGGACTTTTCTTTGGTTAGAAGTGGGGTTACAAACAAGTAAAAATGCCACTCTCCAAGCAATCAATCGTGGACACACGGCTGAAGAATTTTTTGATGCCATAGAACGAATCAATAGACGTAACATAAAAGTTGCTACCCATTTAATTTTTGGTTTGCCTGAAGAAGATCGCGAAGTTATGATCAACACAGTCAAACAAGTAGCAGTCATTGGTCTTAAAGGCATCAAGATTCATCAGCTTTGTGTTTACAAAGGCACGCCTATGGAGCGTGATTATCGAGAAGGGCGACTCGCCATGCTTTCAGAAGACACTTATATAAATTTGGTACTTGAAGCACTGACTTTAATTCCAAAAGACATGGTGATCATGCGCCTGGTGGCAGATGGTACGGAGGCTGAACTAATTGCCCCCGCCTGGTCTTTTGAAAAAGAAAGAGTGATGAAACGAATTGACGAGACTTTGATTGCCCAAGATCTCTGGCAAGGGAAAGCACTCTGCACTTCCAATCTAAATAACAATATTATCAATCAAGCGAGTAGTGCCAATTTTAGCTGCAGCAAGTAATACTATTTTCTTATTAAAGGAACTTATTTCAGCCAGGGTTTCTCCATCACGTGCTTCAAGATATTGCAGATCAATCACTCCAGTTTCTTTGAGCTGTCTCTTAGCAAGATTAATCGATTCTTGAACAGATGCTGGGTTCATTCTAATTTTTTCAGCGGCAATTTTTAACGTTTGATAAATGCTGGGAGCCATCTTGCGATGGTATTCGGATAAGTATGCATTGCGCGAACTTAGCGCTAATCCATCTTCTGCACGCACAATTGGTGCACCGTATACTGTGACAGGCATATTGAGATCGCTCACCATTCTTTTTACTACCAGTAATTGCTGGTAATCTTTCTCACCAAATATGGTGAAGTCCGGTTTAATGATATTAAACAGTTTTGCTACTATAGTTGCCACGCCGGTAAAAAACCCAGGGCGAAAGGCACCTTCAAGAACATCCCCAAGATATGGGGGTGGAATTATTTTTGTACACAAGTCTTTTCCCTCTGGGTAGATTTGTTCTACCTCAGGGGTAAACACCGCATCCACTTGCAATTCTGAGCACAATTCAAGGTCTCTTTCCATTGTGCGCGGGTAGTTGCCAAAATCTTCTTTTGGTCCAAACTGCAGAGGATTAACAAAAATTGAAACAACAAGGTGATCGCTGAGCTTGCGGGCGAGCTTGATTAAAGAAAGATGTCCTTCATGCAGCGCCCCCATTGTGGCAACAAAGCCAACGGTGCCAGTCATTTCTTCGCGCCAAAGTCTAAATTCTTTGACGGTATTGAACACTTGCAGAGATTTTTTTGTTGAGTTGGTTGTCTGCGATTCTTTAATCACTGCTTCGGCATGCATACGCACTCCAAAATCCGACGAAAGACTATAGCTGCCAAATTATTACACATGAAACATACAAAACCATCACTTGTCAACCGAATCAATCAGCAATGCTGCGCCGATGATGCCGGCATAATCACCCAATTCAGCTCGGACAATTTCCACAGTACGCGCTGGAATTTTGAGTGCTCTGCGACGTGCTTCGCATTCAGCAGTTTTGAAATAAAGCCCAAGTGCCTCAACTAATCCACCACCTAAAATCAAGCGCTTAGGATTATAAAAGTTAATTACATTAGCCAAGCCAATCCCCATATAATTAGCAGCTTCAGTCACCGCACGAATAACCATCTGATCACCCGCTTCAACAGCTGAAGCAATTGCCTTTGATCGAAGAATACCTTTAGACATATCAATTTTATCTCGAATAACAGAGTCTCCTCCACGCTGTAAATCAGCAAGAATTTCACGGGCAATCGCAGTTCTTGAAGCATAAGCTTCAAGACACCCAGAGCCGCCACAGCCGCATTGCCTGCCGTCAGGCACAATCACTATGTGTCCCACTTCTCCAGCTGTTTGACTGGCTCCCAGCCTGATAACCCCATTATCAATGATGCCCGAGCCAATGCCAGTGCCTACAAAAATACAAACAAAACTATCACAATCACGCCCGGCTCCAAAATGAAGCTCGGCATAAGTTGCTGCTTCTACATCATTGGCCAATCGGCACGGTACTTTGTAATGTTCCTGTAAAGGTGCAGTCAAAAATATATTATTAGCACCCAGATTAACTGCTGCTAGTATCACACCTTTGTCTCTATCGACCATGCCAGCTGCACCAATGCCGATACCACTAACTTGCTCTATGCTAATGGCAGCTTCCTGTAAAGATTCATCCACCACAGCAAACAATCTATTGACGATATCATCTTGCTCGTGAGCTAGCCGTGTTTTCTTTTTAGCAACCCCGACCAGTTGCCCAGTTTTAAGGTTAACCACACCGGCAGCAATTTTAGTTCCACCAAAATCAACGCCGACAGCAAATTTGTCCATTGATTGCCATTCCGCCTGTTTAAATATCCGCTTTTGATTTAGGAGCAGCTGGATCCAGTTGGGTGAAGTTGCACAAATCATTACTGTGCGGCACATAGGAGCAGATTGAATTATTCTCTAAACTAGTTACAGTATCTGAAAAGAAAATCCCTATAGAGCTAGCTAACGGTCGCTTAGATTTAGTGACAGTGTTACCACTCACAAACATCGCTGTGGAGCCGCCTCCATCAAGGTTTAAAGCGTCAACTGCTCCCATGCCATGAAGAAATTTAGCTAAATCCCACAAAGTGTGCGGTCCTTCTATAGTTGCTAGTAAAAGATGTTGGTTGGCCGTAACACCAGCAGCAGTGCGTGCCTTGATCTGCCCACCACTCCAGTCAGAACAAAATTTCTCATCTTTCAAATCTACAAATAATTTGCCATTTTTGATTAAGAGTGGCCCGCCACTCACTGCCTGCTCTACCTCATCCCAATCATTCGGCTTAGCCTGCCAGGCGAGTTTCGTTAAATCACCAATCGCTAATTTTGAGACTGCCCCACCTTTTGAATCAGTTAAGACATACCCATCCAAAGGAATCTCTATTGTTTGGGTATTTTTATCAATTACTTTACCTGTAGCATCAATTGCCACCAAGCACCCTTCATAAGGTAGGTGAACATGGCTGCCCCAGCGTCTTGTATAAGCAACCAAGCGCGAACCAGTTCTTCTAGGTTGATTGACATTATTAATCCATATATTGGGTACTTCTGTATTAGATGTCTCAAGCCTACCAACAAGCTTGACTCGATCCACTAATATAGAACCGGATTTGGTGACACCCAGAGAAACGCGATCGTAAATTGGTCCTGCCACCCATTCTCCATCAATAATAAGGGTACCTAAAGGTGTCCCGTTTTTTTTGAAATAATTAGCATTAACTGCAGCCAGTGCATGGCTATCTTTTGCTTGCCGGCTAATATCCTCAAGAGCATTAAAGCTATTGTTAGCTAGAATTGGATGAATCTTCACAGGTGATTCTTTTGTATCTATATCAAGCACGTTGATGGTAAGCGGCCCTTTAAAGCTTTTGTAAACAACACCTGGGGCTATATTTATTGTTTTAAGATGAGATATATAATTTTGCGGCAGAAAAATCATCTTGTCGGCTGCCTTTTTCCAGGCAGTTCTTTTGCCATTCGCTGGATGTAAGCGGGCGCTTAGCCTGCCCTTGGTGCCCGGTAAGAAACGGATTTCGGTATAATTTTTCGAAGATCCCTGTCTGCCCTTTGTCACAATAAGATGACCGTGCACTGGTCTTAATGGTTGTGCGTTAACCAATCCCAGAGCCCAAGCCGAGTGCTGACAAGCCAAAAGCACCATCAATGATTGCACTAAAAATGACGCTCCAAACCAATTTGCTTTCACTAAAGAGACTAATTTGGCGCAGCTATGTTCCATATATAAGGTCAAATACTCGTATTCCAACATAATGGGCTATTCTCTTTAATATACCCAGTTAATTGTCCATTTAACATTATTGACATGCCCGATTTGAGCGTATGTGTAGGGGCAGAGTTTGTAGGGGCAATGCTTCAGCGTTGCCCTATTTATGTATAGGGCGGGGCTAAAGCCCAGCCCCTACAACCCTGCCCATTATGACGCAACGGCATATATATGAAATATGTTGACTTGGACCATGAGCCGGGTATATCTTACAGAGAATATTATCTAGACATTATGCTTTCAATCGCAATCCTGTAAGGGAGATTTATATGGTGAATACAACCCTCAAAACCGGCGCCCAGTTAAAACAGGAATTCATTCCTCCCTACCCTACTTCTCTAGCTGCCACCGGTTTGAAAGAAGGTTTTCTTGAAGAATTGATCCTCAAGGACATTTATCTGGTTAATTTTGCCCTCGGACGAGAAATTTCTTCTAGAACCATGTTGCCTTTTAAGATCGTCGAAGAAATTCTGGAAATTTTAAAAGAGCAAATGCTCATTGAAGTAAGAAGTTCAGGCGGTTTAGCTGATTTTGAATACACTCCCACTGACAAAGGACGCGATAGAGCCCAAGCTTATTTTGATCATAATTCTTATGTTGGTCCTTGCCCAGTTCCTTGGGACGTCTATCTAAACTCAATCAGTTATCAAACTATTAGGCGTGAATCAGTTACTCCCAAAGAATTAGAAACAGCTTTCTCAGACATTATGGTCACTCGCCGTACTCTTAATTCGGTGGGTCCTGCCATCAATTCCGGGCGCGGTATGTTTTTATTTGGAGAAGCCGGCAACGGTAAAACCTCAATTGCTGAGCGCATTTCCCGCAGCTTCAAAGGGCAGATTTTCATACCTTATGCTGTAGAAATTGACGGACAAATTATTCGTGTCTATGACACTCATAACCACGAGCAAGTTCCTGCTTCTAGTTATCCACGCGATTATGACCAGCGTTGGATTAGAATTCAACGCCCTTGTGTCACAGTAGGGGGCGAACTAACCATCGACATGCTTGAGTTACAATTTGACTTTAATACCAAGCTTTACGAAGCACCGCTTCAACTTAAATCCAATTGTGGGCTGCTTTTAATTGATGACTTTGGCAGACAAAGAATTGACCATAAAGCCTTGCTTAACAGATGGATTGTTCCTCTAGAAAAACGTGTGGATTATCTCTCTCTCCATACAGGTAAAAAGCTTGAAATTCCTTTTGAACAACTGATTGTTTTTTCCACCAACCTCAATCCAGCTGATCTTGTCGATGAGGCATTCTTAAGAAGAATTCCTTATAAAATCAACATCGGGAACCCTACTGAAGAAGAGTTTAAATGGATCTTCCAGCAATACTGTCAAAAGAACAACATGCCCTATAGTGAAGAGGCTGTTAATTATCTCTTTGAGTCGCAATATCGCAACGGCAAACAACAAATGCGTTGTTGCCATCCTCGCGACATCATCGACCAAGTGATCAATCTTTGCTCCTTCTTGCAAACTACACCTCAGCTGACTAAAGAATATTTAGATCATGCCTGCGCTGTTTATTTT